>Ga0163215_101349_pt1 | contig 15633 bp, 16 predicted proteins | sample SynspAceP_FD_185934 | JGI IMG/M metagenome (GOLD analysis project Ga0163215, IMG submission 185934) | Saline lake microbial communities from Ace Lake in Antarctica - Synechococcus sp. Ace-P (Hybrid Assembly) | ecosystem: Environmental > Aquatic > Non-marine Saline and Alkaline > Saline | place... | reverse complement strand
TGAAGGACATCAATCCCATGGGTTTCAAATGCGGCATCGTCGGGCTGCCCAACGTCGGCAAGTCCACACTGTTCAATGCATTGACGCGGACAGCCGCCGCCCAGGCGGCAAACTATCCTTTCTGCACCATTGAGCCCAACACCGGCGAAGTTGCCGTGCCCGATCCGCGTATGCGCAAACTCGCCGAAGTGGCAGGGTCGAAAGAGGTCATCCCCACCCGCATCGCCTTCGTCGATATTGCCGGTCTGGTGCGCGGCGCATCCAAGGGTGAAGGTCTGGGCAACAAGTTTTTGGCCAATATCCGCGAAGTTGATGCCATCGTTCACGTGCTGCGCTGCTTCGAAGACGATGACATCACCCATGTCGAGGGCCGCATTGACCCGGTCAGCGACGCCGACACCATCGAAACCGAGCTGATGATCTCCGACCTCGAGAGCCTCGAGCGCCGCACCGAGCAGACCCGCAAGCGCGCCGCCTCCAAGGACAAGGAATCGATGACGGTACTGCCGATGATGGAAGCATCACTGAAGCTGCTGCAGGACGGCAAGCCGGTCCGCACCATGTTGAAGGGACTGGCCGACGAAGATCTGGAGATTCTCAGGGGCCTCAACCTTCTGACCGCGCACCCGGTGCTTTATGTCTGCAACGTCTCTGAAGCCGATGCGGTCGACGGCAATGCACACACCGAAGCCGTCGCCAAAATGGCAACTGAGCAGGGTGCCGAGAGCATCGTCATTTCCGCAGCCATCGAATCCGAAGTGGCACAGTTGCCGGACGAGGAATCGCAGGAATTTCTTGCAGCACTCGGACTGGAAGAAGCCGGCCTCGACCGGCTGATCCGCGCCGGGTACAGCCTGCTCGACCTGATCACCTATTTCACCGTCGGTCCCAAGGAAACCCGCGCCTGGACTATCGAACGCGGCACCAAGGCCCCGGCCGCCGCCGGCGTCATCCATACCGATTTCGAACGTGGCTTCATTCGCGCCTTCACCATCGCCTATGATGACTATGTCACGCTCGGCGGCGAAGTCCCGGCCAAGGAAGCTGGCAAGGCGCGCGACGAAGGCAAGGAATATGTCGTCCAGGACGGCGACGTGATCCACTTCCGCTTCAACACTTAAGCCGAACCTCTGGCGATCCGTTCAGTCGGCCGGATGCGCATACAAAAATCCCGCGAGCGTAAGCCCGCAGGACTGGATCCAAACCGAAATCCGGCCGCCTGATGAAAGCTGACTTGTCAGTTTTTCTTGGCTGGGCAGCTAGACATTCCGAACAACGAATAAAGCGGGCATGTTCCAAACAGGCCGGTAAACAGCGGAATGATGCCGATCAGCGTGAAATAGCGCCAGGAAGCATCCGGATAGACAAAAAACATCGCAAGCAACACAAGACCTGCAACGACACGAAGAACGCGGTCGATACCGCCGACATTGGATTTGAACATTTTGGGTCTCCTTGTTCCCTTTTGACGATCCCGCCAACATGCATTTAAGATACACCATATATCGCCGCGCGCTTTGACAGGGATCAATTCGGTCATGCACCCAACTGGCGGCCCGACGGAAATGAATTGGCCCATGGTTTGCCGCCAGATTTGCCGCGCTCCGAACCGAGCAAACCCTTTGACACCTAAAGGAAACCTTCTAAATTGGGGCTCAGCGACGTGGCCGAACCCTTGTGAAAGAGACAGAAATTCATGTCAGACGACGACCTCCTCCATTACGAGGACCTGAGCACAGGAACAGTGTTTCCGCTCGGCCCAAAGCATGTTTCAGCCGATGAGATCATCGCCTTTGCCATGGAATTCGATGCCCAGCCGATGCATCTCGATGAGGAAGCCGGCAGAAACTCTATCCTTGGCGGTCTGGCAGCTTCGGGATGGCATACCTGCTCGATGATGATGCGAATGATGAGCGATTCCTACCTTCTTCGCACAGCTGCGGAAGGCGCACCCGGGATCGATTTCGTAAAGTGGAAGAAGCCGGTTCTGGCAGATGACATACTGACTGGGGAAACCCGGGTCATTGACAGCCGCGTACTAAAATCCCGGCCCGGCATCGGTATTGTCAGCCTGCGCCACGAACTGCGAAACCAGAGAGGCGAGACCGTGCTGGAATCTGAAAATCCGGTAATGGTCAGGCTCCGGACGCAGGAGCAATCATGACCACTGATCCAGATTTCGAACCCGGTAACCGCCGCGAATTGGGCAGCTATGTCTTCACCACCGAAGCCATCGTTGATTTCGCCCGCCAGTTCGATCCGCAACGCTTCCACATCGATGCGGAGGCTGCGAAGAGCAGCGTGTTCGGGGGGCTGTGCGCATCTGGATGGCACACGGCGTCAATCTGGATGAAACTGAACCTTGCATCCAATGCTGTCGAGGCAAACAAAGCTCTGGCCGAGGGACGGGTGTTGCCGGAATTCGGGCCCTCACCCGGCTTTCGCAATCTCAGATGGTTCAAACCGGTCTTTGTCGGCGACGAGCTTTTCTACTCCCGCACCATACGCGGAACCAGGCCCCTCAACTCGAGACCGGGCTGGTCGATCCTCGAGCTGACATCGGAAGCCCACGACAAGAACGGCGAGCTCGTCCTGAGTTTCGATTCAGCCGCACTGATCAAATTTCCAAACGGAGAAGACACGGAGTAAGGCTGAGAGGTCTCATGCATGTCGCATCCAAATGGCTTCATTTGAACGATAACCTACATACATGACTTCAAAGCGCTTCAGCGATCTTTTTTGCGCATCCAATTGGATGCGGGGCGTTGTAGAGCCCCTCAGTGGCCTTCGTAGGAAACCAGGGTGCGCACCTGTACTCCGAGATCTTCGAGCTTCTTGCGGCCGCCAAGATCCGGCAGGTCGATAACGAAACAGGCCGCAACGATGTTGGCGCCCATTTGGCGTAGCAATTTGACCGCACCTTCCGCCGTGCCGCCGGTTGCGATCAGATCATCGACCAGGATGACGCTTTCGCCCTCCGTTATCGCGTCCCTGTGCATTTCCATTTCATCGACGCCATATTCAAGGCTGTAGGCCACACGAACAGTGTCATGCGGCAGCTTGCCTTTCTTGCGGATCGGCACGAAGCCCGCCGATAGCTGATGCGCCATGGCGCCACCAAGAATGAACCCGCGCGCCTCGATGCCGGCGACCTTGGAGACCCGGAGACCGGCATAAGGGTGCACCAGTTCGTCAACCGCCCTGCGGAACGCCCGTGGCGAGCCTAGCAGGGTAGTGATGTCACGGAACAGAATACCGGGTTTCGGGTAGTCCTTGATGGTGCGGATGGAGGCGCGAAGTTCATCTTCAAGATCGGTCATGGACATGGTCCCCAGATTGCAAATCAATGTGCGCCGCGCCAGCATCGTAGGCAAGTCGCTGCGCCGGACATGAAAACGCCGCCCGGAGGCGGCGTTCTCGAACTTTACCGTTAGGCCGTCAGGATCAGTGATCCTTGTTGGAGTACACAGCCTTCTTGGTCAGATACATCAGCGACGAGAAGATCGCCAGGAACAGGATCACCATGAACCCGGTGCGCTTGCGGTCTTCCATGTGCGGCTCGGCGGCCCACATCATGAATGCGGAAACGTCATGGGAATACTGGTCCAGCGTCTCGGGCGAACCATCATCATAAGTCACAGCACCATCGTCGATCGGCTGAGCCATCGCCAGGGCCGCACTCCCGAGGAAATACGGGTTGTAATACGTACCTTCGGCCACTTCATGGCCGTGCGGCGCTTCTTCATAACCAGTCAGCAGCGAATAGATGTAATTCGGACCGCTTTCATTGTAGCCGGTGAAAATGTCGAAGATGAACTGCGGAAATCCGCGTTCGACATAGCGCGCCTTGGCCAGCAGCGAGAAGTCAGGCGGCACAGCGCCACCGTTGGAGGCAGCAGCTGCTTCCTCGTTCGGGAACGGCGACGGAAAATAATCCGATGCAACGGCCGTGCGCGTAAACATATCACCATCGGCATTCGGTCCGTCTTCGACTTCATAATTGGCCGCGAAGGATTTGACCTGATCCTCGGAATAGCCAAGCGCACCGAGCGTGCGGAAGGCGACAAGATCCATCGAATGGCAGGCCGAACAGACTTCGACATAGACCTTCAGGCCACGCTGCAGCTGACCCTTGTCAAAAGTTCCAAAGGGCCCGGCAAAAGACCAGCTCTGTTCCTTCGGATGATGGATCGGATAATGCGGGGTTCCGCCTTCCTCTTCCGAGGCAACTGCCGGACCGACACCAATGATGGCGGCCAAAGCGAGCGGAACGATGCTTGCAATAAGCTTTTTCATAACTCAGTTCCTTTCCGTCGCGCTGCTCAGCCGCGGGTTTCTGGTGAGGCGGCTGCGGACGCCGCAGCCCCGCCTTTTCCGCCGTTCTTGGCGAGCACGGCTTCGGTGATGGAGTTTGGCAGACGCTTCGGCGTTTCAATCAGCCCGAGCACCGGCAGGATGACCAGGAAGAACCCGAAGTAATAGAGCGTTCCAACCTGCGCCATCGTCGTATAGGCACCTTCCGCCGGTTTGGCGCCAAGCCAGCCCAGGAAGATCGCGTTAGCGACGAAAAGCCAGAAGAACAACTTGTACCAAGGACGGTAAACCGCCGAGCGAACCTTCGAAGTATCGAGCCATGGCAGCACGAACAGCACTGCGATGGATCCGAACATGGCCAGCACGCCGCCCAGCTTGGAATCGATCGGTCCGATGTTGAAGGTGATGGCGCGCAGGATCGCGTAGAACGGCAGATAGTACCATTCCGGAACAATGTGCGCCGGCGTCTTCAACGGGTTTGCCGGGATATAGTTGTCTGCATGACCGAGGAAGTTCGGCATGAAGAAGATGAAGTAGGCGAAGACCATCAGGAAGATGCTCATCGCCAGGCCATCCTTGATGGTCGCATAGGGCGTGAACGCGACAGTGTCGGTCTTGGACTTCACTTCAACGCCGGTCGGGTTGGTCTGACCGGTGACGTGCAAAGCCCAAACATGCAGGATCACAACGCCGACGATCATGAACGGCAGCAGGTAATGCAGCGAGAAAAAGCGGTTGAGCGTCGGATTGTCGACCGCAAAGCCACCGAGCAGCAATTGCTGGATCGGTTCGCCGATACCCGGGAACGCCGTGAAGAAGCCGGTGATCACCGTTGCCCCCCAGAACGACATCTGGCCCCATGGCAGCACATAGCCCATAAACCCGGTCGCCATCATCAAAAGCAGGATGACAACACCGAGGATCCAGAGAACTTCGCGCGGCGCCTTGTAGGAGCCGTAATACATGCCGCGTGCAATGTGGATATAAACTGCAACAAAGAAGAACGACGCGCCGTTGGCGTGCATGTAGCGCAGCAGCCAGCCAGAATTCACATCGCGCATGATCTTCTCGACCGAATTGAATGCGAGAGTGGTGTCGGCAGCATAATGCATGGCCAGCACAATTCCGGTCACAAGCTGCACAATCAGCATCACCGACAGGATACCACCGAAGGTGTAGGCGTAGTTCAGGTTCCGCGGCACCGGATAGGAGACGAAACTGTCATGCACCAGCCGGGTAACCGGAAGGCGTGCATCCATCCACTTTCCGAATCCGGTCGTGGGCTGATAAGTCGAATGATCACTGCTCATGGTCTAAAGCCCCCTTAGCCGATTTTGATAACGCTGTCAGACACGAAGGAAAACACCGGCACAGCCAGATTTTCCGGTGCCGGACCTTTGCGGATACGGCCTGCCGTGTCGTAGTGCGAACCGTGGCACGGGCAGAACCAGCCTCCGAATTCACCAGCCTGACCAAGCGGGATGCAGCCCAGATGGGTGCAGACGCCGATCATGACCAACCAGTTTTCCTTGCCTTCGCCCGCCGAACGATCAACGTCGGTTGCCTCGGCGCTAGCCGCAATGTTTGCGTTGCGAGCGACGGGATCTTTCAGATCTGCGATCGCCACGTCCATGCCTTCAGCGATTTCCACATCTGTGCGGTTGCGAATGAACACGGGCTTACCGCGCCATTTCACCGTCAACGACATGCCTGGCTCAAGGCTTTCAACATTCACTTCGATCGAGGACGCTGCCAGCGTCGAAGCGTCGGGACGCATCTGGTCGATGAACGGCCAGGCAAAACTGCCCACGCCGACCACGCCCGCCATCCCTGTGGCGATGTAAAGAAAATCGCGGCGGGTGGGTTCGCCCGCGCCTTCGCTTTGTGTCATTGGCTCACTCACGGCTCAACGTCCTCTTCAAGCTGCGTCTGGACTAGTCTTCCGTCCTGTTACAGGCAGTTCCGTCCCCACCGCTATAGGCAGATTCGGCCATTACCGACAATGCGGCGGAATTCTGTCAATCGCGCGGTTTCTATGCGGGTTGGAATGAGAAGTCCAGACCGGACGATGGTAGAAGGGCACATTGTCGCGGGAAAAACACGCGACTATTCGGCAGCTTCGTCCACGCCGATGAATCCGCCCGACTGCCGTGCCCACAATTCGGCATAAAGACCGCCACGCGCGATCAGTTCCGTATGCGTGCCTGTTTCGAGAATCCGGCCATTGTCCATTACCACCAAACGATCCATCCGGGCGATGGTGGACAGCCGGTGGGCGATAGCAATGACGGTTTTCCCCTCCATCAACTCATCCAGGTTTTCCTGAATCGCCCACTCGACTTCCGAATCAAGCGCCGAGGTCGCCTCATCCAGCACCAGGACAGGTGCATTTTTGAGCATCACCCGGGCAATAGCGATTCGCTGCCGCTGGCCACCGGAGAGCTTCACACCCCGGTCACCGACATGGGCATCAAGCCCCCTGCGTCCACGCTGATCAGACAGGTTCTGGATGAACTCCAGCGCCTCGGCCCGCCTGGCTGCCTCGAGAATTTCAGTGTCATCGGCATCGGGGCGCCCGAACCCGATGTTTTCACGGATCGAGCGATGCAGCAGCGAGGTGTCCTGAGTGACCATGCCGATCGCCTGGCGAAGCGATTCCTGGCTGACATCGGCAATACCCTGGCCATCGATCTCGATTCGGCCCGATTGCAGCTCATAAAACCTCAGCAGCAAATTGACGAATGTCGACTTGCCAGCGCCCGACCGGCCGACCAGCCCGAGCTTCTCGCCCGGCGCGATGGTCAAAGACAGATCATCGATCACCGGTTGCCCCGTGCCGTAGCAGAAGCAGGCGTGGTCAAACCGGATGCCAGCCTTGCGGACAGTCAGTTTCCCTGCGTCTTCGCGATCTGCCAGGCCGATGGGCCGCGCCACAAGTTCAGCCGAATTCTGCACCGTGCCGAGATTGCGCATCAGAGAGTTGAGCTGGGTCATCATCCGCCCCAACAGCATGTTGAGTCGCAACACCAGAGACAGCGTGAAGGCCACCGAACCCACCGAGATGGCGCCTGTCAGCCAGAGATTGATCGAAAACCCGGCGATGGCTGCAATCATCACGCCCGAAAGTGCGGCCAGCGAAGCCCGGACACCGGTCAAGTGCCGGGTGAAGGGCAGGATTGCGGCCAGGAATTGATCAAATCCCTCTTTGATATAGCGGTCATTGTCGGCTTCACGCGCATAAAGCTTCAGCGTCTGGATATTGGAATAGCTGTCGGTGAGACGTCCGGTCAGCATAGCGGATGCCTCGGCGTTGGCCCGGGCATAGCGACGGATTCGTGGCACGAAAAACCGCGCCAACACCCCGAAGGCGGCGACCCAAAGCAGCACCAGCGCTGACAGTCTCCAGTCAAGCTGTGCGACCAGAGCCATGGTGGTGACGGTGTAGATCAGGATAAACCAGACCACCTGCAGCAGCGACACCATGAAATCGCCGGTGGCCTGCCCCGCCGTCCAGACTTTGGAGACGATACGGCCAGCGAAATCATTCTGGAAAAATGACAGGTCCTGCCGCGACACATGCGTGTGGGCTTGCCAGCGCACCAGATTGTAAAATCCCGGAACAACCGTCTGCTCCTCGACCAGCGCCGCGACTGTGACGACGACGAAACGCGCCAGAACCACGACAAACAGCATGAACGCCAGTGTCGGGCCATGCGCTGCGATCAACCCGTCCCAGCCAGCGGTCGGTTCGGCAGCATCGAGCACATCGACCAGCTGCCCGACAAAATAGAACAGCGCCGCTTCAAGCAGTGCCACCAGACCGCCCAACGCCAGCATCGCGGCAAACGCACCCTTGGCCTGGCCGACATAATACCACAGGAATTCGGGCGTCGAGGCCGGTGGCCGGTAACTTGAGCGCCGGACGAACGGATCAATCCAGCCTTCAAACAGGTTTAGCAAGGGTTTGAAAATCATGGCCGAGACAATAGTGCGGGACGGGTATTTGGCAATATCGACATCGCCCTATTCTGCCGCTGTCGCATCGGCATCCACATCAATGAACCCGCCCGATTGCCTGGACCAGAGGTCAGCATAAATGCCACCCGACTTTATCAGGTCATCATGGGTGCCGGTCTCGACAATTTCGCCCTGATCTAGCACCACCAGCCGGTCCATTTCCGCGATGGTGGACAGACGGTGTGCGATAGCGATCACCGTCTTGTTCTCCATCAACGCAAACAGGTTTTCCTGAATAGCGGATTCAACTTCGGAATCGAGCGCCGATGTGGCTTCATCCAGCACCAGGATCGGCGCATCCTTGAGAAACACCCGCGCAATGGCGATGCGCTGACGCTGACCACCCGAAAGCTTGACGCCGCGCTCACCAACATGGGCGTCCAGTCCGGTGCGTCCCGCCAGGTCTTCCAGTCCTGCGATGAAATCGAGCGCATTGGCTTTGCGCGCCGCCTCCAGAATTTCGGCTTCCGTCGCCTCAGGCCTGCCATAAGCGATGTTGTCGCGCACCGAGCGGTGCAACAGCGAGGTATCCTGACTGACCATGCCGACCTGTCCGCGCAGACTGTCCTGGCTCACCTGTGAAATGTCCTGGCCATCAATCAGCACCCGTCCGGATTCGAGATTGTAAAATCTGAGCAGCAGGTTGACGAGCGTCGTCTTGCCCGCACCGGAACGGCCGACAAGGCCGATTTTTTCACCCGGCTTGATCGACAGCGACAGATCTTCGATCACGCCGCTCTGCTTGCCATAATGGAACCGGACGTTGTCGAAGTCGATGGCGCCCTTCTTGGCGACAATCTCACCCGCGCCGGGACGATCCACCACGTCATGCGGCTTGATCATCATGCCCATGCCGTCCTGGACCACGCCGATGTTCTCGAAGAACCCCGAGACCTCCCACATGATCCATTGCGACATGCCGTTGATCCGGAGCGAAAGCCCGATAACGATGGCGATGGACCCGACTGAGACAATCCCGGTCAGCCAGAAGCCGATCGACATCGCCGAGACAACGAACACCAGCACCGAATTGTTGAAATAGATCAGCGACTGGAACAGCGTCACCTGGCGCATCTGCCGGTGCACGGTCTGCAGGAACATGTCCATGCTTTCCTGTGCATAGGCCTCTTCGCGGCCGGCATGCGAAAACAGCTTCACCGTCGAGATGTTGGTGTAGCTGTCCACCACCCGGCCTGTCATCGCCGAGCGTGCGTCAGCCTGATCCGTCGAAATCCGCTTGAGCTTCGGCACGAAATGCATGATCAGGCCGATATAAATCGCAATCCAGAGCAACAAAGGCAAAACCAGCCGCCACTCGGCGCTCGCCACCATGCCGATCATGGCGATGAAATAGACCAGGACATAGACGAACACATCGAGGAGCTTCATCACCGCTTCGCGGATCGACAGCGAGGTCTGCATCACCTTTGTGGCCACCCGGCCGGCAAATTCATCGGAAAAGAAGCTCAGGCTCTGGCGCAGCAGATAGCGGTGCATCTGCCAGCGCGCGATCATCGGATAATTGCCCAGAAGCGTCTGGTGGACGATCAGCGAATGCACCACCACAGTAACCGGAAGGCCAACAAGCACGATCGCGCCCATCAACATCAGACGGCTGGATTCGCGCGCGATGAAGCCTTGCGGATCGGAGGTTGCCAGCCAGTCGACAATCGAGCCCAGAAATCCGAACAGCATCACTTCGCCAATCGAGATCAGCGCCGTCAGTACCGCCATGCCAATCAGCCACGGCGCCGCATCACGCGAATAATGCCAGCAAAACGCCACAAGCCCTTCAGGCGGCGCGGTAGGCGTTGCCTCGGGATAGGGATTTAGTCGACGTTCAAACCATCCAAACATGGATGTCTCCTTGAATAATACCGCAAGCCTCGCATGCGCAGTGCACCGGCAAAACCGTAGTGAAGGCAAAGGTCACGCGATGGTGCTTGTCGCCCTTTAAGCAGGACATAGAAGCTGAAAATAGAAACTGAAACCGCGACAAACCCGTTTGGTCAGTGGCTCAGGCCACCGGGAGGAAGCTGATATAAATGATGCGCATTACAGCCTCCGTCAGGTTCGCGTTAAAGATAGCTCCATTTAGACCAGTTTCGGCGACTCCGCCAGTTTGTCGCAGTCAGTTTCTGTCAATATGACGCTATCCTTGCTTGAATTTGTGACAAAATAAACACAGACACTGTCCCCATGACCAAACCTCTAATCGCGCTTTACCAACCCGACATTCCTGGCAACACCGGCTCGATTCTGCGGCTCGGCGCATGCCTGGGTCTCGGCATTCACATCATTGGCCCGGCCGGTTTCGATCTCACCGACCGCTCACTCAAGCGCGCAGGGATGGATTACATCGAAATGGCCGCCCTCACCCGTCACGACGGATGGGAAGAGTTCGAAATCTGGCGGCAAGCAGAAGGCCGGCGCCTGGTGTTGATGACGACTCAATCCGCCACACCCTATATCGATGGCAGCGACCACACCCTGACCGCCCAGGACGTGGTGCTGTTCGGGCGGGAAAGCGCCGGCGTGCCACCAAAGGTCCATGACGCAGCAGACGCCCGCCTGACCATTCCCATGATCGAGGGCCGGCGCAGCCTGAACCTGGCCATGAGCGTCGCCATCATCGCCGGCGAGATCACCCGTCGGTTCGGGCTGTAGCGGCGGACTGCGTCAGTCATAGCTGACGACCTCGAACTCGATGCCATTCTCGTCATCGAAGTAAAACCGCCGTCCCGGCTCGTAGTCGGCGTGATTGTAGGGCGCATAGCCGAGCGCCTTGATTTTCGCCTCCACCGCATCAAGATCATCAACGACGATGCCAACGTGATTGAGGCTGCCGACCCGGTCTTTATGGATGCCATCGCGTGCGCGGACCACCTTGGGTGTGAAGATCGCCAGATAGGCCTCATCGGTTCCCACATGGATCGACAGCCCGCCATTGAGTGCTGGCCCCTGCCAGCGGATTTTCCAACCAAACACATCGCACAGCCATTTGGCTGTCATGGTTGCGTCGGCGACGGTGAAATTGATGTGTTCGAGAGTGGATCTGGTCATGGAATACTCCTGAAAGTCATGGGTTTTGCCTGTGATGAAAACCATGTTACTTTCTCAAGTGAACTTGAGGTCAAGAGGTTTTTTCAGCATGCCGGCCATTAACAATCAGGGACTTTTGACAATTGGCGAAGTTGCCAACCGCACAGGCCTCGCCGTCTCCGCGATCCGTTACTACGATGATGAGGGATTGGTCTCGGCCCGTCGCACGCCGGGCGGCAAGCGGATGTTCATCCGTTCGGACATAAGGCGGCTGTCATTCATCCTGATTGCGCAACAACTGGGATTTTCGCTGGAAGAGATCCGCGACCAGCTCAAGCAATTGCCGCTGGAACGCACACCCAACAAACGTGACTGGGAGAAGATCAGCCGCGGCTTTCGCGCCCATCTCGATGCCCGCATCGGCATGCTCGAGCGGCTGCGCGACCGCCTCGACGGCTGCATCGGTTGCGGCTGCCTGTCGCTCGACGCCTGCAAGCTCTACAATCCGGATGACCGGGCCCGCGAAACCGGAACCGGCCCGCGTCTGGTGATGCAAAAGTCAACTGATGGTTCGTCAGGCTAAATCCAGGTCGAACGGTTCAATCCGCTGTCGGCAGCCGGCGCATGGTGAACTCGATCGTGTCGCCCTCGCCCGGCAGTGCCCGCCAACTCTCGACTTCGGTCCAGTAGGCGGCTTTTGGCCAGGCGGAAAACCATTCCCGCGCTTTGTCGCGCGCCTGACCGCGGCTCAGGCGATAGGTCTCGCGCACGAAACAGCTCGATGATTGACCATCGGACTTTTCCTTGCGCGAACGGGCAATCTCACGGCGCAGCCCCTCAAGCGGTGGACGTTGTTGATACCGTCTCATGGTCCTTCCTCGGCCTTCATGGCTCCCACAACATTAACCCAAAATCTTTTGCTCGGCGAGTCTTGTTCAAACTGCGGCAATCAGGCTGCCAAGCTGCGGTTACATCGGATCAGCTCTGCTGCTATGAGTGGGCCAAATCCAAATTGAGGACCCCCAATGCAACGCCCAAGCCTGCCAGTCGGCCTGCCCGATGATATCGAAGAAAAAAAGACCAAAGCACGCCAATGGTTTGAGCAATTGCGCGACCAGATCTGCCTGAGCTTCGAGGCGCTTGAAGACGAGGTTGAAAACCCTCAGTCCACCGGCGAGCCGGGACGCTTCGAGCGCACCCCCTGGCAGCGCGACGAAGGTGCGGGCGGCGGCGGCACGATGTCGATTATGAAGGGCCGGCTGTTTGAAAAAGTCGGCGTGCACACTTCCACCGTTCACGGCGAATTTTCGCCCGAATTCCGCGCCCAGATCCCCGGCGCCGAGGAAGATCCACGCTTCTGGGCCTCGGGCATCTCGCTGATCGCCCACCCGACCAACCCGCATGTGCCGACCGTGCACATGAACACCCGCATGGTGGTGACGACCAGCCATTGGTTCGGCGGCGGCGCAGACCTTACACCCGTGCTCGACAACCGGCGCACCCAGACCGACCCGGACACGATGCTGTTCCATCGCGCCATGGAGATTGCCTGCAACCGCCATGCGGTCGCCGATTACCCCAAATACAAAGATTGGTGTGACGAGTACTTCTTTCTGCCGCATCGCAATGAAGCGCGCGGCACCGGCGGTATTTTCTATGACTGGCTGCACACCGATGACGAAAACGGCGGCTGGAACGCCGATCTCGGCTTTACCCAGGATGTCGGCCGCGCCTTCAACGTGGTCTATCCGAAAATCGTGCGGTCCAATTTCAACAAGCCCTGGAGCGACGCAGAACGCACCGAACAGCTGATCCGCCGTGGCCGTTATGTCGAATTCAACCTGCTCTATGACCGCGGCACCATCTTCGGGCTCAAGACCGGCGGCAATGTCACCTCGATCCTGTCGTCGCTGCCTCCCGTTGTGATGTATCCGTAAGCAAAGCTGGAAATCGAAAGCACCCACGTCTCCCGGCATCGCCAGAAAGTAGCTCAGGACCTTTGTAACCTGATCTTTCTCAACGCGTCGTCGACCAGATGGTTGGCGAGCATCATCCGGGTCGTGGCCGCGTTCCGCCATTCCTCCGGCGCGCGGTCGGGGTGGTTTATGTGTGCAAAGTTCCGCCGCTTCTTTTGCAGCTCGGCCCGAGTATCCGAGGGCAGCAGATTGATGTCCTTTACAATGTCTTCCGGGCTCAGCCGCTTGAACATCGAAACGTCAAGTGCAGGCTTTGGTGGCAGAGCTGCGGGCTTTGGTAGCAGAACGGCAGGCTTTGGTGGCGGAGCTGCAGGCTTTGGTGGCGGAGCAACAACATCACTACTGTAGTCAAAATAGGCCGCATGGAGCTGTTCGCTGTCCTGCGAGTGTTCCAGCCCGGAACTGGCCCCGACGAAGCTCGCATTCAGACCGAATACACGGCTCCAGGCAGCAGCGCTTGACAAGTGAGGAGCCTCCGCTCGCTCATTGCCCACGTGGTCCAGAACCGCTTCAAACGTGCTTTGACCCAGGATCATCTGTCCGTCCGGTTTCATACAGCAGCACAGGTCCGGAAGTCGGCGCCAGTTTCCGGAAAATACAATGCATAAACTCGAGAGGACAAAGCGTCCTTTGGCGCCCGAATAGACCAGCGCTTCAAGCGCACACCCACGCGTCATCGCTAACAAAACAAGGTTAACAATTCGCATCTGGGTATCGGAAAATCGGGCACGCGCATTACCGCGAAACAATCACGCGGGACCTCCAGAATTGCTGCAGGACTTGATCGCTGTTCGCCTGCGTCAGTGCGCCCCGCCCGCCCACCTGCAAAAAGTGTCCGAATATGCTATCATCTTGGTCCGCCGGCCGGTGAGCCGGCTTGGGCGGACCTTTGATTTTGGCATCGAAAAAGAGGAGACAGCCATGAAAACCTTCCATTGCGGATCCCTCGTTCCCGGTTGCGAATGGCACACGCGGTCTGACAGCGAAGCGGAAATTGTGTCCCGAGCCGTCGACCATCTGCGCGAAACGCACGGCGAGACAATCATCCGTCCATCGATTGTGGAGCAGATCAAGGAACGGACACTCGACGAGACGGACGCCGCCTGAGGGGGCAGCCCCAGCAGTTCGGTCAGTCCGCCGCGTCTAGCAGCGCCGACTTGTCGAGGGTGAAATTACTCTCGACCCAACGCTCTTCGAGCGCTGCCAACTGAGCGCCCATGTCTGGACCTGGTTTGATCCCCTTGGCGATAAGATCCGCCCCGGCAACAGGAAACACAGGGCGCTCCCAACTCAGCGCGCGGGCCAGGTGACGGCTGTGACCCGCCGTATCGGTGAGGGCTGCGGCATCGGTTTCGGTGCGACTGCGGGCCGAGACCAGCGAGAGGCGGATACGGTCTCTGAGGGACGCAGCTCCATGGCGGTACAACAACCTGTCGAGCGCCGTGATCGCCAGCGTCGGTTTAATCACCGGCGCCTCGGCCCATTTCACCAGACGGTCAGCTTCAGCCCGCGACATCTTCAGTCGGGTTGAAAGCGCGCGCATGCGCTCCGCATCCGGTGGCACCATCGCCATCAGCCGAAGCATCGGGTCTGGTTCCCAATAAAGTGCTGCTTCAGTGGCAATCAACGCACCAATTGTATCGATGCCCCATTTCTCGCTCTCCGGCAGCACCGCAGAAAGCACGCCCGACTGCCGCATCCACAACAACGCCCGCCCCGGATCGCGCGCCTTCAGCAACGTCTTGAGCTCTTTCCAGACCCGCTCGGACGACAGCTTTGCGAGGCTGTCACGCGCCCTGGCGCACGCCTTCAGCGCAGCAGCATCAGGCCGGCCGGAGCCATAATGGGCAAAGAAGCGAAAATAGCGCAATACGCGCAGATAGTCCTCGGCAATACGAGCGTCGGCATCCCCGATGAACCGCACTGTGCGGGTGGCGATGTCTTCAAGTCCGCCGACAAGATCGATGATATTGCCGGTCTGGTCAGCATAAAGCGCATTGATGGTGAAATCCCGCCGCTCGGCGTCAATCTGCCAGTCCCGGCCAAATGTCACCTTGGCCCGTCTGCCGTCAGTTTCAGCATCATGACGCAGCGTGGTGATCTCGAACCCGCGGCCGTCGATCACCAAGGTCACTGTGCCATGATCAATCCCGGTCGGCACCGCACGAATGCCTGCCGCCTCGGCCCGCGCCACCACCTGTTCCGGCGCCCAGGTTGTGGCAAGATCGGTATCGGAGACCGGTTTGCCCATCAACGAATTGCGCACCGCACCGCCCACGCGGAC
>Ga0163215_101347_pt1 | contig 15701 bp, 15 predicted proteins | sample SynspAceP_FD_185934 | JGI IMG/M metagenome (GOLD analysis project Ga0163215, IMG submission 185934) | Saline lake microbial communities from Ace Lake in Antarctica - Synechococcus sp. Ace-P (Hybrid Assembly) | ecosystem: Environmental > Aquatic > Non-marine Saline and Alkaline > Saline | place... | reverse complement strand
TATACCAGATCGAAAGGAGCAGCCATATCGGCCGGCCTCTGTCCGGTGACAGCGCATTCGATCAGCATCCGCGCCCCGTCAAGAAACAGCGGGATGCCATGAGCCTGCGCCACATTGCTGATGTCAGAAATATGATCAGCACCAAAGCGGCAACCTTCGAGCCGACGGCTCGGACTTTCGATGGCAATGCAGCCGATTCTTGCGTCGACCCGCGCCGAAGCTGCGCGCGCAATTTCACTCTCAACTTCTTTAGCACTGAAGCTCGCGCCCTCGCCTGAAAGCGGCACCATGGTGAAGCGGCCGAGCGCTGCCAGATTGTCACCTGCATCATTGAAGAAATGCCCGTCGCGATGAACCAGGATGCGGACATTGTCCGGGCCGGCGAGCTTGCGCATGGCGCACAGATTGGCGAGCGTGCCGGTGGGAAACACCACCGCCCGCTGCTTGCCCAGATGCGCAGCGATCTTCGCCTCGAAATCTGCCACTGCGCCGCCATTGCCATAATAATCAGAAACCGTCTGTCCATCAGCAGTCAGCTCAGCAAGGCGCGAGGCCATTTCCTGGGGCGAGAGAAGTGCCGCGTCGTCAACAAGTGAAATCATGAACCGTTCCTCCCGTTTGCGGCGTTGGCGCCGGCAATGCTTCCACCAATGCAACATTCCGCGAGATTTCCCCCTGACATATAGAGGTGTCCGAATGCCGACCCACATTCGCCCGCCCCAAACAGCCCCGGAATGGCGTCGCCATACGGCGTCAGGATCCGCTGCTCTGCATCATGCACAGGTCCGCCTTGTGTGTTGGAAACGACCGGCTCCACGGGAGCTGCAAAATATGGGGCTTGAAGCGCGTGCAGTGAAGAACCGGGACGGCCGAAGCGGCCGTCCATTTGTTCCAGGCATGCCGCGTTCCAATCCTGAAGGCTGTTGTTCACTACTTCCGGCGCGGCACCGGTGAGTTTAGCCAGTTCGCCCGCATCGGCCACTTTACGAAACAGCCCGGAAGCAACTTCCCAGGCATTGTCGGGGCTCCAGTCATAACTCACTGCCGGATCATTGCGTGTCGGCTTGCCCAGCGGATACATCGCCAGACCCGCAGCATCCGTCACCATCCAGGCGGGGTTGCGGTCATGGCATTGCCGTGCCGGATCAAAATTTCCAAGCGACCGTCCCCCGGTATCCTGCACATAGGGTTCATACTCATTCATGAAGCGCCGTCCGGACCTGTCGAGCAGAATCCATGGCATGACCGGCAGGCGGTCAGGAGCATCCCCATGTGTATCGGGTGTCCAGTCCGGAAATCGCTTCACCCGCACACCAAACGGATAATCGCCGCCGGGCAACCGATAGCCATAACATCCATGCCAGTGCCACATGTGCCAAAGATCAGCGCCTGCCGCCTGTGCCATGCGGATGCCGTCACCGGTGTTTTCGCAATAGGCTGCAGAGAGCGTCGGACCGCCCGGCCAGTACTGGCTTTGCATGGCAGGACTGGCTTCGAATCCGCCGCATGCCAGGATCACACCGCCACTTGCCTCCATCCCGGTTCCGTCATCCAGAACGACACCGTTAACGCCACCGTCGCGCATGGTTAGACGAGCGACTGGGGAGGCAAGCCGGACATCGATCAGGTCGCGGCGCTTTTCCACATTCATCTCCAACAACCGGAAAAGAAGCGCACCCTGCTCAGCTCCGCGCACATGAGGCCAACTCGAGAGCGCATCGAAACCATCGATCGACTCGACATAGGTGAAGCCGAAGGTTTCAAATCCTGGAAAGGGATAGTTTGCAGGAGAATGCCGGTTTTCCACACGTGCGCCAGTGCCTTGCGCCAAAGCGTTCAAACGCGACTGGATTGTTGTCATCCCCTCTGCCAATTGCCACAACACGCAATTAGGTGTCTTTCCGCCACAGGTGGCTTCCAGATAGTCGAATGCCAGATCCGGATCCATTGCCGTGCGAAGTCCGCCTGCGGAACAGATCGAGATTCCGCCCGGTCTTGACGCTTTTTCAAGGACAAGCACCCTGGCGCCGCAATCCGCGGCAGCGATAGCTGCGAAAGCACCGGCATAGCCATAGCCGGCAATGATCACATCATAGCAATCGGTGCCGGATTTATTCATGTCGCATCCACCAGCGCTTCGGGCCACAGGGCACGCACGCCAGCGATCACATCGCCCACCGTAGCCTCAAGCGAGGCTATGCCCTTGGCTTGGGAAGCAAGGGTCGGGTCGCCACGGATGCCGGTTTTGCTGTAGTCGATTCCACTGCCGGGGTCGGGATGGAATATTGTCGGAAGATAGAAAACGGTGTCCGGGGCGCTGCTCAGGTTTCCGTAATCCTGCTCTGCCTTTCCCTCTCGGATGCGGTCGGGAGCGATCGCCTGGATAAGCGAAGTTTCATGCTCGTCGCCATGCCCGCCATAGATCTGCTCCATCAGCCCATCGGCAGATTTGCCCAATTGGCTGATATGCGCCGCGGCGACTCGGACGCCGGTTTTCTCATAGACTTCGCGCAAAGTGACATTGACGATCGGCTCGGTGGATATCCCGGTATTGACCACGACAATCCGTCGCAACCCCTGTGCAATGAAACCGATCAGCAGATCCCGCAACAGCGCCGCAAAGGTGTCGGGCTCAAGATGCTGGCTTCCCGGATAGTGCCGGAAAGCCGGGTAATAGCCGAAACTCACCACCGGAGCAGCGAGGACTGGAAGTTCGGCCAGCACGCCATCGCAAATACCACGCGCCAACAAATAGTCAGTGCATAGCGGCAAGTGATGTCCGTGCTCCTTTGAGGCAGCGCCGATCGGCACCATCATCACCGCATTTCGGCGAAACCAAAGCTCTGCCTCAGACCAGCTTAGATCTTCAAGCCAGCGGCCTGTCCCTGTTTGTGTCACAGCCATCGATCGAAAAACCTCCGCACTTCATCGCCCCACAGAGCCGCACCCTGCCCGTATAGGAAATGCCCCTCCTGCTCGGTCAAACCGAAACCCGGGAAGATCTTCGACTGGCAAATCTTGTCGCTGCCTTCCAGCGAGGCGGCGAGTTCGGCGGTGGGGGCAGCGCTGTAATCGTTCTTCGCCTGCATGAAATAGATCGGCTGTGTCAGTTGTTGCGCCGCCTTCAGCATTGCCTCGCGCAGTCTTGGTGCCCGTTCCCAGTTCATCGCGGCTCCGGCGAATTCGACTGCGCAGCGAAACCGCGGACAGCTTGCCGCCGCCAGCAGCGTCACCGTGCCGCCGAACGAACTGCCCATCACGCCAATATGGCCGGCGTCGATGTCCGGACGAGCTTCCAGAAATTCCAGTGCCGCGATCACATCCCGGCTCTCGTCAATCAATCTTTGCTCGAGCTGAGTGTCGTAGGATTCCGTGCCGTATTCAGCACTCACTTCCGCCCGCCATGCCGGACCAGTCGAATTGCCATAGCCGCGCCGGTGCGGCAGGAACGACGCAATGCCCCAACTCAACAGCACCGCAGCAGTACCGGGTCGGCAGACATCCAGTGTTCCCTGGTGAATCGAACTGCCATGATTGGTAATGACACAGGGGAACGGCCCGTCTCCGGGCGGCAGATAGAGATAGCCGGCCAATGCGTGACCGCCGCTCTTGAATGTCAGCTCCTTGGGAACGATCGCCAGTCCGTCCAGCGAGACATTGCGTAGAACAGTTCCCGGATGCGCGGCGCGGTGAAACACCCGCCGCTCGAAATCAGAAATGTAGCTTTGCATGGTCTTGCGGATGGCAATGAAATCCCCGCTCTGCGCACGCGTCGCCATGTCCCGTTCACGTTCGGCTTCGTCGTTGAAGCGACATTCCCAATGCACCAGGTCCGGCCCGTCACCGGTGACTTTCTCAACAAAGATCTCACCAACAGACAGGCCTATATCGCGGCGTATGTCGCAAGCGGTCTGACGGGTCGCCATGACAGCATCGAACGCCCCTGTCTTGGGGGTGTAGGTCGTGCGCTCAAGCACCATTTTGGATCCCTTCTTCGCTGGTATTGGGAAAGTGGCAAGCAGCCGAATGCCTCAGTTCGAGCTCAGCCAAGACTGGCGTATCGCTCCGGCACACCAGTTGAGCCTTTGGGCATCGCTGGTGAAACGGGCAACCCGGAGGAGGATTGATCGGGCTGGGAATGTCACCGGTGAGATACTTGCGAGTCCCCCGGCGAGCATAATCGGCCTCGGGAATGGCCGAGAGCAGCGCCGACGTGTAGGGATGTTTCGGATTCTCGAACAAGTCGTGCTCAGAGGCGAGCTCGACTACTTTTCCCAGATACATCACCGCCACCCGATGGCTCAGATGGCGCACAACGCCGAGATTGTGGGAGATGAAGACCAGGGCGACATTGGTCTGGCGCTGAATATCCTTCAGAAGATTGAGAATCTGCGCCTGGACGGAAACATCGAGCGCCGAGACTGCCTCGTCGCAGATGATCAGTCGCGGCCGGATCGCAATGGCCCGAGCGATGCCAATACGCTGCCGCTGACCGCCGGAAAATTCGTGCGGATACCGGTCGGCATAGGCCACCGGCAATTTGACGATTTCCATCACCTCCCGCACCTGCTCCGCAATCTCGCTGCGGTTGCTGATATAGTTGTCGAGCGGCTCGGCAATGATATCGCGAACCTTCATCCGCGGATTGAGCGAAGAATAGGGGTCCTGAAAGATGATCTGCATGTCCTGACGGACCGCCTTCATCTCTTTCCGCGAAAGCCGCGTCAGGTCGCGTCCGTCAAACAGAATCCGCCCCTCAGACGGACGGATCAACTGCAGGATGGTGCGCCCCAGAGTGGACTTGCCGCATCCGCTTTCGCCAACGATACCGAGCGTCTCGCCGGGATAGACATCAAGGCTGACATCATTGACGGCCCGCAGGTACTGGTGTTTCCGTCCAAATCCTGTCCCGGAGACATCGAAATCCTTGGTCACATTCTCGATGCGCAAGATCGGAGTATCGCTCATGACCGGGCCTCCTGCACGAGCAGAGCGTCGAGTTCGCGCGCCGCGTCAAGTCTGCAGCAGCGCACCGCATGATCTGGCGCGATGTGCTCAAGCTTCAATGCGGGGTCACGGCATGCCTCAGTTGCAATCGGACATCGAGGTGCGAACCGGCATCCTGGCAGATGATCCGACGGCGATGGTGTGGTTCCCTCAATCATCGGCAGCACATCTTGCTTCACCCTTGCCGACGGGATCGAGCGCAGCAGGAGTTTGGTATAGGGATGCGTCGGATTCGCAAAAAGCCGTTCCGCCGTAGATTGTTCGACGATCTGACCCGCATACATCACCACAACGCGATCCGCCGTTTCAGCGATCACGCCCATGTCATGTGTAATCAGCAGGACCGCCATTCCGAGTTCGTCCCGCAGATCCATGATCAATTTCAGGATTTGCGCCTGGATAGTGACATCAAGCGCCGTCGTCGGCTCGTCCGCGATCAGCAGTTTGGGACGGCAGGCCAGCGCCATTGCGATCATGATGCGCTGTTTCATTCCACCGGACAGCTGATGCGGATAATCTTGCGCACGCCGTTCGGGATCAGGAATCCCGACCAGGTCCATCAATTCCACGGCACGCCGATGAGCGCTCCGGGCGTCGGCGCCGGTGTGTTCGATCAGCACTTCGGCAATCTGGAAGCCGACATTGAGTATCGGATTGAGACTGGTGCCGGGCTCCTGGAAGATCATCGCCATGTCGCGCCCGCGCTTTTGCCGCATCCGCGCCGGGCTCAACTCGGTCAGAACTTCATCGCCGAACCGGATACTACCGCCATCGATCTGGCCCTGCGCGCCCAGCAACCCCATGATCGCAAGCGATGTCACCGATTTGCCCGAGCCGCTTTCACCGACAATGCCGACGATTTCTCCGGGCCGAACCGAAAACTCGATGTCGTCGAGTACCCTGACGGGGCCGCGCAGTCCCTTGAAGGAGACCGACAATCCAAGAATATCCAGCAATGAGTCTGTGGTCTGATGCATCAAGTCCGCACTTTCGGATCGAGAATGTCGCGCAGTCCGTCCCCCAGCAAATTGAAGCCTATCATGGTGATGCCGAGTGCCAGGCCGGCATACAGCGCCAGATGCGGGTCGGTGCGCAATTGTGAAAGACCATCCCGGATCATCGCTCCCCATGTCGGTTCCGGCTCCTGGATGCCGATGCCCAGAAAGCTCAGCGTCGCTTCCGCCATGATGATGAAGCCAACCCCGATGGAGGCGCGCACGATCAGCGGCGCGACGATGTTGGGCAGGAAATGCCTGAGCATGATTTTATAGGCTGGTGTTCCCGAGACGATCGCCGCCTCGATGAACATCTCATGCCTGAGGCCGAGCACCAGCGAGCGCGTCAACCGCGCTATGCCCGGCCACCAGACCATGGAAAGCGCAATAATGACCGTCAGCTTTCCCGGCCCCAACATGGCGGCAACGAGAATGGCGAATATCAGCTCGGGAAATGCAAAGATGATGTCGACTGTCCGCATGACCAGCGTATCGACCCAGCCACCGAAATAGGCGGCGCACATTCCAAGTATGGTTCCGATGAAAAGCGTGATTGACAGCACTGATACGGAGACGAGAAGCGACACCCTGCCCCCGAGCACGATGCGACTGAACACGTCGCGGCCCAGCGCATCCGTACCCATCCAGTTAACGCTGTCGGGCGCCCGCCAGCTTGCCAGAACATTGACCTTCTCGGGATCATGAGACATCACAAACGGGCCCAGAATTGCGATCAACAACACCATCAAAACGATGATCGAGCCGAGCATTGCGTTGCGGCTGCGGCGAAACCGCAGCACAAAATCGGAACCGGTTGGCGCGTTCGGAGAAATGGACGGCGTCACCATCATTTACGCCTTTCCATTGCTGAGTCTGATCCGCGGATCCAGCGCGACATAGGCCAGATCAACGATCAGATTGATGAGGGAATAGAACACCGTGAACAGCAGCACGATGGTCATGGTCACGGGGTAGTCGCGGGCAAAGATCGACTCGATGGCCAACCGCCCCAGGCCCGGAATGTTGAATATGGTCTCGACGACGAAGGTGCCGGACAGCAGCCCGCCGAAAATGATGCCGATGGTTGTCAGCAGCGGCACGAATGTATTCCTCAGGGCATGCCGGTAAACCACCAGTCGCTCGCGCAGCCCCTTGGCTCTCGCCGTGCGCACAAAATCCTGCTGCAGAACTTCGAGCATGTAGGTTCGCGTCAACCGGGCGATATAGGCGGTTGGCGGGATCACCAGAATGAGAACCGGCATGATCAGATGTTGAGGATCTCCCCAGCCTGCCACCGGCAACAAGGACCATTTGATCGACAGCAAATAGACCAGAAAAGCCGACATCGCGAAATTCGGAATCGAAATTCCGGAAACCAGGACAAGAATCACGGCGGTGTCGGACCATGAGTTGGCTCTCTGCGCAGCAAACACGCCAAGCACAACTCCCAGCGGCACTGCAATCAGAATGGCGATAATGGCAAGGACGGGACTGATCAGCAAACCACCCGAAATCACATCGAAGACCGTTGTGTTTGCGTAGCGGAATGACAATCCGAAAGTGCCATCAGCAATATGGGCAAGATAATCGAGGAATTGCACCAGCAAGGACCGGTCAAGCCCATAGTCCGCCCGCAGGCGCGCTTCGAGCTCCAAATCCCCGGAGCGATCCGATAACAAGGCCATTATCGGATCGCCGGGCACAAACTGCACGGCTATGAACGTGATGACAATTGCCAGGAACCATACCCCAAGCAAACCCATCAGACGCCGCGCAGCATATTCGATCATCTTTGGCCCTTTTCTCGCATGCTGATGAAGGGTGGCCTGGACTTACTCGGCGATCTTCACATCACCGAACGGCAGGAACCGGAACGGCGTCAACGCGACACCCTTGACGTTCGGCTTGACCAGCGCAACCTGCATCCGCACCGTAGTCGGGCAAGTACCCCAATCATCGAGCAGGATCTTTTCCGCCGTGTTGTAAAGCGCGTAGCGTGCCTTTTCGTCAGCGGTGCCCTGTGCCTTCTCGATCAACCCGTCGAACTCGTCATTCTGCCAGCGCGAACGGTTATAGGTGCTCGGTCCGTACCAGACCTGGCTGAGGAAATAGAGCGCATCGGGATAGCCCGCCGACCAGCCCCATGGGAAGAAAGGCACCTCGCCTGCGTTCATTCGCTTGATGTGCGTGCCGCGTTCCACAATCTCGACTTCCACCGGCATTCCCAGCACCGAACTGAACTGGCTGGCAAAATAGGTAATGTCGTTCTTGTTGGGCTCGGTGGACGTGACCTTGAGCGGCGGCAGACCTTCGCCATTCGGATAACCGGCCTCCGCCAGTAGCGCCTTGGCGCGTTCCGGATCGAAAGGAATTGGCTTCAGATCCGGATTGTAGCCAGCCACGCCCGGCGTAACCTGGCCGTAAAGCGGGAATGCGGCACCGTCATAGAGACCTTCGACCATGGCATCACGGTCAAAACCGATGCAGACCGCTTCGCGCACACGGATATCCTTGAATGGCTCGTACAGGTTCTCGTTCATGCCCAGATAGCGGATCTGCGCTGCCGGTGCCGACACCATCTCATCCTTGAATTGCGGGTCTTTGAGAACCCGGCGAATGGTCGGCGTATCAACATAGACAACGTCCAGTTCACCGGCTTCATACATGGAAACCGCAGTGTCGCCGCTGGGCACCACCACGAACCGCATGCCGTCAATCTCGGGCGCACCGCCCCAGTAATCGGCAAAAGCATCCAACTGAACATCCCGGCCCAGATTCCACTCCTTGAATTTGAAGGGTCCTGTGCCTGCAGAAGCTTTGGTAGCCCAGTCCGTGCCAAGTTCCTCGACGATACCACTGTCCATGAAGTAGAACGGATAGATCGGGAAAAGCACATCGGCCTTCGTAAACCGAACTTCCAGCGTCAGGTCATCAACCACGGTGACGCCTTCAAGGTCCGTCGTCCCGCCGTCCTTGACCGCCTGTGCGCCAACCACAACATCGAGATATTCGGCGTTGAGACCACCACGGTTGCCCGGGATCAGCAATTGCTCGAATGTGTATTTGATATCCTTGGCGCCGAAAACGCGGCCGCTGTGGAATTTGACGTCCGGCCGCAGTTTGAACGTGAAGCCGAGGCCATCATCATGGGCTTCCCAGCTTTCGGCCAACGCCGGAGCAATATTTCCGTCAGCATCAAGGCCAACGAAGCCTTCGTAGACATTGGCCATCACATCGCCGGCAATCAGTTCGGAATAGGTGATCGGATCAACCATGGCCGGATCGGCATTGATGTTGGTCCGAAGCTCCGTCGCCTGCGATACCGCGGTTACGGGCAATGTCAGCGCCAATGCGGATGCGCAGAGAGCGAGCAGTTTGATTCGAGTACTCATCATGTCTTGTCTCCTCTGTCGGTTTCAGCAGCTGTACCGCTGTCATTCCCGTCAACGTAACCCAGGACTGCATTGCCCGAAGCTCGCATATCTTGTTTTTGGACCAACTTGCCGCAAACACCGGGATTTCACCACGAAACACAGGGCAGGCCGTCTAATTTATTGTAGTTCCAGCACAGAGACGGCTACAATCCCGCAAATTCACGGTAGCATTAGGAATATGCCAGCGAATCGATGGAGAGACTGATGAATCGAAGCCTAGACCGCGTGGACGCAAAGTTACTCGATCTGCTCAAGACAAATGCACGGGAGCCGACTGCATCGCTGGCGCGTAAGCTCAACCTTTCCCGTTCGGCCATTCAGGATCGCATGTCACGATTGGAGCGCGACCAGATCATCGCCGGCTACACGATAAGATTGGGAGAAGAGGCGCCGGAAGATCGGCTGCAAGCCATCGTGCGTTTCACGGTTGATCCCAAACGCACCGCCGAAATCATCCGCAAGATCAGCGAATCGGTGGAAGCAAAATCCTGCTACTCGGTCAGTGGAGCGTTCGATCTCATTGTCATTGTCGGAGCAGGCACCGCAGTCCGACTCAACCAGGTGCTTCAGGAGTTTGGCGAGATCGAGGGCGTCGAACGCACGACGTCATCGATCGTTCTCGATGCCGCGTTCGAAAACCGCTAATCGCGGGTTTTATCTTGTAAATGGACCGGATGGAGGATCTGCTGCGCCGCCCCATCGACACACATCTGGAAAGAGACCAAACAGAATGTCGCCATCACACGACCATCCTCTAGCCACACACAGTTGACCGCACCAGTCTGCCGTGCGGTGTCATCGACCTCGTCGACGAGATCAAAGATGGCTTCCTTGTGCGGGACGGTGACATTGCCACCGGCAAATCCGGAGGATCAGTCTTTCAGCGCCTGGAAAAAGGCCGGCAGATTATGCGGAGAAACATCAACCGGGTCGTAACTGCCGTTTAGGCCGGCCTGTTTCAGCCAATAGCGATGGATTATCGGTGACCGAGAATGGCCGATCCGATGACCGATGACAAAAGCTCGTGGCGAATTTTCGTTGTCTTTATCCATCAATGGCCTGCAATTCCCGCAGTTTGGCCAACAGCGGCAGCAGCGGCAATCCGATGATGGTGAAGTAGTCACCTTCGAAGCGCTCAAACAGCTGAAGCCCCTCGCCTTCGAACTACTAGGCACCAACCGAGGACAGTGCCTGCTCGCCGACATTGGACAGATGGCGGCCAATGAAGCCCGGATCAAGCTCGCGCATGGTCATGCGCGCCACCGAAACATGCCGCCATATGGTCTCGCCATCCCGCGCCAGAACCACGGCACTGTCGTGGTCACTTCAGCATCATACACGGATTACGGCGACCGCAGAGGTTCTGCTAAGTCAGGGCAAAACACCAGAAAGCGGCATCCTCATCGGCTTCTGGGACTAAGCCGAATATAAAGACACCACCGCCACCTCCTTCAGCAGCCTCACACCGACAGGTGCACCCGCATCCAGATTGAAGTGAATCTCGATTTGCGGAACAGGGATCCTGATCCGGATGGCGCGACCGGTACACCGCCTGGATCAGAATGCAGCCGTGTAAATCGCCAAGGCATCGGCTTCGGTCACCGGGCGCGGATTGTTGACCAGCAAACGCGTCTGGTTCATCGCATCCTTGGCGAGTTTCGGCAGCCAATCCTCAGTGATCTTCATGTCACGCAGGGACTGCGGCAATCCGCAATCGGCTGAAAGTGCTGCAAGCCTGTCGCAAAAAGCAGCGACTCGCTCCTGCCCTTCAAGCGAAATCAGCTCTGGAAACAAATGCGGCGCGAGATCAACATAGGCTTTGTGGGCGGTGACCGCGTTGAAGCGCAACACATGCGGCAGCACCAGCGCATTCGATAGCCCATGCGGAATATGAAAGTGCCCGCCCAGCGGATAGGCCAGCGCATGAACTGCCGCCACCGGAGAGTTGGCAAAAGCCTGCCCCGCCAGCATCGAACCAAGCAACATGTCCGCCCGGGCATCGGCGTCATCGCCATTTTGCACTGCCCTTAAGAGCGCCGGGCCCATCAGCTCCAGCGCCTGGATAGCAAGCATGCGTGACAGCGGATTGTTGTTGGCGCTGGCAGACGCATAGGCCTCGATCGCATGCACCATGGCATCAATGCCCGTGGCTGCAGTCACATGCGGCGGCAAGCCATACGTGAGCTCCGGATCTAGAAGCGCAATATCAGGCAGCAGCACGGGCGAGACGACGCCCATCTTTTCCGAGGCTCCCGTAGTGACGATCGAAATCGGCGTCACTTCCGACCCGGTTCCCGACGTTGTCGGCACCAGAAACAGCGGCAGCCGTGGTCCCTTGGCATTCCCGACACCATAGACCGATTTTAGATCTTCCTTGCCAACAGCCAGCAATGCCACCAGCTTGGCCACATCGAGTGAGGATCCGCCGCCAAGCCCGATCACGCCGCCGACATCCGCCAAACGGGCGATTTCGGCCGCAGTCTGGATCACGGCTTCCGGAGGATCGGCCTGAACCTCTGAAAACAGGGTCACCTCTATTCCGGCAGCTTCAAGAATTGTCACCGCCCGATCGACGATGCCTGTGGCCATCATTCCTGGGTCAGTGACGAGAAACACTCGCGAACCCATAAACGCCAGAGCCAGCTCACCGAGCCTGGCAACAGAACCAGCTCCGAACTGAATGCTTTTGGTCGTGTTGAAAACAAACGGAGACATTGGGAAATTTCCTTCAGGATTGTCTGACAGCTGCAATATCGTTTCTGAGCATAGCCAAATGCCGACCCTTCGACGACAGCCTTGGGGGCGAGAACCTCAGACTCAAACAGAGAGTAAGAATTTCAAGGCAGGTTGCTGTACGGCGCTCTCTTACCAGGGGCAACCCATCGAAACCCCGACCGACCCCACCTGTGTGATGTAGGCGAGATCCGGACTAAATTGTAATTTGGACCATTCCCAAGCAAATCCACAATCCCCTACATTATAAATAAAATGACTGTCGATCGGCTCAAGGCCGAACGAATTTTGTTGCAGTCACTGTGCAGAAGAATTCGTTTGAAATGCGCCTGATCCTCGTCCATCTCAAGGCTCATCCCCTTCAAGCATCGACAGCGGAGAGAAAAGCTTGACCGTCACCTGGAGCAAACTGGACGAAAGCGAGAAGACCGCGCTCAAGCGGTTGAACCGCGGCCCCTACCCCGCCCTGGAGCCATCCATGGCCGAGCGGCTGATCGCGCTGGGCCTTGTCGAGCAAAGACCACGCGGTATCGGCATCAACCGGGCAGGACGTGAACTGGTTATCGGGGTGTTGTTGAACCAGCGTGACGACTGATGCGCGGCTGAGCCGGATATCATCTGTCCTAAAGACCAGCCCAGCTCAGATAACCACCTCTTTCGCCCGATTGCGCGAAATCCTGTTCCGAGAGCATGATATCGGCCAATGTGTATTCATCGAATGTGGAGATAAAAGCCGCCAACGCCTTGTTGAACAGCTTCGGCAGCCGGCACCGGCTTGAGATCAGACACTCATTGGCCGGTGTGAAACACTCAACTAGGGCAAAATCCGATTCCGTTACCCGGATGACAGCACCAAGATTGATCTCTTCAGGGCGACGGGCGAGCGTAAAACCGCCGGAACGGCCACGGACACCGCGCAGATAGCCAGCATTGGTCAGCAAGTTGACGACTTTCATCAGATGGGCCTGCGAGATCTTGTAAATCCGCGCCGTTTCTTCGATCGTCACCAGCCTGTCGCCGGCTGCTCCCGCATACATAAGCACGCGCAATGCATAGTCGGAAAAAGTAGTCAGCTTCATAAAATGGCCCGGTATCGATGACCCGTCGCCTATTGCAGTGGACGGATGGCGGTCATCACTGTTTGAATCTCATTCCCGTGACAGTCGAACGAACTGCCCGAACGCCCGGAGCGACCTTGAGTGCAACGTCAGCAATCACACGAATGCCATCACTGCGATTGCGCCGAGCACCACCAGCACAAGCCCGCCGATCAGCATCGGCAGCAGCGTGTTTTCTGGATCAATGTCCTGGGTCTCATAGGTCAGCGGCTCTTTTGTCTTCGGCTTCACTTCCCGGTCGGGCATATCCTGGCTCCCTTGAACATTTTCGGCATTGGCGGTTATCAGCTTCACCTCGATTGCGGGCAAATGAACGGTGATCGGCAACTCTCATCCACTATGGAACATAGCCGAGCATACCCCTTTACCGCCCCTGCAAGTTTCGGAGATCAACAATCTGGATCCGGTAGACACAAGATTAGCCGATATAAGATGCATTGACAATACATCTTTTAATTGGGACATTGCACCGATCGATCCGCGAGATAGCAGCGTGGACAGTCGTCGTCGCCAAAGTATGGAGCGAGACGCAACTGAACCCGTGAAGGTTTGATATGAAAATCGAATTTGAAGCTGGCGGCATTGTCATCGATGCAGCTCTTGTCGGCCCTCTATTGAACGTCGCACCAGCGGATGTTCCGAGACTGATGCGCGAAGGCGCCGTCACCAGTCTGTGCGAGGCCGGGATCGACGAGCATGATGGAGAGCATCGCCTGACATTTTTCTACCGGGGTCGCCGCATCCGTTTACAGGTAGCTGCATCGGGAGAGGTCCTGGGCCGCTCAATTATTGATTTTGGTGACATGGACCTGCCACGGGCAATGCACAGACCGGGTGGATAGGGTTTCCGGAATTCATCTGGAGCACGAAGCCCCGCTTATTCAATAAATGTTCCCAAATATCCGCAGACAGGACGCCGGCATGAATCTTGGAATCGCGAAGCAAGCAGAACCAGTTGCTACCTTTGTTGCCATCACCTGGCTCGGCCTTGTTCTCGGAGTTTCGTTCATCGCCACGCCGGTGAAATTTCAGGCACCATCTCTCAGCCTGCCGGTCGCTCTTGAAATAGGCAGGGCGACCTTCGGGCTGTTCTCAAAAATCGAATGGGGCGTCGCCCTTCTACTAGTCCTGTCCGTACTTGGCTGCAGGCGCAGAGGAATGTCCCGCATTCTCAGCGCAACAATCATCGCGATCCTCATCGCCGAGACATTCTGGCTCCTGCCTATCCTTGATGCTCGGGTTGAAGCCATCGTTTCGGGAATACCATCACCTGCTGACTGGCATCATTTTCTCTATATCGGCCTCGAAATCATCAAAATTGCTGTCCTCTCCGCGCTGTCAATCCACCTGCTCCGGCAACTGACAACCGCGCACGCATCGTCTGCCTTCCCATCCAGAGAAACAGCCCCATGAACAGGGGATCGCACGCGGGCTTCCCCGAAGTTGCGCAACCCACGTCTATGGAATGGAACGTCCGCGTTTTTCGCCAGTCCGGCAGTCGTCAATATTGCAGCGTTTCGGCAGGTTTGCGCCTCTATTCGGCACTTCCCGTGCCAGTACAGAAAAACACGCGCACATGTTTGTTCATCCCCGACAACAGATCACCAGGAACGATCTCTGTGTGTTACCGTACAGACAGCCTCACAAGGAATCCCCGATGATTGCGCAACTCTCACGAACCGAACGCCAATTGGCCGCAGTCCTCGCCATGGCGCTGGCACTGCTGGGTTTGACGATGGCAGTCGCGGCAAAGCAGGGCCCGATGGCGGTGCACGGATTCATGGCGCTGGCGCTCGGAATGGGGCTGTTCATCGCCGTGGCCAGCGTGCTGGAAAAACCGCAGACCAATCCGGACGGACAACAGCAATATTACGATGACCCGACCAAGGTCGGCATAATCCTGTCCATGGTATGGGGTGTGTTTGCCATGGCAATTGGCCTTTGGGTCGCTGCCTTGATGGTCTGGCCCGATGCCACCTTGGGTCACGCCTGGATGAGCTACGGGCGCATCCGTCCTGTGCACACCACCGGCGTGATCTTCGCCTTTGGTGGCAATGCTCTGATCGCCACCTCGTTTCATGTCATGCAGCGCACCAGCCGCACCCGGCTTGCTGACCAGTTGAGCCCCTGGTTCGTGCTAGTTGGCTACAATCTGTTTCTGGTCTGGGCGGTCACCGGTTACATGATGGGTGTCACCCAGTCCAAGGAATATGCCGAACCTGAATGGTACGCCGACCTCTGGCTGGTGGTGGTCTGGGTGGCTTATCTGGTGCTTTATCTGCGCACTTTGGCGCGCCGGGCCGAGCCGCACATCTATGTGGCCAACTGGTATTATCTTGCCTTCATCGTGGTGGTGGCAATGCTGCACATCGTCAATGGCTTTGCCCTGCCAGTCAGCTTTGCCGGTGCGAAGA
>Ga0163215_101346_pt1 | contig 15707 bp, 14 predicted proteins | sample SynspAceP_FD_185934 | JGI IMG/M metagenome (GOLD analysis project Ga0163215, IMG submission 185934) | Saline lake microbial communities from Ace Lake in Antarctica - Synechococcus sp. Ace-P (Hybrid Assembly) | ecosystem: Environmental > Aquatic > Non-marine Saline and Alkaline > Saline | place... | reverse complement strand
CCCAAGGCCCGCACCGACCGCGGCAATCGCCGCCGTCTGCCCTGCGTCCAAAGGCGCGAGTTGGCGCGGGCGCAGATAGCCGGGGGCGACGGTTTCCATCGCGATCCGCCCCGGTGCCAATGCCGCACAAGCACCGCAGCCAGCGCACAGATCACCGCGCGCCACGCGGGCGAGCGCCGGGCTGGCGGGGATGATCGATGCGCTGGCCATGAAAAATCGCGGTCCCGTAGATAAAATGTCGCAAAGCTGGGCTGGTCTTGCCCCATTGCTGTGCGATTGCATAGCCTTGTCGCCCCGCTTGTTGACGCAAGCATGGCAAAAGCGGGACAAACCCCGGACCGTCTCTCCCTCCCTTTGAAAGGGTGCCTTTACGTCATGTTCCGATCCGCCCTGCTGATCCTGTCCGGCAATGCCGCCGCGGCCTTGCTGCTGCTGGCGCGCAACCTGATCGTGGCGCGGATGATCCCCGTGGCCGATTACGGCGTCGCTGCGACCTTTGCGATCGCGATGGCGGTGGTCGAAATGGCCTCCGCCCTTGGGCTGCAGCAACAGATCGTGCAGGCCCGGAACGGTGATGATCCGCGGTTTCAGGCCGCCTTGCAGGGGTTCCAAGTGCTGCGCGGCGTCCTGTCCGGCGCGGTGCTGTTCGTCTGCGCCGGGCTGATTGCTGATGCGCTGAACGTGCCGCAAGCGGCTTGGGCCTACCGCGTGATGGCGCTGGTGCCGGTGCTGAATGCGCTGGTGCATTTCGACATCCACCGCCTGAACCGCACGATGGTATTCTGGCCGGTGATCCTGACCGGCGCGGTCCCCGCCTTGCTGTCGGTGCTGGCAGTCTGGCCGCTGGCGCTGCATTTTGGCGACTACCGCGTGATGCTCTACGCCATCGTCGTGCAGGCGGTTGCGACAGTGCTGATCTCTCACCTCGTGGCGCAGCGCCCCTACCGCTTGGTGCTGGACCGCGCCGTGATGGCCCAATCCCTGCGCTTTGGCTGGCCACTACTGGTGAACGGCATCCTGCTATTCGGCGTCTTCAACGGCGATAAGCTGATTGTCGGAAGGGAGCTGGGGATGGAGGTGCTGGCGATCTTTGCCATGGGCTTTACCCTGACCCTGACGCCGACGCTGGTCATGGCAAAATCGGCGCAAAATTTCTTTCTGCCGCAGCTGTCGGCCGTGGACCGAAGCACACCCGCAGGGGAGGCGCGGTTCATTCATCTGGCAATGAGCGCCCTGCAAAGCATTTTGCTGATGGGCATGGCGCTGGTCATCGGCGTGTCCCTCTGCGGTATCCCCGTCGTGACGGTTCTGTTGGGCGATAAATACGCCGCCTTGCTGCCCTATCTGATCTGGCTGGCGGTGATGCAGGCGCTGCGCATGGCCAAGGCCGGGCCTGCCATCGTCGCGCTGGCGGGCGGGCAGACGGGTAATGCGATGGTGGCCAATCTGCTGCGCATCGCCACCTTGCCACTGTGCTGGTATGTCGCCGTCACCACTGGCAATCTGTACACCATTATCGGCATTGGTATCGCAGGAGAGGCGCTTGGCCTGACAGCCGCGCTTGCGCTGATCCACTGGCGATCCGCCGTGCCGTTGCGGGCGGTGGCCGCCCCGCTTGGCGTGATGCTGCTCACCTTGCTGGCGGCGTTCTTTATGCCGCATCAGATCACAGCTCAGATCGCCGCCTTCGCGGTACTGAGCGCACTGATGCTCTGGTCCTGCGGCGACCTGCGCCGCTACGTCAAAGGAAAACACATGAGCCCTGCGCTATGAGCACGCCCCTCACTCTGCACATCGGTTATCATAAAACCGCCACCAGCTGGATGCAGCGCAAGCTGTTTGTCGCAGACCACGGCTATGTGCAGATTGCGGATCATGCGGATGTCTTTAGCCATATCGTGCAGCCGCATGGGCTGGATTTCGACCCTGCGCCGATGCGCGATCTGATCGCCGCCCGCCGCGGCGCGATGCCGATAGGGACACCTATCATCTCTTCCGAAATCCTGTCGGGCAATCCGCTGTTTGGCGGAAGGGAAAGCGAGGCCTATGCCGCCCGCCTAGCCCAGATCGCACCTGAGGCGCGGATCGTGATCTCGATCCGCAACCAGCAACGCATCCTGCCGTCCGTTTATATGCAATACCTGCTGCGCGGCGGCACGATGACACCAGTACAGTTCTTTGCGGGCACGGATGAGTTCGGCTATTTCGGATTTGCGCCGCAGCATTTCGCCTATGACCGGCTTGTTGCCCTATATCAGAGCCTATTTGGCACCCAAAACGTCTATGTCATGACGCAGGAAAGCCTGCAGCGGGATATGGACGGCGCGGCGCAGGCACTGGCGGATTTTACGCAGAATGATGCCTTTGCGGGTCTGACCGATGCGGCGCGGCAGGTCGATGGTGCCAGCTATCCCGAATATGCCAGCCCAGTGCTGCGGCGGATTAACCATGTGCAGCGTAGCACGCTGAACCCCGCGCCGATCGTCAGCTTTGGCCGCACGCCGCAGGGGCTGTACCGCCTTGCGGGCTATGCGCTGAAGCGGGCGCCGCTGGCGGGGCTGCTGTCCGGGCGCAGACCGGTGTCGGACCACGTCCGGACAGCGTTCAAGGGGGCGTTTGCGGATAGCAATCAAAGGCTGGCACAGATCGTCGCCCACCCCTTGGATTTGCGCGGCTACGACGGGTTCGCCAGCCCCGCCACCACGCCGTAGGCAGGCGTATCACCGCCCGTGACGCGCACCTGTGCGCCCAGCACGCTGGGGTGGGTGCTGTCGCCGGCGTAATAGGCCGTATCTGCCGCGGCGTCGGGCGTCGCAAAGCGCTGCGCGCCAGCGTGCTCAATAAGATCGGTGGACACCGTGCTGACCCGCCCGGCAAAAGGCCCGCCTGCCTGCGCGCCCGTATCGCTGAGGAACTGCGCCGCGCGTAACGCGCTGCGCTGCGCCTCGATCTGCGGCATAAGGGCAGGGGATAACGCGATATTCGCCATCGCCCGCACACTCCAACCGCGCTGCAACACCCCGGTGCTGGCGGTGTTCAGATAGGCCACGACACCGCTATAAAGCGCCGCCGGGCTGACCCCTGCGGCCACGTCGTTGCGCCCGACCTCGAACGCCATAACGTTCTGCCCCGGCAGAACCTGCGCCGCCCAGCCGTTCACTGCATCGCGCTTGGCCACCAAGTCTGCAACCTTATTGCCAGAGGTGCCAAGATTGCACACCCGCCAGCCCGGCGGCACGTGGTTTGATCCCGGCTCTGTCAGCACCGCAGCGCAAGACAGCGCATCGGTCACATCGCCGGTGCCTTGGGTGATGCTGTCGCCCTCTAGCACCAACTGGCTGGTAACAGGCACGATGTCATGAGCCTGCATGAGGGCCTCTGACACGGCCTGCGCCTCGGCCTCGGTCAGGGTGCGATCATAAACCACCATGTCATACAGATCGAACACGCCCCAACTGCCCGCAGCCCCCGGCGACCACGCATAGCGGCCGATTTCAGCGCCTGAGACGCCCGTCACCTTATAGGCCGCCGCCACCGCTGCGCTGCGTTCATTCAGCGACAACCGCGTACCCGCCGCGCCGCAGACCGCGCCGATGACCTGCTTTTGCGCCCCTGTGACCAGCCACTCTGCACCCGACGGTGCCGATGATGCCACCTTGCCAAAGCTTTGCGCAAAGCTGGCGCTGCGGCTGATGACCCGGCTCTCCAGCGCGCCGCCAAGGGTGTTGACCTGACTGCCTTGCCCCTGCGCGCCCAGCGAGAAATAGCGGTTATACGACGCCGGATGCCGGGGCACCCGCGCCACCATAAAGACCGAGATCGCCCGCGTATCGCAGACCAGCCCTGCCGCGACCTCCAGCGCTTGCGATCCGGCAAAGCGCCAGAACGCGCGGCCTTGCCCGTCGCTGAGCGCTTGCGGCCCAAGGCCCGCGCCCACGGACATGACGCCGGCCAGCCCTTGCAGATCAGTTGCGGCCGCAACGCGCCCATCCTGCACCGTGACCTGCGAAAACCCCGGATGCCAACGCGCGGCAGGGGCCACCGACAATGCGGCCAAAGCGGGGCCCGGATCAGGTGTCGGGTCAGGTGCGGGATCGGGGTCTGGCACCGGATCTGGCGTTGGATCAGGGTCAGGTGCCGGATCTGGAATGGGATCAGGGTCCGGAACAGGCACCGGATCGGGAATTGGAGGGGGCGGCGCAATCGCACCGCCCCCTCCGGCCTGCGCGCCAAGCGCGCTTAGGCCAAGGCCGACCCAGATCATCAGTGGCACCCAGTAATCAGCGTCGCCGACGTCCCCGTCGCCAGCACGCGGCGCACCCGCACCGGATGCCAGCCCGGCGCAAGGGCGGCAAAGGTCACGGTGGCACCGTCCGCCATGACAACGCGCAGATCGCCGCCGCCGCCGACATAAAGCGCGCGGGTTACATGGGTCAGATCGGCGCTGTCGTCAGGGGTGATGGCAAAGGCATGGGACACCGGGCTTTCAGGGCTGGAAGCATAGTATTTAAAACGATCAAATGCGGACATAAGGGAAACCTTTTTTGCAAGATAGCGCCCCAGTGGCAGGGCAGCGCGGGACACTACCATACCTGCACTTGGGGTTGCCGGAGGCGCGCCTCTGCCGCACGCTCGGCTTAATGAAACCTTTCGCAGGCAGCACGTTGCACCAAAAAAAGACTGCGCTTATCCGCTTAAGGCTTCGATGACCCCTACGCGCCTTTGGGTGGCTCTGCCGTATGTAAGGCATCCCTGCCAAGCTGACGGACATCTTGAAAGGCATCCGAAAGCGTTTTGTCCAAGGTTGTATGCGCCTGCCTCAGATCGGACAGAAATGCCTTGTCTTCAGGTCTGATTGAAAGCTGCCCCTTAAACGCGGCCCTGTTCATCGCCAGAGATATCTGGTTGAGGTTGCGGCCTTGCGCTGACATCTCAGAGCATAGCGCTTTGAGATTAAGATAATCCTCGCGGGGCAGTTCCAAAAAACCTGTGGCACCGCGGATCAAGGATCGCAGGGCCGCAGTCCGCGAGGCAAATCCTGCAGCAGCTATGAAATCGTCCAAAGCAGCGAACTCATCGTTCGTAAGCCGCACATGCACATTCCGGCATGCGCTGTTGGTGAAGCCGTCGCCGTGCCCGCGATCCTTTCGCAAGGCGTAGATCGTGGAAACATGGACACCGAACTTGGTCGCGACAGCCTGAACTGATGCGCCTTCCAGCAGCATTTCCAACGCGGCTGTCTTGTCCTTGGTCGTAAAAATTTTGGGCATGAAAGAACCTTAAAGCGAATTTGTGCGACAAGACACATATCCTGCTACCTCTAACACTTCTTGCTACCTCTAACACTTCTTGTCGCGATTTGGGCACTGAACTTGGTCTTCGTTTTAGTGAGCTGAGGCACCATCACGGCATTCAAGGTACAAGGAGCTGTTGGCAAAGCCGGATCAACAACGCTTTGCGCAAATTGAACATGCCCGCTTTGATGAAGGCATGACCGCAAGGCTGCTCGCGCGGCCTGCAAAACGCAGATTTCACGATTATCCTGCCCCTTGCGCCATAATTGTGCTTGATTTGGAAACGATCTGTCAGGCAAAAGCTTTGTTTCCCGCAGGACCACACCGCCCGTGACCATCGCCCATCATATGCCGCGCCAGCGGGCAGACCGCGCATCTGCCGCGTCCGTGGCCGCATCCGCCCCAGGATCCGCCACGGGCAAGCTGCCGCTGCTTGTCTGGCTTTATCTGCTGGCCGTGGTCATCCCAGTGGGATTCAACGTCGGCCCGCTGGCGATGACTGGCCTGCGCGTGCTGCTGCTGGTGATGACCGTGCCGCTGCTGGTGCGGCTGGTGATGGGCCGCTACGGCAAGGTGATGCTGATCGACATGCTATTCATCGCCCATATCATCTGGGCGACGCTCGCCATGGCGGTGAACAACCCCGACCGCGTGGTGGAAAACATCGGTGCCGCCGCGATTGAATTCCTTGGCGGCTATATCGTCGGCCGCGCCTATATCCGCAGCATGGAGGATTTCCGCGCCCTGTGCCGCGCGCTGATGATCCTCGTGCTCTGCTCTGCCCCCTTCGCCTTGGTCGAGACGCTCACGGGCCGCCCCATCCTGCTCGAGGCGCTGCGCAAATTGCCCGGCGTCAGCACCGTCGCCTTTAACAACCAAGACAAGCGCTTTAACCTCGAACGGGTTCAGTTCGGCTTTGCCCACCCGATCCACTATGGCCTGTTCTGCTCTGTCGCGTTTTCCATGGTCTATGTCGGCCTGAAGGACTGGTTAGGGGGCACATGGCGCATCATCGCCAGCATCATTATCGCGGGCTGCGGCTTTCTGGCGCTGTCCAGCGGCGCGCTGCTGGCGATTTTCCTGCAAATCGGCCTGATCGCTTGGGCCACGATCTTTACCCCCGGCAAGGCGCGCTGGTGGCTGCTGGTGGGCCTGTTCGCGCTGGCCTATGTCGCCATCGACATCCTGTCGAACCGCACCCCGCTGCAAATCTTCATGAGCTACGCAACCTTTTCCGCCCATACCGCCTACTGGCGCAGCATCATCTTTGAATGGGGCGTGGCAAACGTCATTGGCAGCACGGAAAAAGGCATCGCAGGCAGCCCGCTCTTTGGCATCGGCCTGAAAGAGTGGATCAGACCCTATTACATGTATTCGGGCAGCATGGATAACTTCTGGCTGGTCATGGCCGTGCGCTACGGCATCCCCGGTTTTGCCACCGTCACGCTGGGCTATATCCTTGGCGTGGCCAAGATCATGCGCCGCGATTTTGACGGCAACAGTGCCCTGACCCAGTTCCGGCTGGCCTGGGTGTTCACCTTTCTTGGCCTCAGCTTTACCCTGTGCACCGTGCACGTCTGGACCAGCATCTATTCCTTCGTGTTCTTCTTTTTCGGCGCGGGCATGTGGTTCATCACCGTCAACGCCAATGCCGCCCCCGAAGACAGCGATGCCCCCCAGCCAGAGCCACCCCAGCCCGGCCGCATCCGCTATACCCGCTTTGCGCAAAAGCCGGGGCCACATGCGCAGCAAAGCTGGCGCAGCGTCAGGCGGGCCTCTGTCTAGGGGCCCCCTGTCTAGGCGGCTGCTGTCACCGTAAGCAGCTTGCCGTTCTTGCTGTGCCGCCCGACCAGCGCTTTGGCCCGTTTGCCTTTGGCAAAGTGGCGCGCCGCAGGCGGGGTGCGCTGCATCAGCTCCGCTGCTGTCGCCCCCATGATCGCCTCGATCTCGCGCAGCCCCTCTGGCGGGATCGCCTTGAGTGATTGCGCCCCCAGATACAGGCTCTCGGTCGGCAGACCCTCGGCGTAAAGCACCTGATGCTGGTCCAGCATCAAATGGTAATAAGTGATCGCGGCATCGGGGCAGATGATATCCATGCCGGGCAAGGCGGTCAGGTGTTTGGCCGCGATCAGCACATCACCGCCATACATCCGCGCTGCAATCGGGCCCTGCACCAAAATGCGGTGCTGCTGCGACACCAACAGATCGCGCTTTGGCAACCCGTTGCCCAAGCTGCCCTGCCCAATCCGCACCGGCGCTATATTCACGCTCTGCGCCATGTCTTACGCTGTCCAAGTCTTGGTAAAAACCCAGGTCACCGCCTGCGCGCCGTGATCCAGCGTAACCAGCAGATCACCCGCGCGCAGCGCCTCGACCTGTGTCGCGCCATGGGGCGCGGCCAATGCTGTGCCTACAGCAAAGCAAACATTCGACACACCCGGCGTCGGCGTATCTGCTACGAAAACATCTGCCCCATCAGGGGCCCGCTGCACGGATACGCCGGGGCTGCTGGTGCCGAAATCCTCTCCTGCGCCGACGCGTGTCGCGGTGGTAGGAAAGCGGCTATACTCGCCGCCGCCTGCAGCCGGATCATCCAGCGCCGCGCCGTTGAACGTGGCCGAGACGTATTCATTCGCACCCGGATCATACAGCGTGACGTTATCGCCGCCGTTGTTGATGACCGCAGAGCCGTGGCCCGCGCTAAAGAACAGATCATCCGCGCCGCCTGTCGGCAAACTGCCGCCAGAGGACACATTGGTCACAACCAGCGCATGCGCGCCTGGCTGCAACACGGACCCGGCGGGAAAGGTGAAATAATTGCCAACGCCCGCATCCCACAGCTGCAAGCCAGAGATATCGATCGCTGTGTCAGAGGTATTAACCAGCTCGATATATTCGTCCGTCGCGCTGACCTTGCCACTGCCGTCGGTGTCATAGCCAGACCCCGAACCGGGGTTGGCGAGGATTTCGTTAATCGCAATACCGCCGCGCAAGAGATCAGCCATATCGCTGCCTTATCCGTCTTTTCCGGGCCATGCCTTAGCATGTGTCAGCTTGGCGCTATCCATGATGGGCCCGGCCTTTGGGGACATTTTGCACGGCACTGTGGCAAAATAACGGAGGCACACGCGCTTTACCTCCTGCTCAAACAGATCCTGCGACGGAGCCGCGCCAGCCCTGCGTTGAACTTGTATATCCCGGCCAGACGGCCCGGTCCCACGCTATGAAGCCTTCAGATGATCCGCCATTCCTTGACCGCACTGGTTACCGTCGCAGCCCTTTTGACCCCCATCGCTACGGCAGCAAAACAAGCGCCGCAGCCTGCTCAACACCAGCAAATTGCGCCGCAGCATCAGCCGGCCCAACAGCCGCCGCGCGCCGCCGCGCCGCAACATGCGCCGGTTCCTGCGCGCGCCCCAGCGCCCAAAGCGGCCCCACACCAGACCTCGAATGCCGATGTTCTGGTGCCAGCCGCACTGGCGGTTCTGCTGGCGGGCGCATTGGCGCACAATCAATAAGGCAGAGTGTAACGCGCGCCGCCTGCGTAAAAGTGTGCAGGCGGCGGCCGGGTTAGTTCCCCAGCCCGCCCTGCCATTCGCCCCGGCGACCCCAGACTGCGCGCCATTCGCCCGCCTTCTCGCGCCAATCCGCCCGCCCTGTCAGCCGACCCGCCACGCCCAAGGCTACCGCCCGCGACAGGGGCCAGAGCCGGAACAACTGCCGGCCCAGCCAGCGGCTGTGTGCGGGAAAGTGGCGCTTGATCAGCTCGACCTTGGCGCGCAGCAGGCGCACCATCTTATCCGGGCGCACGGTGTCGGACGCCGCGCCATAGTGGACGATCACCGCATCAGGCGTCACCCGCGGTTGCATGCCCACCGCCTTGGCGCGCATGCACAAATCGACCTCTTCGCCGTACATGACAAAGGCCGGGTCAAAGCCGCCCAGCCGATCCCAGGTCGCGCGTTTCAGCAAGAACAGGCACCCCGTGACGATATCCACGTCGCGTTCGGTATCGCGGGGCCAGCGGCCCATTGCCTCTGAGTTCATCAGGGGGGACGCCGGGAATAACCCCGATAGCCCGCTCGTGCGGCAAAACGTCGACCACAGTGTCATGCGCCCCCAACAAGACGAGGCATTGAGCGTTCCATCCGCAAACACCGTCCGCCCGCCCCAGATCCCCGCATCCGGCGTGCGTTTGGCAAAATCCAGCAGCTTATCCAACGCCCTGTCCAGCACCACCGTGTCGGGGTTCAGCAGCAGCAGCCAAGGCGCAGAGGTCAGCGGCATAGCAATGTCATGGGCGGGGGCAAAACCGTGATTTATGCGCTCGGCCACCAGCGTGACCTGCGGAAACTCCCGCGCAATCGCCGCGGCAGAGCCATCGGTGGAGGCATTATCGACTACCACCACCTCAAACGGGGTCTGTGTTTGGGCAAAGACCGACGCAAGGCAAGCCAGCGTCATTTCGCGCGTGTTATAGCTGACGATGACAATCGCCAGTTCCGCCGCATCCTGATCGCTCATCTGCATATCCCCTTGCCCCGTGTCCCCTATCACGCCCCGCATAGCCCGCGACAGGGGACGACAATGGGGCGCATCCATGGCCCAAATGGGCAAAGCGGCGCAAGATCTGCGTGTCTTGGCAACAGCTTGCACCCTTTTGGATAGCTTCGCCCAGTTCTTGTGGCCAAGCCGGTCCGCCGCATTTACCACAAAGGCAAAACCGCCCGCGACCAAGAGGCCCCCATGCTCGAGCCCACAACCCTCCCCGGTGTCCAGATCATCACCCCCCGCGTGTTCGCTGACAACCGCGGCGCGTTTTGTGAGACATACAATCACGACACATTGGCAGCCCTCGGCATCGACACTGTCTTTGTGCAGGACAACCAAAGCTGGAGCCGCGACACAGGCACGATCCGCGGCCTGCATTTTCAGACGCCTCCGTCTGCGCAGGCCAAGCTGGTGCGTGTGCTGGTGGGAGAGATTTGGGACGTCGCCGTGGATATCCGCGCAGGTTCGCCGACCTATGGTCAGTGGACCGGCGTGACGCTGTCAGCAGGCAATAACCGCCAGCTGCTGATCCCCGCAGGCTTTTTGCATGGCTTCGTCACCCGCTTGCCGGACTGCCTTGTCGCCTACAAATGCTCCAACGTTTACGCGCCCGCCTGCGAAGGGGCGGTGCGGTTTGACGATCCTGATCTGGCCATCGACTGGGGCATCCCCGCCGCCGATGCAGTGCTGTCGGACAAGGACGCCGCTGCCGGATCATTTGCCGATCTGAAGACACCGTTTACCTATGAGGCCAGCGCATGAAGATCCTTGCCACCGGTGGCACCGGGTTCATCGGCTCTGCTGTCGTGCTGCAAGCGATCCGGGACGGGCACCATATCATCAACGTTGATTGCCTGACCTATGCCGCCGCCACCGCCAGCCTTGATGCGGTGGCAGATCATCCAGCGTATGCCTTCGCCCAAGTCGATATCCGCGATCGCGCCGCATTAGACACTGTTTTTGCGCAGCATCAGCCGGACGCCGTGATGCATCTGGCGGCCGAGAGCCACGTTGACCGGTCTATCGACGGCCCCGCTGAATTTGTGGAAACCAACGTGCTGGGCACCTTTCACATGCTGGAAGCCGCCCGCGCCTATTGGGTGGCCCGCGGCAAGCCGGACGCCTTCCGCTTTCACCACATCTCGACCGACGAAGTCTTCGGCTCGCTGGGCGAGACTGGCATGTTCAACGAAGATACCCGCTACGATCCCCGCTCGCCTTATTCGGCCAGCAAGGCAGGCTCTGACCACTTGGTCCGCGCTTGGGGCGAGACTTACGGCCTGCCGATCCTGCTGACGAATTGCTCCAACAACTACGGCCCCCGCCAGTTTCCGGAAAAGCTGATCCCAGTCACGATCCTGAACGCGCTGGCGGGCAAGCCTCTGCCGATCTATGGCGCGGGGCTGAACGTGCGCGATTGGCTTTATGTCGAGGATCACGCTGACGCCTTGCTGACCGTACTGACGCAGGCCGCCCCCGGCGCGACCTATGCGATTGGCGGCGAGAACGAGGCGCGTAACATCGATATCGTGACGGCGATCTGCAAAATCCTTGATGCCCGCAGGCCGGATCATGCGCCCCATGCGGATCTGATCACCCATGTCACCGACCGCCCCGGCCACGATGCGCGCTATGCCATCGACCCCGCCCGCATCCGCGCCGATCTGAACTGGCAGCCGTCGCTAGAGCTGCAGGAAGGACTAGAGCGGACCGTGGACTGGTATCTGGATAACGAAGCATGGTGGCAGCCGCTGCAAGCCCGCGCCGGTGTCGGCGTGCGTCTTGGCACGGATAAGAGCGCGTCATGAAGGTTCTGGTCTTTGGCGAAACGGGCCAAGTCGCCCGTGCTTTGGCCCTTGCTGGCCCCGCACGTGGCATCACCATACAGACCCTAAACAGGGGTAAAGCCGACCTGTCCGACCCCGCCGCCTGCGCCGCAGCCATCATGGCGACGAATGCGGACGCCGTAATCAACGCCGCCGCTTGGACCGCCGTTGATGCGGCAGAGGCAGAGGAAGACGCCGCCCAAATCATCAACGCAGACGCCCCCGGCGCGATGGCGCAGGCCTGCGCCGCGCGGGGGCTGCCGTTCGTGCACATCTCGACCGATTACGTTTTTAACGGCCGCGCTGGCGATCCTTGGACGCCGGACGCTAAAACCGCCCCGCTGGGCGCTTATGGCCGCACGAAGCTGGCGGGCGAACGCGCGGTGCTGGACAGCGGCGCGCTGGCCGTGATCCTGCGCACCGCTTGGGTCTTTGACGCGGCGGGGAAAAACTTCGTCACCACCATGCTGCGCCTGTCAGAGACACGCGATGTGCTATCTGTCGTTGCCGACCAGATCGGTGGCCCGACCCCGGCGGATGCGATTGCGGAGGCCTGCCTGACCATCGCGCAAAAGCTGGTGGATGGGACCGGGCTGGGTGGCACCCACCACTTCAGCGGTGCCCCCGATGTCAGCTGGGCCACCTTCGCCCGCGCGATTTTTAGGGCCGCAGGCCGCACCGTGACCGTTACCGACATCACGACCGCAGACTACCCCACGCCTGCCGCGCGCCCCGCCAATTCCCGGCTGGACTGCACCAGCCTACAAGACGCCTTTGGCATCCCCCGCCCCGACTGGCAGGCGGCGCTGACCCGTATCATCAAGGAGACGCAGCCATGACCGACCGCAAGGGTCTGATCCTCGCCGGTGGCACCGGATCGCGGCTTTGGCCGATCACGCAAGGGATCAGCAAGCAGTTGATGCCGATCTATGACAAGCCGATGATCTATTATCCGCTGTCGGTGCTGATGCTGGCGGGCATCCGCGACATCGGGATCATCACGACACCCGCCGATCAGGTGCAGTTCCAAAACCTGCTGGGGGACGGATCACAATGGGGCCTGTCGATCTCATGGCTGGTGCAGCCAAAGCCAGAGGGCCTTGCGCAGGCTTACCTTGTGGGCGAGGCGTTTTTGGACGGTGCCCCATCGGCGATGGTGCTAGGCGACAACATCTTTTTCGGCCACGGGCTGCCAGAAATGCTCGCCGCCGCCGATGCCAAACCGGATGGCGGGACGGTGTTCGGCTACCGCGTGTCTGACCCTGAACGCTACGGCGTCGTCGGCATGGACGCGGATGGCAAAGTCACCCAGATCATCGAAAAGCCCGCCGTGCCGCCGTCGCCTTACGCCGTCACCGGGCTTTATTTCCTCGACGGCACCGCTCCCGCGCGCGCGCGCAGCATTACGCCCTCCGCCCGCGGAGAGTTGGAGATTACCGCCCTGCTGGAAACCTACCTCTCCGATGGCAGCCTGACGGTGGAACGCATGGGGCGCGGTTACGCTTGGCTTGACACCGGCACCCACGGCAGCCTGCTGGACGCGGGTAACTTCGTGCGCACGCTGCAATCGCGCCAAGGCATGCAAACCGGTTGCCCCGAAGAGGTCGCCTATCTGCAAGGCTGGATCGACGATGCTGCCCTGCTGGATCTGGCAGATCGCTACGCGAAAACCGAATACGGGGCCTATTTGCGCGGATTGCAAGGCACGCGCGGGATGTGACTGGGGGGCATTAGCGGTTCTTTAACCACTTTGCGCGACACAAGGGGGGCGGCCTTTGACTGCCTTCCCGGACGGTCACGCCATGCTCCCTCGTGTCATCAGCCTGCTAATCTCTGCCCTGATCGGGGCCTTCACCGGCTTTCTCATCGCTGGGGCCTCTGCGGCTTTTGCGGCAACGACGACCCATATCGATCTGCCCGTGGCCAAATCCTATGCGCTGGCCTGCGGCGGGGCAGGTGGCGCCTTTGCCCCGGTCACATCGCCCCGCGCGCCGGGTCTGTGCCTGCCCAATCCCTGCGCCGCACAGCTAAGCCGGGCGCAATTTGGCACACTCATTTTGGGCCGCCCTGCCGATGACGCGGTCTGGGACAGCTATGCCAGCCGCTATGCCGAAGTTTGCCGCGCCGAAGCGGTCGTGCCAAGCACGGTGCCCCGCGCATCCACGACCACTACTTTTTGGGAGCCTTTGGTCAGTATCGGCGACACAACCAGCTGGCCTGCCCTGACACCGCTGGCGGCCCAAGACGCCGGCAACGTCACCGCATTCTATGCGGAAGCAGGGGAAGAGGGCACTTGGGAGGGGCCGCAAAAGGCCAGTCCGCAAGGTCTGGCCCGCGATGCGAGCACCGCGTCCGGCGCATCAGGCAGGTTTGCGCCCGCACCCGCCAACGGCTTTGCCTTGACCAGCACACAGGGTGCCTTTGTCTTTGACAGCGCCCGCGCCTTGCGCAGCAGCGCTGCGGGCATCGCCGCACCGCGGGGGATACAATTGGTTGCGGGGCAGGCGGGGGCTGTTGTGCCCCTGCCTGCCCCGTTCTGGCTCTTACTGACGGGGGTGCTGGCCCTGCGCTATGCGGGAACGGCAGCAAAGCCGCTGCTGCGGCGCCGGCGCAGCGCGCCAATCCCCACCAGTGCACCGATCAACAACAGACCCGTCGCCGGCAGTGGCACCGTTGGGACAACAGGGCCGGGGTTCACGATATTGTACCCCATCGACAGAACGGTAAAGTTGTCGTTCGTCCCCAAAGCCCCGATCCCAAAGAAAGATCCACGGATCGGCGTGGTAAAGGTAAAGGTCTGCTGCACCGCCCCCGCTGCAATCGTATAAGCGGTCTGCGGCACATAATCCGAAATGATATCGAAGGTATCGCCATCATTCACATAGTTGAACGTGATGCTGGTCAGGTCGATCGTATCCAGACCGAAATCAAGGTAGATCGCATCTGGTGCACCAAAAATCCCAGTAAATCCGTCGATCATAAAGTTATCGCCGAAACCAGCGGTGATCGACCGATCGTCACATCCGCCCGGACTTCTTGCCCGATAACCGCTGGAACAAACGCCAAGGCCCGCATCTGCATAGCTGGCAATCAACGCGGTCCCGGCCGTGCTAGGTACCAAGCTACCGACGACAGAGACAGACTCGCTGCCATTGGTAAAGCTCAGCGCCCCCGTCTGGGGCGCGTTATCCTGCGCAAAACTAATCGTGGCGGCACCTGCAGGGGCGGCCACAGCAAAGGCCAGCGCGAAGGCGCAGATGCCGTATTTGAGAATATTCATAACAGATCACATTCCTTTCGCGTCTGAATTCAACTCAAGTTAATAATGTGTTAATAAGGCAAAAGCGTGGTGCCCCTGTGGCAGCGCAACCTTCAATTGCGGCTCTGCGCCTGTCAGGGCACAGACGCTCGTGATCGAACTGCGGTCCGTTGATCACCTCTGGCACCTTGGGGCCCCTACGCATTATGGTTGCGCCAAACAGACCAAGGACTCCCTGCACATGAAAATCACGGTTTACGGTATCGGCTATGTCGGCCTGTCGAATGCAATCTTGCTGTCGCAGCACCACAGTGTCACGGCCGTTGACCGCAACCCGGACCGCGTCGCGCAGCTGAACGCGCGGCAAAGCCCGATCGACGATACCGAGGTCGCAGAGTACCTTGCGACCCGCACCCTTGATCTGACCGCGACAACAGATGGCGACGCCGCCGCGCGGGATGCAGATATCGTCATCGTAGCGACGCCGACGGATTACGACCCTGCCACCAATGCCTTTAACACCAGCACGGTCGAGGCGGTGATCGCCCAAGTCATCGCGGTGAACACCAGCGCCACCATCGTCGTCAAATCAACGGTTCCGGTCGGCTTTGTCACCCGTATCCGGGCTGCGATGAACACAACCCAAGTCATCTTTAGCCCCGAGTTTCTGCGCGAAGGCCGCGCCCTTTATGACAACTTGCACCCCAGCCGGATCATCGTCGGCGAACGCTCAACCCGCGCACGCGTCTTTGCCGATCTGCTGCTGGAAGGGGCCAT
>Ga0163215_101344_pt1 | contig 15738 bp, 17 predicted proteins | sample SynspAceP_FD_185934 | JGI IMG/M metagenome (GOLD analysis project Ga0163215, IMG submission 185934) | Saline lake microbial communities from Ace Lake in Antarctica - Synechococcus sp. Ace-P (Hybrid Assembly) | ecosystem: Environmental > Aquatic > Non-marine Saline and Alkaline > Saline | place... | reverse complement strand
GAACGCCTACATTGAGCGCTACAACCGCACAGTCCGGCACGAATGGCTGGACCAACACATTATTGAAAACATAGAGGAGGCACAGGACTTCGCCACGCAATGGCTATGGACTTACAACAATGATCGCCCAAATATGGGCATCGGAGGTATTACACCCGCCATGAAACTGAAAATGGCCGCGTGAGTTCTACGACCGCACCCCGCTAAAAATGGGGGCATTACCCAACATGGGGTAAAGGGTGAAGAATACCCCAATGTAGTCGTGGTGTTCGACGATATTGAAGCTCGATGGAATCAGTACAGTTTCAACAAGTTGCTAACCCCAGAAACGATGGGGGAACCCACCGAAGGTCAACTCGAACGTGGAAGAAAGCTGGCCTATGTGTGCTTTTCGCGCGCAGAGCTGAACCTGCGAATTCTTCTTTTCACACCAAGCCCAGACGAGGCGCGTGCAGAGCTTCTTTCCAAAGGCCTTTTTGAAGATGACCAGATCAAGGTGATCAACTTGGCAGCATAGGGCGGTGCTTGAACAGTAGGCCCAAAATGCCCGACCTGGCTCTCTGCTGTACGCGGTACCTCAACATTTCTAGTTCTAGGGCTGCACCTACTTTGGGCTCATAGTACCGCTTGCGCGAAGAGTCGGTTTCCTCATTTGCGAGTGTTTTTCGCTGCGTTTACATTCGGGGTTCCAAGGGCACTCCTTTGGCAAGATGTATGTCGCATCAAATCAGCCTCGTGTCGCTCTGCGACAGGGCTGTTTGTGCAGACATGCAAACTTGCACGGTGCAAAAGCACCGCCGCTGTGGCTCTGCCAAATAGGCATCGCGCTCCGCTGTGTGGAGGAAATCGGCTCTGCCGGTGCACCGCGATCCTCGGGCTCTGCCCGGTCGATGAAGCATCAACTTAACACCACCAATTGAGCTTGCACAAACCGGCAATAGAGTTGGCAGGCTGTGACGCCCAGGTACGCTTGAGGATGACTTCGGCGGAAACCCGTCCCTGACCGACGGCCATGCTCCCATGCCAAGCCTTCCCCATGAACAAACGCACTTCTGACACCGTACGACTGAACGCCGAGAACCTCGATGAAATCCGAGCCTCGATCGATTGGCAAGCTTTGTTTGCCGGTCTGGGGCTGCGCAAAGCCGAACAGAAGAGCAAGCCGAACGACTGGTGGGCTTTTTCGCCGTTCCATGACGAGAAAACACCCAGTTTTCATATGGCGGCAGGCGGCGTCTGGTACGACTTTTCCATCGGGGAAGGTGGCGGGCCGATCGAACTGGTGCAGCGGCTAGAAGGCGGCAACTGCTACGAAGCCGGGCGACTGATCCTCGAACGGGGTTGGGCGCATGCGTCTGTTGATCTGTCAGAGCCTGTCACCGCGCACCGTGACACTGTCAGACAGGGTGTCACCAAGGCCGTTTCCGCTGCAACAGATAGCGAACTGCCCGCCAATGAAGTGATTCGGCAAAACCTCCTGACCATGTGTGAATACCATCCGTGGTTGGCGGCACGCGGCATCTCGGAAGAAACCTGCGAACTGCTCGGGATCGGCTATCTGCCGCAAGGACGCTCCCCTCTTAAGGGGCGGGTGGTGTTCCAGGTGGCGGACGCGCGCTCGACCAGCAAGAACCCCAATACACCAAACCGCGTGATCCTCAGCCATCTGGGGCGGGCACCGACCGACGATATCGACCCCAAGTATCTGTTTTACCCAGGCTTCCACAAGTCCCAGGAACTATATGCTCAAGAGATAATCTGGCTGCATGACGACGCTGCGAGCCAGATCGAAGAGACCGGAGCGATCGTCCTCACCGAAGGGCCTTTCGACGTCGCCAAAGCGGTCGAAGCAGGCTTGCGCAACGTGGTTGCCAGTTTCGGGGCGTCGCTATCAAAGCAGCAGGCGAAGAAGCTCAAACTGATGGCAGACACTTTCGAGGTCAAACAAATCCGAGTGGTCTTCGATCGCGATGACGCGGGCCGACAAGGTGCAGTCAAAGCGGCTGACGCTCTGCGTCAAGTCGACTTGGAGCCGGTGATTTTTGATTGGGACTCCCCGATCGCCAGGTCTTCGCGCGGTGCCGTACATATCCCGGCTGGAACCGACGATCTGGCCGATTTTTCCACCGAACAACTGATCTGGCTGCGCGCCAAAAACCTGATTTAGGAAGGAGAATTCTTATGTCTGCCAGCAAGATGGCTCAAATCAAAGGCATCACGTTATCGGAAACGATGATGATCCAAGCGTTGGAAACTGTACCATCGACCAGTTTCACCAAGACCGATTTCGCTGACGCGCTGGTCGATCAAGGGGTTGCCGCTGGGCAGGACGGCGACTTTGTTCGCCGGGTGATGCAGCATCTCAAACAAGCGGGATGGATCCACTTTGATGGGACCGCACAAAGCTGGCATCTGACATCGCTTGGGCAGCTTCGGTTGCCTCAAAAGACAATCCCCCTCATTCTAGCAGCGCCAAGCACACTAGCGATCATCCAGCCTGCGAACCGATTAGATCGGTGGGCCGAGCACGGCCGCCTATCCATCAGCGCGGTGGCATGTTTGACGCTGTTGATCGCACTGGTCGGGTTGAACGCCAGCTTCGCTTGGGAACTCGGGCGCGAAGCCGCACAGTTCCAAATCTTGTTCACAATGGGCGTTATGGCACTCGATATGATGCGGCCCAGTTTTGTGATGATCGGATTCTACTTGAACGGGCGTGGGCAGTCCACATTGGGTATCATTGCGTTGAGCATGGCACTGGCTCTGTCACCGGTTTCCGTGCTGTCAACCACCTCGATTTTGTCGGCATCCTTCCAGTCAGGCGCAGAGATCAATCAGGACGCGGATACGAGTACGCAGACACTCGAAGCGCTACGCGTTCAACACCAAAGTTTGCTACAACGCGCCGCTCAGGACGAGGCCGCGTGGCGGCAAGAATGTGCGCGCGGCGGTTGCGGCCGGATTGCGGAGGAACTGGAAACGGCTTTCCAGAACACCGTCGCGGAAGCCCAGGAGGTGCTTGAACAGATTGTATCCCTGACTGAGGCTGTGCAGGGCAATTCGGAACTAATCGCACGCATGATAACCACCTTCGAAAGCCTCGGGTTATTCGGGGCAGAGCGGCTGATTATCCTGCCGCTGTTTCTGGCGATTAGCCTGGAACTGGGCGCGTTGTTCGGTCCGGCGCTGCTGTTGCGACGCCGGACGCAAGAGATGAAACGGCCTTAGGCCGTGTCAGCGATCCGGAGTCGGCGCAGGATATCTTGCGCGGCTGTGGCCAGCGTTGGCGTCAAAGCGTTGGCACCCGAGCTGTCGGCGAAGGCACGTAGCGTGGCGATCGGATCATCGGTCGTCCAGCTCGTGTGAGCGACAAGGCGCTCAGCATCCGTGGTAGCTGTTTGAGCGAACTGCTCAAGTAAATCGATGCGTAAATCGCGGACCAACGAGCATTCGGGCGCTGGAGGCTGGGGCAAGTCTTTAGCTGCATTTTCGTGACCGAGCAGATAGCTGTCTTTGAGGGCGGCTTTTAAGGTCCAGACCGCACAATCATAAAAGTCCAGACGATCGCGGCCTCGCTGTTCAAGCGTGACAATGTCGAGACGTTGGCGGGCAATTTCGGTCAATGCGTCCATCGGGATCGTTGGGCGATTATTGGCGTCAGAGTGATTTAAGGTGTTCATGATTTGAAGTGATTAACGAGTTAAAAAGAAATGACGCTAGATTATTTGAAGTCCCGCGTGGAGAGCCACCAGCAGGTTGGGGCTCCGGTGTGGCCCGGTTTCCAGACGGCCCAGTAGTATTGCTGACGGGCGATGCGGGCGGTTTTTGAGGTCGGTTTACCTTCGGGCCAGCAGGTAAGATCATCGAGAAAATAAAGCGCTGCAGGCGGTGTTTTGACGAACTTTCGGTGCCGGTCAGGGTTGGCCAAACTACGTAGGTTCAGCAGCATGGCCACGGTCCCACCAGTCTTGCGGGCGTGGATTAAAGCGCGCCGCACGAACGCGTCACCCAGGCCGTGCGTCCCGTAGGGTGGATTGGTGACGATGTGTTTCGCCAGCGGCTGAGTGGATTTCAGAAAGTCACGCCCACCTTGGCCAAACCCGCGATCAATCAGGTCGGTTGAGGTGACGTCGTAGCCTGCTTTGGTCAATTCACGGGCGATGGCTCCGTCGCCGCAAGCAGGCTCCCAAATGGGTCCGTCGAAAGTTTCTACCGAAAGCAGGGCGCGGGTGGCTTCTGGCGGGGTTGGGTAGAACTCGAACGGCGCGCGCCCAGGTCTTGTCTGCGTCTGACGGGCGGGGTTTGCACTGCGAACACGGGGCCGAGAAACGGGGTTTGTCATGTCTGTTTGGGTTAAGAGATAAGACACCGACCACGAGCTACGCCCCCAAAGGACACTGTCAAAACGGGCAAACGCGAAGCGGCAAACCGTTGACAGGGGCCAGGGCGTGGCAATCTTGGGCGGTTCTAATCGAGCCCAATCAGCGCGGGCCAAACCGGCTCGGGTCGCTCGGGTTGTGCAAATCTGGACGAGATAGACGACCTTGGGTAATGTTCCAGTGTTCTTAACCCATATTCTGATGTCAGAAACACCAGACCAACTCCCGGTAGAACGGGAAGACGTGGACGCCCAGACAGTGGCGATCCGCACGCTGAATGATCAATTGCGCACCACTTTAACCGGCGGACGCGTAGTGATGACCCAGGGCGTCAATGCGCTCGCCGACGACACCCTCTCCAAAGTGCTCCGAACGGTGAACACGTTCGACGAATTTACGCCTGACAACGACCCTTATGGCACTCATGAATTCGGCATGTTCGAGGTCGACGATGAACGCGTGATGTTCAAAATCGACGCCTATGACGAAAACCTCGAATACGGCTCACCTGATCCAGCCGATCCAGAAGTAACCCGCCGTGTCATGACCATTTTGCTGGCTTCCGAATACTGAACCCGATTCTTAACCCGCGCTATCAATGGGCCTCGACCAATACGCTTACACTCGGCCGCCAGAACAATCGCTTGAAGAAGCGGAGCCAAATTTTACTTGGCGCAAACATGCGAAGTTGCAGGAGTTCATGGAACAGCTTTTTGTTTCTCGAACAGGCAACAACGCCGCCGAGCTGAATTGCTCCGAACTAGAACTGGAGGCCGAAGACATTGCGACGTTGCAAGCGATGATTGAACGCAACGAACTACCAGACAGTCCGGGGGGCCTCTTCTATGGCCATCAATTTCAGGACGAATCTGCCTCAGAATATCGTGACCGAGATCTAGAGTTCTGCCATTGGGCCCGGGCCATCATCCGCACCCGCCAAAAAGTCTTCTATTCTTGCTGGTGGTAGCGCGTTCTTCTCATTTCAACGCTTAAAAATGTCTACTCGCGCCACAATTACAGTTGCAGACGAACGCGAAAGCTTCGATCTGTATCAGCACCATGACGGCTACCCGGAAGGGCCAAACGGCTTGGTTCGGCACATTGCCATGGCGCGTCGTCTCGCTTGGGGTTTGCCTCGGTTTGAAGCGGCGGATTTTTCAGCAGCGGTGATCGCTGTCCTGAAAGACCGAGGCGGCTCCACCTATCTGACAAAAGACGCAGAGGGCCACACGGATCGATCCTACCACTACCGTATAGAAACCATCCGGGAAAACTATGTAACCCGCGTGATGTTGACAATCAGTCGCCCAACTTGGAATCGCGGTCACGGCGACATAGAGATGTTTCATGGCGAAATCCAAGAAGCGGTAGTCAAGTTTCAAGCCATTGGCGAAACTGCAAAACAGCCGCGCGAATACCAAATCTTAATGACGGCAGAAGCAGCTCTGTGGCGAGCGCACGAGGAAATCAGCGCGCTCTGTGGCGAACGACCGGATCCGGACACCCAGGAAGTCTACGGGAATATTGAAAATGCGAGCCGAGAACTAGCGGCTCTGAGCTATTATCTAGAGCACCATGATCCATGGCGCACCCTTACGAATACAGAACAAGCGTTGGCTCGTGTTCGTGAAACCGATGAAGCCCTGATCGCAGGGCTAACAAATGTTGGAGTCAAATCCGTGTTGGATGCGCACCGGCGGTTCCAGCGTGACCTGCCAGCAGATCTGGAGATTTCAGAAAAGTGAGCCTTGCCGGTTATCCACTTCCTTGCGCTTCCAACGCGGATCTTTGGCCGCCTCATCAAGCCACCACAGCACGAACGTAACCGGATCATTGTCGAACTCCGCCAGCGCCTCAGCCCCGTTCATGAAATGCGACCGATAGCCGGTTTCGGTGATTGGTAGCAGGCGTTTGTCCTGACTGCGGATTTCAATGTGCTGGGTGATGAAGTCGTCCTCAGGCATCGAAAACCAACAAGGGCAGTGGCGGATTTCCAACAGAACACCCTCCCAGGTCGCCGCATGGATCAAATACTTGCCACGCTCCGGGGTCTCGATTTCTTGAGGTCTTTCCATCTGCTCAAGATTACCCGGCATGGTCTGCTGGGCGAGGTTTGCACAAAACGGAACCCCGTCTCTCAGATGCATCCCGAATTTGGCCAATGCTCCTGCCATGGACCTGATGACGCCAGAAGAATTTGCACGCATGGAGAGATTGTTGGCTGAACTCCTCTCGGACTCAAATCCGCCGGAAGAAGCCGCTCTTTTGCACATGCACGCCCGTCTACAAGCGATCTATGCCGCACAATCCGAACTGCAGGAATCACGCGACCGACTTATGGCGCTGCGATCGCAAACGGGGCAATGATGTCACGTAAATCTGCCAGATCCTTGCCATAGCCGTACTTGGGCCGTTGAAACTTGTGCCCCATCAACTGCGCCTGCGCCCGATCAATCACATCCCGCTTGGTCAACTGATCCTGAAACCAGTGCCGCAGACTGTACAGACTCTGGCGTTTGTCAGTCACGATGCCGCTATCGCGCAGGTTGCGATTGATGATGCTGGTGGCGTACATGTTTTTGCCAAGTCGTTTCCCCCAGCCATCGGCTGCCATCAGTTCCTCGGCCGCCTGCAGCGACACCCCAAGCAGCGGCAACAGGCGGTCGGAATGATCGGTCTTTAATCCGCGCACGGCATTCTTGCGTACGTGAACATGGGGCACCTCATGATCCAGGATCAAGTCATCCAATTCCAACCCTATCGCCTCGACGGGGCGCATGCCGGTGTTGACCAGCAACCGCAACAAGCGCTGAAATTCCGGTGCCAATTTCTTCAGGGCATTCGGCTCAACAAACATCGTGATCTGCTCTGCCGAAAAGGGAGTCCTCGGAACTTGGGCTTCGTCTTTCAGCTTGATGCGGGCAAACGGGTTTGGCCTTTCGACCCCGTCAATATCGAAATTCGTGGAGATCAATCTGCGTAAAGCGTTGATATCCTTGTTGCCAGTATGGGGCTTGAGGTTCTTTTCTTTCAATCGGGTGAGCCACCATGTGCGGAACGCCATCGCGTGCTGTCTTTCCACGGCATACATGGGCACGTCTCCAACAGCCGCATTGAAGTTGGATAGGGCCTTCAAGTAACCGTTCCGCTTTACGCGGGCTTGGTCGTGGCTCAGTCCGTTTCGCTCGTCTTCGATGTGCATCCAGAAGCGTTCAAATGCGTCCATCATCGGCAACTTCGGCTGTTCGACCAGACCCAGAATAGCTTTCTGCTCGGAGGTTGAGGTTTGCTCGCTTAACAGCAGTCGTAGACGGTCTATCAAATCTGTGTCGGTCAACTCGCCTGCCGTTTTTGGCGTGAGCGTTCGCTCCATCTGAACCGTGACCGCTGCACCATAGCGATCAGCAAGATCGGAGCTGGCAAGTGACACACCGGCATCTAACGACCGCTGCCAATCGCCTTCCAGATCACAAGAAACTTGTGCCGCCAGCAGTTTGGCTTGCGTGAAGTCGCATGTGCGCAGCGAGAAAGATATCAGGCGTCGGTTGTCGACATCACTAAAGCGGTCTGGGACCGCACGGTAGTAGTGCCACCAGCGTCCACGCTTCTTTAGATGAAGTCCCCACATGACTTGGATCCCTGTACCAAGATTTGTACCAAGATCGGAATTTGACCGACCTGCAGGGATCATCATGCAATCAATAAAAACAACGCCTTAGGGGCGGTGTTCCGTCGTGCCAGAAGTTAAGTGGCGGAGACGAAGAGACTCGATTACATAGTAGAGACTGAAAATATAAACGAATTAAAACAATGAGTTACTAAGAATTAGGCCCTCTCAAAGGCTAATATGCTTGTAGCTTTGCTAAACAATCTGCTAAACATTGCGCTTAACATTTTACCCCTTCAGGCGTCCGAGTATGAAGCTAACTAAGCGGAAAACTACGTTCAACATCGTGAGAAGGGTTCCGAAGAAATATCGTGATATAGATAACCGCACCCAAGTCTGGCTAAACCTCCAAACTGACAGTGAAACAGAAGCCAATCGCAAAGCACCTGATGTCTGGGATCATCAGGTCGCGGTGTGGGAAGCACGTCTGGCAGGTGTAAGCGACGACAAGCTGGCACAACTGGACGCGGCACGAAAACTAGCATCCGCACGTGGCTTCAAGTTCCTGTCAGCACCTCGGATCGCCGCACTACCCGTGGCTCAGTTGCTGGACCGGATCGAGGCCGTGCCCGATGGCAGCGATGGTAAGCCACAGGCACAAGAAGCCGCCGCGCTCCTAGGCGGCGTCGAAGCGCCAAACCTGACCATCTCCGAAGCACTAGAATTGTACTGGACCTTGGCGAAGGACAAGACCTTTGGAAAATCGGAGGACCAGATCAGGAAATGGCGTAACCCACGGATCAAAGCCATCAAGAATTTGATTGGTGTCATTGGCGACAAAGCCCTGTCAGACATCCAACCCGATGACACGTTAGATTTTCGAGACTGGTTAGCCACGCGCATACAAGAGGGAAATGTTGCCCCAAGCAGTGCCAACAAAGACCTCATTCACATGGGAGCAGTTCTGAAATCCGTCAACACCCTGAAACGGCTAGATTTGTTCCTGCCTCTATCTGATCTGTCCTTCAAGAACGAAGATAGCGCGACCCGCCTGCCCTTCAGTGACGAATGGATCAGAGACAGGATGTTGGCAGATGGTGCATTAGATCGTCTGAACGATGAGGCACGTTGTATCGTCATGTTGATGATCAACACTGGCGCGCGGCCATCGGAGTTGGCGGGCCTTCGCCATCAGGATGTTCGATTGAATGTCAACATCCCTCATATTTCAATCGAGCCCTATCAGGGTCACTCGCTGAAAAATGCGACTGCAAAGCGCATCATTCCCGTCACCGGTATATCACTCGAAGCACTCCGAGGCTTTCCAAATGGATTTCCACGGTATGCTGGTTCTTCTGCCAGCCTGTCAGGCATCGTAAATAAATATTTTCGAAACAACGGCCTCAAGGAAACCCCAGAGCACACACTATATGGCCTCCGCCATTCGTTTGAAGACAGGATGTTGGCGGAGCCCACTATGGATGAGCGTATCAGACGCGACCTGATGGGCCATAGCCTTGGAAGACAACGCTATGGAAAAGGCGCGGCATTGGACCACTCACAACTATTACTTCAAGCCAAGGCTATCTGACGTCGGGCGGCGATCAAACGCGCACGAGAAACCGTGCTGCACTCCGCGTCGAGTGTCGCAAGTTCAAGCTCGATACGTTCAAAAATCGGAATGTATATTGGATTATCAACAACCAATGATGCAACCGTCGCCCGTGCATCCGTGAGTCGTTGAAAATGAGCAGTCGAATGTGCAGTCACATGATTAGACTGCTTAAAATCGTGGTTGCAAATATTTTGCATTGTCTCGGGACCCATAGATATGGGGTTCGAGTTTCCTACCCTCGTTCCAGTTTACCGACGCACATAGAAAGGCGTGGAAGCGAAAGCTTCCAGTTGAGCACCACTGGCTCTGCACCTGTCCATGTTTCGGCTCTGGTCATGAGGACCTAAGCAATAGGACTTCGCTTTAGGCGTTAACACTTATAGTAGCGCCTTAGAACTTCAAGAGGTGCATACTGCTTTTTTCCATCAGCATTAGCACGACAAGATAATAGGGTAATTAAGATTCTTAATGTGATCGGACAATCATATACTTGTCGCCGCTATTCATCGCAATGAGACTGTTGCAGGATCATACACCGCCCCCTTTGATAGACTCATACCTGATGCGCTCTATGGCCTCGTCGACGACGAACAGCGGGACCCATAAAACGCGATTTGACCCAACATCTGGATTATGCGGCGGCACTCACTGATAGTGCAGATTCCGCTGGCTCAGGCAGTTCGTGGCCGTCCTCAATATAAAGCCCCCACAGCGCCCCCAAGGCATCGCCGACTAGGCTGCCATACGCCAGTCGAGTATGGTCCCTGAGGGCCACCAGGCGCGCCCTGGGCTGTGGTGATCAGGAGGTCCCCGAGGGCCGCACCTTCGTGATCGCCCAAGCCAACGACGCGACCTTCGGGCTAGCCGCCTATTTTTACGCCAGAGACAATAGCCGCGTCGCCAAGGTTGCCGAGGCGCTGGAATACGGGATCATGGGGCTGAACACCGGGATCATCTCAACCGAGGTGACCACGATGATACTTCTTCACGAAGTTAGCTGACCAGCGGTTGTTCCTATGAGCCTCTGGAAACCTTCCTATGCCGATGTGGCCGTGCGCCGTCACAAAGGGCGGTGTACGCGGTGATGACATCGAAAGCATCCATGACCTCGACAAAGATGTCCCCAACTTGATGGACGCCGCCCTGAAACCTCAGCCCACCCGGTTGCGCATCAATGATCGTGTCGAAGTTGGTCTCAATAATGTAAGGGCAAAGCCGGGTTCAACTTTCCATTTCTGGTTGTAAGCGCCTGCAATTGTTTCACCGATGGTGGTGACCCCGATTGGGTCGCTAACCTTACTGATTTATCACACATTTTTCGGATGTGTGTTCGTGCGTGTTACATTGCTAATCGTGGATGGCCCTCAAGTTAACATCTTCGAATTTAGCTTACTCCGTTAATAGCACCTCAACCAGACCATCAAGTTTCCGCTTCGTCTCCCGCCAACCCGGTATGTGACCATTAATCAGCTGCCAAAATGCAGGTCCATGGTCATGATGTTTGAGGTGGGCCATCTCATGGATGATGACATAGTCGATGCATGCGCGTGGGGCCTTGATGAGGTGGGTATTCAGAATGATCTCACCTTCGGTTGAGCAACTGCCCCACTGGCGAGACATGTCCAACAAACGGAACTTTGGAATCGAGGTCACCCAGGGCAGTTCACCTGATAGGCTTTTGATCCTACGGTCGAAATAGTCTCTGCCCTTGGCACGATACCAACCCCGGAGCCGACCACGGATATCAGCGGTAGAGCCTGTCCTCGTTTCAACTTCGAGACGATTACCTTTCAATCCGACAAGTCGTGGTTTGGTATCAACTGGTATGACCTTCAGCACATAGCGGCGGCCCAAGTAGATGATCTGTTCACCAGAGACATATTCCTTGGTGAGCACGTGCGCGTGTCTATCACGCGCGTCGTTGACATGATCCACCACCCATCGTGCCCGCTTTTGGACGGCAGTCCTGATACTATTGTCATCGAAGCCCGGAGGTGCATCAACCGCGACAGACCCATCCGGGTTCACATGGATGGCGACGCGACTGGTACGCTTTGGATCGAAGGCGACTTCGTACGGAATCCGCTCTTGGCCATACACGAGGATGAACGCCGTCACTGGTTACACTTCGCAGCACCGGCTCGGACGATGGTGATGATCCCATCAATCAACGCAAAGGCTGCATCAGTGCCACCAAGCAAATCAAAGTACCGAGGTAGCAATGCTCTTCGTATTTCAGATTCGACGCTGCTGGGATTGATCGAGTGACTCCGAATAGCATTATCGACAGTGGCCTCGATATGAAGCGCTTCTTGGATCAATACATCCTCTGATATGTCTGGAACTGCCAGCTGACTGATGATGGCTCCGTAGTATGACTTCGCTCGTGGATTGTCTGCGAGGCGGTCAGGGACCCCCGGTGTGTTCCGCGCCGCCACCTGCTCCTCAAGGTCTTTGAACATCGTGTATTGCTTGCCAGGGTGTTCGAACATGGCTGCCGCGGACTGGATGGCTTCTTTCAGCAATTCCGAGAATACACGCTGCGCATACGGATCATCGACAAGTTCTTGTTCAATGGTCTTGCGCAGGCGGGTCTTTATGACATCAGCCTCAGTGCGGGTCTTTTCCTCGGACCACGTATCGGGATCGTCATCCTGCCCCAACGTGTCTACCCGGATGAAACCGGGTGGGTCCATGATCTCCTGGCCAATCACTTGTTTGTCCACCATGCGCCGGATTTGGTCCTCGTATTCCGAAAAGTCCACGGTCTCATGCGCGTCGCGCTTGGCCAGCACCCGTAGCTCAGTGAAGAACCGCAGATCAAGCTTGTAGGTTTGAATGGTTTTCTCGCCGAAAGCGCGGTCCTCAAAGAAGGTTCGTGATGATAGTGCCAGTTTCAGACACATGCCAAAATCGGTCAGTGCATCATAGAAATCCTCTCGGATTTTTTGGTTCTGATCTAGGCTGTGCCCCGGGCTATCTTCGGTGACTTGCGGGATCAGCACACGCCGAAATTGCTCAATATCGTTACGGTTCTTCACAGCAGCAAAGATCGCCCATAGCGCATCATGGAGTGCTGGAAGGCGTTTATACTCAGTCGAAACATTGGCGATGGTGCCTGCCAAATCATCGATGTCGTAACCTTGCTGTGACTCTGTTGCGAGGTCTTGGTAGCTTTTGATTGATGTATCGAGTTCAGCGAGAATACCCCGGTAGTCTATCAGGTAGCCGAACTTCTTTGCCTCATGCAGACGGTTCACCCGGGCGATGGCCTGGAGCAGATTGTGTCCCTTTAAGTGCTTGTCGATGTACAGCACCGCATTGCGTGGCTCGTCAAAGCCGGTGAGAAATTTATCAACTACGATCAGTATTTCGGGCGGGCCGTCTTCACTGAATCTCTCGATGATACCGGTTTCATAATGCTCGGCATCTTGACCAACGTTCAGCTTCCACCATGCCTGCACTTCGGGCGTCTTGGTCTCGTCAGTATCCTCATGACCCTCCCGGGTATCAGGTGCCGAAATCACCACAGCGCTGGTCACCATACCGGTTGCGTCCAACGCCTTTTTGTAACGGATTGCGGATAGCTTGCTGTCGGTGGCGAGTTGCGCCTTCAGTCCCAATCCAAGCTTTGCGAAGTTCTCCGTGAAATGTGTGGCGATGTCCCAAGCGATCAGGTCGATGCGGTTGGCCGCACCATAGATTTGACCACGGTTCGAATACTTCTGCTTCAAATCGGACTTCTGACTATCAGATAGACCTGTGGTGATCTTGTCGAACCAGGCATCGATGGCAGCATCGTTGATATCCACCACGGGTCTTCGTTCTTCATAAACCAACGGCGTCACTGCCCCATCTGCAACAGCGTCTTGCATCGTGTAGGCATGCAGTATCGGACCAAACTTGTTCCGCGTCTTATCTTCCTTCAGCAACGGAGTTCCGGTGAAGGCGATGAATGCAGCGTTCGGTAGGGCTTGGCGCATGCGCTCATGGTTCTCACCACCCTGGCTGCGGTGGCCTTCATCGACCAATACGATCAACTTGTCGGACGTGTTCTTGCACTCAGGCAGCTTGGTCGCACCGTTGAACTTCTGGAGCAGTGTGAAGATGATCCGCTCAGTGCCTGATCCAATCCGTGCAGCAAGATCACGACCAGATTGGACCTTGGCCTTTGCGCCATCGATCTTGGTGGCAACGGCAGACCCGAATGCACCACCAGTAAGGAAGGTGCTGGCCAGTTGCTTCTCCAGATCAACACGATCCGTGACGATGATGATACGGCATCCGGCCAATTCGGTGTCCAGCAGCAGTGCCTTTGTCAGGAAAACCATCAAGTTCGACTTGCCAGAGCCGGTGGTGTGCCAAATCACACCGCCTTGCCTACGACCATCTGGAGCTTGCTTGGAGATTCGATCGATGATGGCTTTGGCACCCTGGACCTGCTGATACCGGGCGGCGATCTTTCCAATCTTCTTGTCGAAGAATATGAACCTTCGGGTGAAGTCGAGCAGCCGGTCCGGACGAAGCAGTCCGACGATCAACCTGTCTTGCTCTGTAGGCAGCACAGGGCCGCTGTGGAGGCTATCGAAGTCATCTCTGGCCCAGTTAGGCTTGTCAGCGAACAAGGCCGCTCTCTGGGCTTCTGACAGTCGGGTAGACTTGATCGACTGTATCTGGGTTTCTGTGATGTCTTGTTCTGTCCAATTGGACCAGAACTTCGCAGGTGTCGCTGTGGTACTATAGCGCCCATCGATGCCAGAGATCGAGATGAGTAGTTGGGAATAGGCATAGAGGTCTTGGATGCCGTCGGTCTTCTGGTTGCGCAGGTGCTGGCTAACCCCTTCGTCCACCATGGCCTTGTCCTTGGTGGATGACACAGGTCGTTTGGCCTCAATCACCACCACCGGGATGCCATTGACGAAGCATACAACATCAGGCCGATACCGACCCATCCCCGCTGGGCGCTCCACGCTCAATTCTTCGGTCACATGGAATGCATTGGCACCGACATCAACCCAATCGATTAGTGGCACGGTAACAGCAGTACGATGACCATCGACGAACTCGTTGACGGTGATACCGAGGGTGAGATGCCTGTAGATCGCCTCATTCGCAGGAAGCAGGCCTTGGGATAATCCGGTGCTGGATATCTCGCGCACAACTTGCTCGATGCCACCAGGCGACAATGGATAGGTCTGGCCTTTGTAGTTAAATCGATGTGAGCGAAGGCGATCCCGTAGCACATCCAGCAACAGCACCGACCGCTCCGATCCGCGCCTCTGAAGGGCATCAGCAGGTGAAAGGTAGTGCCATCCCATTACTATCAGCACATGCAGGGCTGGCAGCTTCGAGGCAGCTTCCTCTCGGGTGTCAGGGGCGCGACCTGTCACACCACCACCCGCCGTTTGCCAGTGAGCAGTTGCTGCATCAGGGCTTTCTTCTCGGCACGGAGTTTTTCGATATCGTTTATGCGCCCTTCCAACTCTATATCAAGGCAATCCAAAACCTCAGCAACTTTCGCTTGTTCCGATATCGTGGGGAATTGGCATAGCCATTTTTCCATCTCGCGCTTTTGGGTGTGGACAAGTGCAGCAGCACCATGGGCGGAAGACTCGATCCTTGTAGTAATGAACCGAAGATAATGATTCAAAAACTCCTGCAAGACCCATTCATTTGGCGCGACTCTCCAAGTGTGGTAATTGAGAACTGCATCTGGCCCATTCCAAATATGCGGACCGAACGATGTTCCACGACTTCCTGACCAGGCAAAAAGAAGGTCTCCGTTGCGAACTTTAATCTTCGAGTCGAACTCTCCATTAAAGTAGTTGTAGTCGTCACTCCCATTTAGGTTTTGAATTCTAATAATCGGGTAGCCTTGATCGGCCCATTCATACGGCTTGAATCCTCGACCATTCACAAGTTCGCATACATCCCCCAACCGCACCTCTCGCCACGTCTGCCCCTCGAATTCCGGAAACCGCCGTTTACCTGTAAGCAGCGATTGCATCAGAGCGCGTTTCTGCAACCGCGCGGTGGCCAGCAGCGCCTCTGCCGTCTGGATGGCACTGTCCCACGTCGAGAGGATGTCGGCGATCTTGCGTTGTTTGCGGATTTCAGAAATACCGGACAGCGATTAC
>Ga0163215_101342_pt1 | contig 15777 bp, 16 predicted proteins | sample SynspAceP_FD_185934 | JGI IMG/M metagenome (GOLD analysis project Ga0163215, IMG submission 185934) | Saline lake microbial communities from Ace Lake in Antarctica - Synechococcus sp. Ace-P (Hybrid Assembly) | ecosystem: Environmental > Aquatic > Non-marine Saline and Alkaline > Saline | place... | reverse complement strand
ATATTCTACGGTGTCTTCCGTTTTTTCTGGTGCGCTTTCGCCGCCTGAAAATAGACCTTTAAGGCCAGATAAAATACCCATTAATTTATTCTCCTATGTTTGGTGCTATTGTTTGGGGATTTTGCGTATTAGTCAAATGTTCTTAGGTAATTTTGTTTTTTTAAACAAATTGAACTCAGCGAGGAGGTAAGGTTAAAGAAAAAATGAGTTTGCTTCTGCTTGCTGTATACTTCTCCAAAATCGTTAATTGAAGAACAGGATTAGATTAATATGAGCGAAACACAAGTTAATAACCCTTTGCATGGCGTGAAGTTAGAGAAGGTCGTAACGGATCTAGTAGAGCATTATGGCTGGGAGGAGTTGTCTATTCGTATCAATATTAATTGTTTTAAAAGCGACCCATCGGTGAAATCCAGTTTGAAATTTTTACGTAAAACGCCTTGGGCGAGAGAAAAAGTAGAAGCCTTGTTTTTAGAAACATTTACTGGCTAATTACGAACCTGATTTCTCCCTTCATGCTTTGCTTGGTAAAGCTTTACATCGGCAGCTCGTAGAAAGTCAGTAAATTCTTGTTCTGCTTGTAATGAGCTGATACCAATGCTGACGGTGAGTGCGATTTCTTCCGTGTGGCTATAGAATGTGGCTTGTTCGACTGCTTTTCTAATTATCTCAGCCTGATAATAGGCCTGTTTATCATTTACTCCTTTCAATAAAGCAACAAACTCCTCACCCCCTAAACGATAGATATTTAGGCCTTGAATAGATTGTCTAAGTACATTGGCGGCTTTGATCAGTACGGAGTCGCCAATGTCATGACCAAATTTATCATTGATGTTTTTAAAGTGATCAATATCAATAATGAGCATGTGAAGGCTTTCCGCTTCTTTACGGACTGTGCTGAAATCTGCTTTCAGTGCGTGACGGTTTTTTACACCGGTTAAGGCGTCTTGTAATGCAAGAGAGTGTAGGAATAGGCTTGTTTTTTGGCGCTGTACTTCGTAAATATGACACATTAACCATACGGAAGAATAAGCTAAAGTGAAGTTGAGGACAGTTCGATAGGGCATAAAAAGACTGGTGTCTATACGAAGGTATAAAATGACGATGGATAGAATGGCAATTATAACGCTAAAGTAAAAGCCTTTTTTCAATCCAAATAAATTGTAGTACCAAAGGGGTAAGGCAAGGATCCAAAAAAAAGCGCCTGCCCATAATTCCATTAACGATGCAGATGTTAGAATATTGAAGGTTAAAAGCGCCATTAACATGTAGCTTTGCCACGGTTTATAATGCTCTTTCAATGTAGAATAAAAGCAATATCCGCTAAATATCGCCACAATGAATTGTACCGCGCCGAGCCCTATCTTTTGCATCAACAACATATTTAGAAAGAAATACACGCTGTGTAATACACAGACTAGAATGCTAAACCATTTATGTAATGCCTCAGGAGGAACAGAAGCTTGTAGCTGTGGTTTGATGTTCATTAACGGCTTCGCTTAAAAACAATAGGTGTGTAAGTTAACGCAGTGTTGTGTAATTAATACGGATATCTAGGATGCTATAGTTATACCGTCTCGGCAAGGCTAATAGAACTGTAGTGCACTAGATTGCGTCCTTCATTTTTTGCAGAATAGAGGTTTTTATCGACAACACGCAAAAATTCTCCGAAAGTTTGCCCTTTTTTGAGCTCTGCGATACCAATACTAACCGTTATTTCTATGTTGTTTTGGTGGGATCTAAAAATATTTTTTTCAATGCGTTTACGAATCGACTCTGCAAACTCATACGCTTGCGTTGAGGTGCTATTTTGAATAATAAGAAATTCTTCTCCACCAATTCTATAAACATGATGGTTCTCTGTGCAACTTTGAAGTAACTCTGCCATTTCTACCAGAACGGAGTCACCAACATCGTGTCCGAATTCGTCATTCACACTTTTAAAATGGTCAATATCAATCATCAGCAATCTTGTTTCATTTAGCTCTTGATTGTATCTATCTTGAAAAGGGTCCATTGCCTTCTTATTAAAATCATCAAAGAAAAACTTTAATGCATGACGATTTTTAGCGCCCGTTAATGGGTCAGAAAACGCCATATCATGCAATATTTGACTACTTTTTGTGTATTGCGTTTCATATAAATAACAGACGGCATAAGACAGAAAATACGCGAGCGAAAAATTTAGTACGGACCGATGGGGAATATAACTTTCTATGTCTGACTTGATGAATAAGAGCGCAATAGCGGGAAGAGAGAGTAAAATGGTGTAAACAAGACCTAACTTAGGCCCTGCTAATAAACAGTATAACGGCGGTAAAATAATGAGCCAATAAATGGAGCCAGCCCTTAGGTCAGCAGAATAGAACACGTAAAAAACAGTGGCTGTTAAAGACGTAATTAACATATAGCCATGCCATTTCTTAATCTTATCTTGATACGCTGAATAGAAAAAATACAGGTTTAATAGACCAAAAAATGCTTCCGTTAAGCCAATAGTTGTCTGCTTTAAAATGATGACATTCAGAAAACTGAAAAAAAGAATGATGACACCCGTAAAGAGGCTAAGCCACTTATGTAAAGTGTGTCTCGTTTCTAATAATAAAGAGTTTGTTTGAATGCTCATCTATCCGCTTATTACATATATAATAGTCAGTTATTTTTCAACGCGCCATATTCTCTCTTAAAAATCTAGGCAAGTTATATTTATTTAAGTAACAATTTGTTATCAACAGGGGTGAAGGTGTCGGCAGAATTGATCAAAGACTGCGCCGTTAGGGCTTCTACACCATAAACTTCAACTCTGGTTTGATACTTTTCTCTCAGCGTTTTAGCTAATATGTCGAAGTCGCCATCGCCAGAAACCAATACGAGCACATCGCTGTCTTTACCATGCTCGATTCCATCGATCGCAATACCGACATCCCAGTCTCCTTTTGCGGACCCGTCGGATCTTTGTATAAAAGGTTTTAATTTCACCTCAAAGCCGATAGCTCGAAGGATATTCTGAAACTGACGCTGTTTTTCATCGCCTCTGTCTATGGCGTAAGCAATGGCTTTTACAACGTTTCGACCTTGTGTGGCTTGTTGCCAAAACGTGTTGTAATCGAAAGAGCGCCCAAAAGTCTGTCGGGTAGTGTAATAGACATTTTGAACATCAACTAAAATCGTAACATTGCTCATGCTTTTCCTAGAGATGGTGTGAGAAGAGAACACGTTACAAGTATTCGTATTGAAAAGAAATGACAAAGCTAAGTGAGTGCGGGGGGATAAATGAAAAATAATCCCCATAATGCATAGAGAGTCCGCTTCTGGCTGGATAATATATTGAATAAGGAGTTGTTGGATATGTCAGGATTTGAACCCGAAAACCGCGTTAGACCGCTAACACCAAGAGAAGAAAATGCCAAAGCAACGTCGTGATTGCGTATGTTTTTATGTTGCTAGGAATATTTACCGGTGTTTTTTGGTTAATTGGTGCTATTTGGGCAATGGTAAAAGTAAATGAAGCCCGCGGAACACTGTTTGAAGATCACTACACCAATATTATTAGTACATTTTGGTGGGGAATCTTTTTGAGTGTGATTGGCGTGGTATTGGCTTTCTTTTTCATTGGTTATATTTTGTTATTTGGCGTTTGGGTTTGGTCGGTTTTTAGAATGGTGAAAGGCATTGCCAGAGCCACGTCTAACCAGTCCTACCAGGCCATGTTTAACCCTTTTTAGGTAATCAATCTTAAATAAATGCCGTTACTCTTGAAGCACGACGGCAGTTTTAAAAAACCACTAATTGTTGGTTATTTTCATATTACTGTCTTGATACAGCCTTTCTTCGCTTGTTGATAAAGCCAGTTCTTTTACACTAATTGGCGAAGAAGGTGACAAAGACAAGGTTAATGTTTCCGGTTTATTTAAGAAAGCCCGAATGGCATCAGCAATCTGCTTGGCTTCTTTTGAATCTGCAGAGGCGAGCCCTAATGCTTGGCTTTTAAATGCAAGAAGGTCTAGCTGTGTCTGTTTCGACTCTTGCACGATAGCAGACGGAGGAAACAGGTGATTAATTAATCCAAACTCTGTGTATATCACCTCTAAAGAACCAAGTTCAATGGCCTCACCATACATAATGAGAATGGCTTCAGGTTGCCCTAAGGCAAACGACGCAATGATATCGGAGCGTAACTCTGGCATGTTAATCGTTTGATCTAATAGATTAATATTGGATGACAGGGATATTTTTCCGACGTCTTTGATGTCCAATTTGAATTGTGTCGATACGTTCTCACCTTCAGCCTTTGAAGAAAAAGACCCTTTCCCTAACAGTGTTTCAATGCCTGCGGCACGCATCCATCGTTTTACATCATGAGAAACGCTGTCGATTGGACTTCTTTGAATCCAGAAATCCACATCTAAATCTGGGTATTTAATCGGATATTGATTAAGCGAAATCCGTGCGAATCGCAACCAAGGCGCGCTGTCTGCTCCAAAACGAACATTCTCCAGCGAAGGCGTTAATGTGAACGGATCAAAGTGAATGCTTTCATAATGAACAAAAGGCGTTAACCCCGAGAGCTCTAACTGTTCTTGTATTTTGTGTTCTGCGTATTGTGCGCCATAGCGCTGAACCAAATAGAGCGCGAATATCGCCAAGCAAGAAAGTAAAATCAAAGCGGTTAAAGCCTTGGCGAGTTTCGTGGTGATGTTAAGGTTCAAGTTTATAGTCCTACGTTTTTAAAGATGTCTTCGTGTTGGAATAAAACACGCTGTCTTAATTAAGCGACGTTACGGTCGTTGAAGAATGGCTGATTCATGACATTATCTAATAAAGGGCAATTGAATGCAGTGTAAAAAAGCCTTTTTCTACGAACTACATCGAGAGAGGCCTCTCTCCTTCGTTACTATTTTCTTTGTATCTCTTGGTGATTCTTTCGATTTATCTGTAATGGTACGCAGAGGTCTTTGTTAAAAATGCGTACTATAGAGACCATTTACTAATTATTCCATTTTATTCACAAGGAGTGAGTTATCTCATCTTTGATTCCCTCGCAAGAGGATTTATGGTTTCTGCCCTTAGGCGGTACAGGCGAGATCGGCATGAACATGAATCTTTATGGCCATGACGGTCAATGGTTAATGGTCGATTGTGGCGTGTCTTTTAATGAACCGTTAACGCCGGATGACCTTCGTACTTCCGAAATAGTGTGCGCCGATCCTCGCTTTATTAGCGAGCAGAAGGAGCGCCTCGCAGGCATCGTGATTACCCATGCTCATGAAGATCATGTGGGCGCATTGCCTTTTTTATGGCGCCGTTTTAAATGTCCGGTGTACACCACGGCGTTTACAGCCGAAGTACTGCGTCGAAAATTGCTGCAAGTGGGTTTGGCCGACGACGTACCAGTGATTGTAGTGAAGGAAAACGAAACCAAAAAAATTGGTGTGTTTAATGTGAAATGGTTGGCGCTCACGCATTCTGTGCCCGAACCCTTTGCGATGACCATCGACACGCCAGCAGGGCGTATTTTTCATACGGGTGATTGGAAAATTGATAACCAGCCGATTATTGGAGACGGTTTTTCATCTGCGACGTTTAAAGCCCTAGCCAAAGAAAATATTTTGGCGATGGTTTGTGATTCAACCAACGCGTTGAAAAGCGGTTACTCCGAATCCGAAAGTGATTGTTATCGCGGCTTATTGCAAACCATCAAAACAGAAAAAAATCGTGTTGTGGTGGGCTGCTTTAGCAGTAATGTGGCGCGATTAGTGGGATTGGGTCGAGTCGCCAAAGAAACGGGGCGTTACCTCGCGTTAATTGGTCGATCGCTAACGAACATGGTCAGCGCCGCCAGAGTAACAGGTCATTGGCCTGACGATTTGCCTATTATCGATGCGGCGCATCTTGGGTATTTACCAAGAGAAGAAGTGCTGGTCGTCGTCACCGGAAGTCAAGGCGAATCAAGAGCGACGTTAAACCGTTTGGCCGCAGACAATTGTTTTGATTTGAGTCTTGAAGCAGACGATTTAGTGATTTTCAGCGCCATGCGTATTCCGGGCAACGAACCAGCGATAGACCGCTTAGCCGAACAATTCAAGGGTCGAAAAATACGCACCTTACAGGCTCATGAAACCGACGTAACGATTCATGTGAGTGGTCATCCTTGCCAAGAAGAATTGAAACAGCTTTATACTTGGGTTCAGCCGCAACTGGCCATTCCCTGTCATGGCGAACCGAAGCATTTGGACGCGAACGCGGAGGTGGCAAAACGCAGTCATGTACCTCAACAATTGATTGGCCGAAATGGAGATTTGTACCAACTGGCTCCAAGCGTGAAAGTACAGCGTCAACAGGTGAAAGTCGGCCGTATTGCGCTGTTAAGATAAGTTAAACAGACGCGTCAAGCAGCGGTGCAAATACGCTCTTGGCGGGTTTTCCGGGGATTTCTTTCGCGAGTCTTGGTACTAAATAGCCAGGTAGTTCGGCAGCCACCTTGCCCATTAATCGCTGGGCGTCTTCAATGGCGATATCAAAATGTGCCGCGCCTTCGACGGGGTCCAAAGTGAACATGTAGTAAGGCAAAATTCCCGCATCAAATACGGTTTCACTTAAGTTTACTTGGGCGTCGACCGTGTCGTTTATTCCTTTTAATAACACGCCCTGGTTTAACAGAGTGACGCCGGCTTGCTTTAATTTGAACGCAGCTTGAGCGAGTTCGTTATCCATTTCATTGGCGTGGTTAATGTGCCACACCATAATAATGTCGAGGCGGCTTTTGTTTATCCATTTCAGCATGTCATCGCAAACTCGAGCTGGAATCACCACGGGTAATCGTGAATGAATGCGCAGTCGTTTTATTTGCGGCAAGGCTTCGAGAAGACGAATTTTGTCTGCGAGCAGGGCATCTTTCATCATCAATGGATCGCCGCCACTTAGAATCACTTCGTTCACTTCTGGATGATTTTCTAGATACTCAATCACAGATTGCCACTCAGCTTGCGCCAATTGATTATCGCCATAAGGAAAATGGCGACGAAAACAATAACGGCAATTCACCGCGCAAGTGCCTGTGGTGATCACCAATAAACGACGCTTGTATTTGTGTACGATGGCTTTTTGTGGGTTGTGATCAGCTTCTTCTAATGGATCTTTCGTATAACCGATGACGTTTTGCATCTCGGCGGCGCTGGGCAAAATTTGCAACAGCAGCGGATCATTAGGGTTTCCATATTCAATGCGAGACAAATAAGGTCGAGGCACCAATAATTTGAAGCTTTGGTGTGCCTCAATCCCTTGTTGAGACAGTTTTTCAGATAAACCAAGGTGCTTCACCAGTTCCGGCAAGGACGTTAGGGCCTGTGATAGGTGCTGCGACCAGCTTATATTGTTCTTTGTTTGAATCGGTATCACGTCAAATATCTGCAAAATTATGTTCATTTAGGTTATGATTGCGCCAACTTATTCTAGGCCGATTAGGCCTGTGGCTCTTGAATAGATCTTAGGGCTGACATGATACGTCAGTCAGAGCCTTTTCTCTAAAAATATACTGTGAGGATGTATGGCTAATATTTCTACCAGCGATATGCGTAGTGGCGCGAAAGTAATGGTTGATGGTGATCCATGTTCTGTCTTGGAGAACGAGCACGTAAGACCGGGTAAAGGCCAAGCCTTTAATCGTCTTAAACTGCGTAATCTAAAAAGTGGTCGTGTCTGGGAGCGTACCTTTAAATCGGGCGATTCTCTAGAAGGCGCAGACGTCATGGATACCGACATGGAGTACTTGTACACCGACGGTGAGTTTTGGCACTTCATGGCCGTAGATGGCACATTTGAGCAGCATGCTGCCGATGAAAATGCGATTGCCGACACGAAAAACTGGCTCAAAGAACAAGAAAAATACCTTGTGACTTTATACAACGGTGCACCATTGGCCGTCACGCCACCTAACTTCATCGAACTTGAAGTAAAAGACACCGACCCAGGTGTGAAAGGCGATACTGCTAACGGCGGTTCTAAGCCAGCTTACTTGGTGACAGGTGCTATGGTTCGTGTTCCATTGTTCATCAATATTGGTGAAATCCTACGTGTAGACACACGTACAGGCGAATACGTTTCCCGCGCAACGGGTAAGTAATTACTTCTCATAAAATAGATAAGAGATTTATCTATAGCGAGAACAAATAAGACATGTAAAAGCTCTCATAGGAAACTATTGAGGGCTTTTTATTTGTTAAAAAAAATGTTTACACTCGCCAGTTAGATTCTCTTCAATATGTTCACGCCACACTCATCCTTTTTGTTTCATTAGCGTTTGATTTCCTCCTAACTCTAGCATTTTCAAGAACAACTCATTCTTCACATCGGTAGTATAAATTCGATAGTCCTGCGCCTAGATTGACGATTCAGCGGGTGAGTTTTTTGATCTAGATCATTATAAAAAGCATCTTTTGAATTGTCTGGGAACTTGTATGAACTCTCTCTAGTCAACAGTGTTACCTCTTTATTACAGTAATAAAAGAATGGAAATGGCGTGTTGCTATAGGGATTTTTAAGGGATAAACACGATGTTTTATCTCGTCTATCGCATCTAGATAAGTACATCTAGATAAGTGCATCAAAACAAGGAGCTAAAATTGTTTGAATTAATTACACAATCTTCTTTCAATGAAATTACCGCTTTATTGGTGCTGGCCGCACTGATTGGCTTTGTAGGCTTGTTATTAAGGCAGCCTTTGATTGTGAGTTTTATTGCGGTTGGTTTGATTTCAGGACCTTCCGTTTTAGACATTGTTCATTCTAAAGAACAAATTCAGCTGCTTTCTGAATTGGGTATCGCCATTCTGCTTTTTCTTGTTGGTATCAAACTGGATATAAAATTAATCAAATCCATTGGTTGGGTGTCTGTTCTAACAGGGTTAGGTCAAGTCGCGTTTACTTCTATTCTTGGCTATGCGATTGGCTTGATGATTGGTTTAGACGTTACATCAAGTCTTTATGTCGCGGTTGCCCTTACTTTCTCATCCACGATTATTATCGTAAAACTGCTCTCAGATAAAAGAGAAATTGATTCGTTACATGGTCAAGTTGCATTGGGTTTCTTGATTGTTCAAGATCTTGTTGTGGTCATGGCGATGATTGTTTTGGCGACCATTGGTATTGGGTCTGGTCATGGCGGTTCCGGAGCCGATGATTTAGGTTATTCTGCTATTTGGCAAGTTGCTGGGTCGGGCATTGGCTTGTTGCTCTTTGTTATTGTCTTTGTTCGTTACATTGCTACGCCTCTGACGAGTGTTCTGGCGAGGATACCTGAACTGTTGGTTATTTATGCGATTGCGCAAGCTGCATTATTTGCCGCTGTCGGAAATATGGTCGGTCTTGGTATGGAGGTGGGTGGCTTGCTTGCCGGTGTTGCCCTTGCCTCAACGCCTTATCGGGAAAGTATTGCGGCCAGATTGTCTCCTTTACGCGACTTTTTATTATTGTTCTTTTTTATTGCTTTAGGCGCCACGTTGGATTTGTCTCTATTAGGCTCTCACCTTTATGGCGCGATTCTGTTTTCTTTGTTTGTATTGATTGGTAATCCATTAATTGTTTTAGTCATTATGGGTGGCATGGGATATCGAAAAAGGACGGCTTTTTTAGCGGGTTTAACGGTTGCACAAATTAGTGAATTCTCTCTTATTTTCATCGCGATGGGGATTGGATTAGGCCATGTTCCGCAAGATATATTAGGGCTGGTGACGTTGGTCGGTATCATAACAATTGCGATATCAACCTATATGATTACTTACTCTCATCAGCTGTATGCTTTTTTTGAACCTGTATTGGGTGTCTTTGAGCGTAAACATACCACTCGTGAGCAAAACCTAACGTCAGAATCTAACAATCACCCTCAAGTCGTTATTTTTGGCTTGGGGCGTTTAGGAACGGCCATAGCGAAAAGGTTATCTGATCAAGGCGTGAGGGTGCTTGGTGTCGATTTTAGTCCATCTGCAATAAAAAATGGTGGGTTATTACGGCTTCATACAGAATACGGTGATGTGAGCGATGCTGAGTTTATGGTTGAGTTACCGTTACATCAGGCAACCTGGATTATTTCTACGATTCCACATCATCAGACTGGCGTGTCTTTTGAAGACATTAGGAAAACGATTTTTCAACTGGTTAAGGCGACGAATTTTAGCGGTAAACTCGCAGTCGTATCACAAAGCGTGTTGGAAACAGAAGAGCTAACGCTCCTTGGCGTTGATCTTGTCTTAGAGCCATTTCAGGATGCTGCAGATCGTGCCGCTGAAATGCTATTTGAAAGTTTAGATATTGAAGTTAGTCAGTCATTGCCTACAAAGGGAGTTTTGTTATGAAAAGATTTAATAACATTGTGTACATACCAAATAACGACACGGATACACTTTCACCATCTTTTATTCAGGCGGTTAATTTAGCAAAGGCTAATCAAGCTAATTTAACGCTATTGCAAATACTCCCAGACGTAAAGTCTGCGAATCTTTCACATTTAACCGGTTTAAGTGAGAGTGAGATTAAGATTAAAGTACTGGAAAAAGAGAATGCAAGGCTACAGAAACTCATTCAGCCTCTCTATCAAAATCTTAATATGACTATTGACATTAAGTTTGGGAAAAAATACATAGAGACCATTCGAGCGGTACATGAAAATGAGTTTGATTTGGTTATTAAAGAAGCAACTAATACCGATTGGCTAGATCGCTTTTTGGGCAGTGATGACATGCACTTGTTACGTAAATGTCCATGTCCAGTATGGATGATGAACAGAAATGGAAAAACAAGTTATAAGCGTATTATCGTAGCACTTGATTTTGAAGAAGAGTTTGAATTAAACGGCCGAGAAAAAAATTATGAACTTAATAAAATATTATTAGAATTATCTAGTTTATTGGCTTTGTCGGAAATGGCTGTTTTACATATTGTTAATATTTACAATGTGCCTCATGCTGGTTTTATTGGTTTGTGGGTCGAGCAACCAGATAAAGTTGAAAAACAATTATTTGAAAGTGAGCTTAGAAATAGGCAATACCAAATGAACACCATGATGGAGGGCCTGAAGAAACAGTTAGGTGGTGAAGCGTTTCAATATTTGTCACCACAAACTCATATTATTCAGGGGTACCCAGATCAAGAATTACCGAAAGTCGCGAATGAAATCGATGCCGATTTGATGGTAATGGGAACTGTCGCTAGATCAGGTGTTGCTGGAGTCATTATAGGAAATACAGCGGAAACCATACTTTCACAACTGAAATGTTCAGTTTTGGCCGTTAAACCCATTGAGTTTATTTCTCCCATTTCGATGTGAATGAAGGGTGAATATTGTAAGACTTGAACAAGTATTTCCTAACAATAAAAAAACCTCGATACCAAGGTATCGAGGTTCTGGATAGGATCTGTTTGTGTCTAGTACCATTTAGCTTTTTGCAGAAATGGCTTTGTCGATAGAAAAAGAACCGGCGCCGCTAAAGACCAAAGAGACAGCCACAATCAATAGAGTTAGAGCGTATTCATAGCCGTTATTTGCCATGAACAATCCATTAGAAATATGCACAGTAACGATGGCCATCAACATAGTGAATGCAATCACCGCAGACGCAGGGCGAACAAGTAAGCCAACGACTAATGCCAAACCACCAAAAAATTCTGCGCTGCCCGACAATAAAGCCATCAAGTAGCCAGGTTCTAGACCAATAGATGCCATCCACTGACCCGTGCCTTCTAAACCGTAGCCGCCAAACGCACCAAACAGTTTTTGTGCGCCATGGGCCATTAAAATAATGCCGACTGGAATGCGTAAGATCGTACTGGCGATGCCTGAGGTTGTGCTGGTGATTTTTTGAATGAATGCGTTCATGTCTATTTACCTTAGTGTTTTGTGGGGGTTGCTTACGATATACGCACTATATATAAAAAATCATCGATAAAGTAACGGAGTATTTTGAGGTAAATGTTCAAAAAAATTGAATGTTCATGAAAACGAGTCATTTAGAGTGTTTTTTTTGCTTAACGAGTCTATTTATTGGCGTTTAGCATAATGTTGGGGCCAGGTTATTGTTTTATTTAACACCAGAAAATTAAGTACGGTTTTGGTTTGGTTATAGGCAAAAAAGTAGCAGAGCTGGAGGTGGATTGAATGATAGCGTGTCGTTTGATCAATTTTTTTATCGTCCAATAACAACAATAGGGTAAATCATGTCTAAAGCATTAATAGGGAAGGTCGCTGTCGTGACTGGTGGCGCGTCAGGAATTGGTCTTGCGAGTGTGGAATCAATGATTGCGGAAGGCGCGCAGGTCGTCATTGTCGATCGAGATGCGGCGGCGTTGCAGGCATTACAAGAAAAGCACGGTGATGCTGTGGTGACATTAGAGACGGACTTGCTAGACCCTGAAAGCTGTCGTGCTTTGATTCCTCGAATCCTTGAAAAAACCAAGGTAATCGATATTTTTCACGCCAACGCGGGGCTTTATGTTGGCGGCGATTTGGTGGATGCAGATAACGATGCCATCGACCGTATGTTGAATTTGAACATCAATGTGGTTATTAAAAACGTGCGAGATGTACTGCCGCATATGATTGAGCGTGGTGTGGGCGATATTTTAGTCACCAGTTCTTTGGCTGGGCATTACCCAACGCCGTGGGAGCCGGTTTACGCCTCGTCCAAATGGGCAATGAATTGCTTTGTACAGACAGTGCGTCGGCAAGTCTGTCCACACGGTATTCGCGTTGGCTCGGTGTCGCCAGGCCCTGTCATTACGTCTTTATTATCTGACTGGCCCGCGGAAAAGCTTCAAGAAGCCAAAGACAAAGGCAGCTTGATGGAAGCCAGCGATGTGGCCGAAGCCTTATTATTTATGCTGACTCGTCCTCGTCATGTGACCATTCGCGATGTGGTGATATTGCCGTCGCAATTTGATTTATAGCGATAAGGGTAGGGAAGCCGTGTTTATACGCGCTTCCTTTATCAACGCACATAATGTCTTCAATTGTTGATAAATACTGTGCTTATCAACCGACTTTTTCCTCTCCTCTCTATTCTCTTTCAATGACCTCGTTGGCTAGTGCCTCAATTAGTGAAATTAACGATGCCATGCTCACTTTATACATTCGTGTTACGTTACAATGTCGATAGATGATGTGGAAAATTACACATGTCAAAAAATGAGCGAAGACACTTTGAAGAAAGACGCATACTTTTGGGAATTAAAATGAAGTACTGTGAAAAGTGGTTGTTAACAAAATTATATGGTTATTTGGGTGGTGTTTACGGCGCAATTGTAAATACTATTTTTGATACCCTAGGGAAAGGAAGTCCTTAATGAACGATCCGTCTATACAATCCATTACGACACAAGACCAAACCACAGAGTTCTTTTTGTACACCGCACCCAGTGGCGACGTGAAGGTTGAAGTCTTGTTAAATAACGAGACGTTGTGGTTGACCCAAGAGCGAATGGCCGAATTGTTTGGCGTTCAGCGGCCTGCAATTACTAAACACCTTAAAAAGGTTTTTGATAGCGGTGAGCTGAATGAAGAATTGGTATGTTCCATTTTGGAACATACCACTGAACATGGTGCAATTGCGGGGAAAACGCAAAAAACATCGACGAAATATTACAATTTAGACGCAGTGATTTCTGTGGGTTATCGAGTGAATTCAACACAAGCGACCCAGTTTAGAATTTGGGCGACGCAATGTATTAAAGACTACATTATTAAAGGTTTCGTCATGGATGACGAGCGCCTTAAAAATGGTCGCTTTTTTGGTAAAGATTATTTCAAAGAATTATTGGAGCGAGTTCGTTCAATACGCGCCAGTGAACGCCGTATTTATCAACAAATCACCGATATATTTGCTGAATGCAGTATGGATTACGACCCAAAGTCAGAAGCGACTCGTTTATTTTATGCTCATGTGCAAGACAAGTTCCATTATGCCATTACGGGGCTGACAGCTGCTGAGATTATTGCGCAACAAGCTGATGCAGAAAAACCATTAATGGGCATGACAACATACAAAAACGCACCTGTTGGTCGTGTATTAAAGTCAGATACTATGGTCGCAAAAAACTATTTAAGTGAAGCAGATATTAAAAAATTAGAGCGTGCTGTGAGCACATTTTTTGATTATGTAGAAGGCATTATAGAGCGACGGACAAGCTTTAACATGGAAAGCTTTGCGCAAAGTGTTAATAACTTTTTAGCCTTCAATGAATACAAGGTGTTAGAAGGGTACGGTAAAGTTTCTCGTAAGCAAGCGGAGCAAAAAGCGTTTACGGAATATGAGCAATTCAATAAACTACAAAAAATTGAATCGGACTTTGATCGTGAAGTTAAAAAGCGACTTAGTAACAAAGAGAAGTAAGGCTAGAGTAGTTAGGCCTCAATTCAGGGCTCTTATACACTGAGAAAATAGACAAAGAGCTTTTTGAGCCTTAACCACGAATATATTAAAGAATAGAGCATTTTACTGACATCAATTTATTGAGCATTCACCAACGCACATAATGTCTTCAATTGTTGATAAATACTGTGCTTATCAACAGTGTTTTCCTTTTTTTTACCTTCCAATGGCCAGCCGCAGTTGATACGAAAACAGTCGTGATAGAAGTCGTGGGTGCTAAAACAAGCGCCGCTACGAATGTCTATGTCCTGTTTCTGGGCGTCCTTTTCAAGTTGTACCGCATTCAATCCGGGGATTTGTACCCAAAGCACGATTCCGCCCTGTGGCGTACTGATGTTTGCGTTATCTGGTAAGTGCTCAATGAGAAACTGTTGGTAGCGGTGAATATGTTGAGTCAGTACGACACGAACCTTATTCACATGAGCACGGTATTCTCCAGTATTGATAAATTCTGCCATACAAGATTGCATTAACCCATTCACTCCAAAGCTGGTTAAGGCGTGTTGATTTAGATATGGCGCTATATAGCGTCCCGGAACACACCATCCAAGTCGTAATCCTGCAGCTAAGGTTTTTGAAAAAGAACCGCACCAAATGACGTAACCGCTTTTATCCCAATATTTCGCGGGCAGAGTTGGTTGTTTCTGATGACCAAGCTCGAAATACACATCGTCTTCTATCATTGGCGTTTCGTATTGTGCGGCCAGTCTGGCTAAGGCTTGTTTTTGCTCAATGGGCAGTGTTATGCCTGTGGGGTTCATGTTGGAAGTACTGAACAACGAGGCTTTAACTAAACCTTGCTGCAAAATGGCTTCTAGGTGGACTAAATCAAGGCCCTTGTCGCTAATGGGAATCTCAATCACTTTACGCGACAGCGCGCTGAGCAAGTCGAGTAAACCACTAAAACACGGAGAACTGATCGCAATGGTGTCGCCTTCTTTGGTGAGGCTTTCGATGGCCAGTTTAACGGCGTCGATACAACCATTGGTAATGACAAAATCAGTGGCCGAAAAAGCAAGGTTGTTATAACGAAAATGTTCGGCCAGTGCATTTCTAAGACCGCTGTCACCTTGAGTATCTGGGTATTGAAAAAGATGTTTTCCTGCTCGTCGAGTGACGCGTTTAATGCAGCGTTGTAGTGCAACGCTAGGCTGTAATTCTGGCGAAATCATCGAGGTGCCAAGCGGGCTAAACAGTGCTGAGGCAGGATTATATCCACTTGACGGTGCAAAGCGTTTTGGGTCTCTTTGTTCTAATCCTTTTAGTGTTAAGTCATGAGCATTCAGCGTCGGGAAGGCGGTGTTGGTTATTTGATTTGCAACAAAATACCCTGACTGAGGTTGCGCATATATCCAGCCCA
>Ga0163215_101341_pt1 | contig 15802 bp, 13 predicted proteins | sample SynspAceP_FD_185934 | JGI IMG/M metagenome (GOLD analysis project Ga0163215, IMG submission 185934) | Saline lake microbial communities from Ace Lake in Antarctica - Synechococcus sp. Ace-P (Hybrid Assembly) | ecosystem: Environmental > Aquatic > Non-marine Saline and Alkaline > Saline | place... | reverse complement strand
TCATCGGTGGCATCCTTGCTTGCGTTGAGATTTTTGTCGTAAAAAACCACAATGCGGCAGGGGTGCCGTTTTCCGCTAGCCCAAAATTGTTTCACGCGAGATCAGCCCTAAGTCCACGCCATTCGAGTCAAGCTTTGCAGAGGTGCAACTTGACAAGGGATATCCCGGCCGCCCGCGTTTCCCTGCAAAAGCGGTGGGCCAAGGGTGCTTCCGGTCCCCGGCGAACTCCGGTTCGTCGGGGGCTCATTTTTTGAATACCATTGGACACAAGAGCCATGCCTTCGAAAACCTCGGCCTGGAATCTGCGCACGCTTCCGTAGGATGAGCTCGAATTTGTCGTCTTCGGGAAAGTCTTCCCAACGAGGATGCCTGGGGGTCGATTCACGTTGCCCTTTCAACTTCACAAGTTCACCAGGCGAATGGTGCTGCAATTGCTCTACGGTTTTGATTCGACACAACGCCATGTTGGCCAACAGGGTCACGATTTGCAGCGTCGTGTAATAACCTCCCAGACTCGGAAGATTGGTTCGCAAGCGAAGTTTAGCGTATCGCCGCCCGTACGGCGACTTGTAGGCACTCATGATTTACAATGTCGCAATATCTTGCTGCGGAAACATTCAGCCGCATGTCGCGAGCTTCACTGCCTATGGATCGCGAAGCCCGTTTGCGTTACTCTTGGTCCGCTACCGACGAGTCAAATCGCTATCAGTCGGTGGGTGCGTGATCATACCCATGGCTCGAGGAAGTCGATGCACCCGTCGATCCATTTTCAATTTCCTTGACAACCGTGGCTAGCGCCAAAACGGCTCATTTCCGGTTCATCCGGCGGAAGCGTGCGCCGTAGGTTTTCAAGGCATGACTCCAGTGTCCAACGAGATTGGTGCCTGAGTATGGATGCTGGTCGACTACGTAAGCCGGAAGAAACGCAGTCGAGCTCTGCAGAGGTGCCACTCGACAAGGGATATCTCGGTCGACAGCGTCTTCCTGCAAAAGCGGTGCGCCAATGGTCCTCGGCGGATTTCGGTTCGCCGAGGACGATTTTTCATCAAATCATTGGACACTGGAGACATGCCTTGAAAAACCTCGATCCTGGGGTCTGCGCACGCTTCCGTCGGATGAACCACATTTCCTCAAGGAAATCATCAATACGCCTTGGACTGATCCGATGACAGATTCATTCAGCCGTTCTTTCTACCCGCGTCAAAAGACGATCGTTCTTTCGGAGGCGGATCGATTGAATTGGCCGACGTTTTCGGTCGCCCGGTCGCGGGAAGTGGACCGGCTCGCGATGGAGGAGTTCAGCGTGGCGGGGATTGAGTTGATGCGGAACGCGGGTGCGGCGTGTGCAGATCGATTGCTGGCGGAGCTTGCCGATCGTTCGCGACGGACGATCGTTTTGACGGGGGCGGGGAATAACGGTGGCGATGGGTATGTGATCGCCCGATGCCTCGCCGCTGCGAGTCGCCCGGTACGCGTGTACTCGTTGGTGCCAGTCGAAAAACTGTCCGGCGACGCGTTGCTTAGTTATCAGGACGCGGTGGCGGCGGGCGTGAAAATCGTGGTTGCGGATTCGGTGGACGCGTGCCGCGAAATCGATTTTCGTGATTCGCTGATTGTCGATTGCTTGCTCGGGACGGGGTCCCAGGGAGCGCCGCGTTGTCCGTTTGCCGAAGTGATCGAGCGGGCCAACGCGGTGCCTGGCGATCCGAGCGTGCGAATCCATCGTGTCGCGATTGATGTGCCCTCGGGTTTCGATGGTGACAGCGGTGAGGCGTCCGATCCGACGTTTCGGGCGGATTTGACGCTGACGTTCGTGACGGCGAAAACGGGGATGCGAGTCCCCACGGCGAGTCGATCCACCGGCGAAATCGAGATCGTGGATATCGGCCTGCCCGAGGAACTGAAACGACGATTGGGCATCCCGGGTTAGGCATCCCTTGAGATCGTGTTAGGCTGGAGACTCGAATTGAGACCGACCCTTCTTCCCCGAATCACGAATCAAAACCCGCCGTGAACAGTGTTCGCCAGATTTTCAAACAGCAAGAGCTCCACTCACTCGGCAAATGGATTGCACTGGCGTCGATGGTGGGTGTGGTCGCGGGGTTAGGCGCGATCGCGTTCGATGTGATCGGCCAGAGCGTGACGCATTTCACGCTGACGCGGTTCGCCGGTTACACGCCGTTGGAGGCGACCGGCGAGCATGCCCGTTTCGAGCACGCTTCCTCCGGTTTTTCACCGTGGTGGTTGTTGCTGGTGGTGACGGCGGGTGGTTTGGTTTCGGGTGTGATCGTTTACACGTTTGCTCCTGAGGCGGAGGGTCACGGGACGGACTCGGCGATCGATTCGTTCCACAATCACCGGGGCAAGATGCGGGCGCGGGTGCCGTTTGTCAAAACGATCACTTCGGCGATCACGCTGGGTACGGGTGGTTCGGGGGGCCGGGAGGGACCGATCGCTCAAATCGGAGCCGGCTTCGGTTCGTGGTTGGGTACGAAGATGCGACTGTCCAACCGCGAGCGGCGGATCATGTTGGCGGCCGGGATGGGCGCGGGGATCGGGGCGATCTTCCGGGCGCCGTTGGCCGGGGCCGTGTTCGCAGGAGAAATTTTGTATAGCGATGCGGACTTGGAGGCCGACGTGGTGGTGCCGGCGGCCTCGGCGTCGATCATCGCCTACAGTGTTTACGTGCAGTCGCTGCCGACGGATGTTCGGTTCATCCCGATTTTCGGTTCGGCGCTACAGCATAATTTTGTCTCACCGTTGGAGCTGCTCGCTTACGTGGTGTTGGCTCTCGTGTTGGTAGTGGTCGGGGCGTTGTATGTCAAGGCGTTTTATGGCACGCAGAGTCTGTTTAAGAAACTGCCGATCATCCCGCATTTCCGGCCCGCAATCGGGGCTTGTTTGGCCGGGTTGATCGGGATCGGGTTATTGAAGCTGTTCAGCGGCAATACGGCGGTGCTCGGTGTGTTGGGCACCGGTTATGGAACGTTGCAGATTGCCGTCACGGCGGCGGCGACGTTGGGGATTCCGTTGTTGATTGTGGTGGCGCTGGCGAAAATTGCGACGACTTCGTTGACGATCGGCTCGGGCGGCTCGGGCGGTGTGTTTGGTCCGTCGATGGTGATCGGTGGCTGCTCCGGTGCAGCGGTTGGTTTAACTTTTCAGATGTTCTTTCCCGAAATCGTGAAGGAACCGGAGGCGTTCGCGGTGGTGGGGATGGCGGGCTTTTTCGCGGGGATCGCGCGGGCTCCGATTTCGACAATCATCATGGTGCGGGCACTGACCGGGGATTATGGATTGTTGCTGCCGACGATGCTGGTGTCGACGTCAACGTTTGTGATGAGTCATCGGTTTCGGTTGTATCAAAAACAAGCGCCCACGCGGATGGATTCGATGGCCCACCGGGGCGATTTCATTATCGACGTGCTCGAAGGTTTGCAAGTCAAGGATATTTTCAGCCGTGATCGCAAGGTGACGTTGATCCCGGAGGGGATGACGGTGGAGGACATTGTTCACCGGCTCGCGTACAGCAGCCAGCATTATTTTCCGGTCGTCAATGCGGAGCAGAAGATGGTGGGCGTGTTTAGCGATAACGACGTGCGGGCGTATTTGTATGACGAGAGTTTGTGGAAACTCGCGGTGGCCCGTGATGTGATGACGGATGATTTTTTGAGCGTCGCTCCGGACGACGATTTGAACACCGCATTGTTACGTTTCACCTCCCACGATTTGGATGAGTTACCGGTGATCGATCCGGACAACCCGGGGGTTTTACTCGGCATGCTTCGCCGAAGGGAAACGATCGCGGCGTACAACCAACGGGTGATGGAACTCAAGCGCGATTCCAAGGAAGAGGAAGATCACGGGTAAGGAGCTTTTTGTTCTCAGATGTGATCGAAATTCTTGACGAGTTCCGCGACGGCTTATTTCGTCGGGCTGTCGCTAACTGGACAGCGCCGCTTTGTATGGGTTTGCCCGGAAATCGCATGGTTTGCGTTTCATTAGCCGTTTTGCCGTTAGCCACGTTTCTCCCCACGAAAACCGTAGCTAACGCCAAAACGGCTAATACAAAGTGGAGCTGTCCAGCTAAGCACATCGCCACAATTGATTCGGTAGGAACCACGTAGCAGCGTCTCTCTGAAACGCTGGGAATTGCGAATCTCAGAGAGATTCGCTTACGGAACCGAAGCCAATGCCGAGATCTTCGGGGGAGGTTCCGCTGGTGGCGAGGATCCGCAAATTCGGCGACGCGTTGATCTCTCGTAAACGACGCACCGTGGAGACGCCATCGCGTTGGGGCATTCGCATGTCCAAGAGGACGTAATCGGGCCACTGATTATTCTCGAGGTAATCGAGTGCTTGGTCGCCATCGTTGGCCGTCGAGACCCTGCAGCCTTGCATCGCGAGCACTCCGGCGAGCAATTCGCGTTGGTCGGCATCGTCTTCGACCAATAACACGTGCAGGTTCTCATTGCCCGCTCGTTTCGTTTCCGCAGCGGCCTGCGATTCGGCTTGCTCGGCGACATTTTTCTCGATTTCGCCGAGCTGTTCGAGGACGCGAAGGAACGTCACGTTGGCCTCGTCGGTCAACCCCGCTTCCATTTGATGCCGGTAGAATTGAAGCCCGAGGTTGAGGGCGTTCAGTTGAGAATCGCGAAACCGGAAAGCCAGTCATTAGCAATCTCCGCGAAAAAACCTCCGTTTTATTAACTTTGCAAAATTGCGACAGAAATCGTCACTCATTTCCCAAGAAAGAGATCACGGTAGCCAACAATGGATGTGGAATCCCGCCTCAATATCGATCACGGATTTTTGAAATGTTTCAAACGCTCCGACCCCGCGATGAAGTCGAGGGAAGTGGCATCGGACTCGGGTGGACGCTCGTCAAGGCCGTCGTCGAAATGCACGGCGGTTCGGTCGAGGTGTTCAGCGAGGGCCTCGGACGAGGCAGTGAATTCCGAGTCAATCTGCCCCTGACCCGGCAAACGGCCCAGGCCACCATTTCCCGAACCATCGTCAACCAAGTTCAAACCATTGCCATCGTGGAAGACATTCCCGACGCACGCGTGATGTTGGCGGGAATCCTCCGACTCAAAGGCTACACCGTCAGCGAAGCCGGTTTCGACGGCCACCTTGTCAAACCACTCGATCTCGACAATCTCGCCGAGCTTTTAGACCAAGGCCGGTCCGTCGAAGTTGAAAACTAGTGGTCCAACGCAGCTAGGTTATCGTGGAGTGGACCCGTCCGCTACATTTTCTTTTTTCTTGCCCTCCAGGATCTTGACGATGATTTTACAAAAACGAACTTCGTTGGTGTGTTTTCTTCCCACCTTGATTTTTTTTCTTGGGTTGGTAGCGGGATGGCACTCCATCAATCAACGAGTTGGTGCCGAGCCCCCGCGTGCCAAAGTAGTTGTTTCCGAGGCCGCTCGCCGAATTCATGCGACCGCACCCGTGTTCGACGGGCACAATGATTTGCCATGGGCGTTACGTGGAGCCGGAGGCTTGAACGATCAAACGGACATCGCGAAATCACAACCCGGCTTTCATACCGACATTGCGAGATTGCGTGGTGGCGGGGTGGGTGCTCAGTTTTGGAGCGTGTACGTGCCCGCGACGACGCAGCGTACCGGTGAAGCCTTGCTGACAACGCTGCAACAAATTGGCATCGTCCGCAGCATGATCGAGCGTTATCCCGAGGTGTTCGAACTCGCATTGAATGCCGATGATATCGACCGCATTCGCAGCGAAGGAAAAATTGCTTCTTTGATCGGTGTGGAAGGTGGCCATTCGATCGAAAACTCGTTGTCGGTCCTACGCCAACTTTACAAAGAGGGCACTCGCTACATGACGCTCACGCACAGTAAATCGCTCGATTGGGCGGACAGTTGCACGGGCGAGGTCATCAGCGATGGATTGAACCCGCTGGGCGAGGAAGTCGTACGGGAAATGAATCGATTGGGGATGCTGGTGGATCTTTCACATGTGTCCCCTGATTGCATGCGAGACGCACTTCGTGTCACGCGTTCGCCGGTAATCTTCTCGCACTCATCGGCCCGCGGGATCGCTGATCATCCCCGCAATGTGCCCGATGACGTTCTTGAACTGACGGCCCAAAATGGTGGTGTCGTGATGATTAACTTTTACACCTATTTCGTGCATCCTGAATTAGTACCGTATAGCTTGGAGCGGTCAAAGATTTTGGATCAGTGGGAACAACAGTATCCCGATGACGACGAAAAGGTGCAGATGGAAGTGCGTCGATGGGAATTGAACAATCGACCCGATGTGGTTTGCGATGTTCATGACATCGCCGATCACATCGAACATGTGATCCGGGTGGCGGGAATCGATCATGTCGGCATCGGTTCAGACTTTGACGGCATCGACGCCTTGCCGATGCAACTCGAAGACGTGTCCACCTACCCGGTCCTGACCCAAGTGATGCTCGACCGCGGTCACGACGAAGCCGCGATACGTCAGGTACTCGGCGGCAACCTAATGCGAGTGCTACGGCAGGCCGAAAAGGTCGCGGCGGGGTTGCAGCAACAGTGATCGAAGACGGCCATCCCGGCGCTCGATTGATCGCCATGATTGCTCTTCCGGGAGACAACGATCGCAAGTCGTTGGTGGCGTTGCCGCCAAAGTGCGTTTCAGTCGGATGAACCTAATTTACTCCAGCCATAACGGAACAGATTCCTGGCATCGATATACCGCGCATCGCTGGACGTGCTCCCCAACACCACCACGATCAACTCCTGGCCGTCATGCGTGCCGCTGGCAACCAGGCAGCAGCCCGCCGTGTTGGTCGTCCCGGTCGTGATGCCGGTGAAGCCTTCGTAACCCAACAACCGATTCGTGTTCTTCCAAGTGACATCGCGTTGATAGCCACTTTCGCAACCGACGCGACATTCAAAGCGGGCCGTGCCGACGATTTCACGAAAATGGGGCAACTGCATCGCGGCCTTGGCGAGGATTGCGAAGTCAGCAGCGGTTGTCAGGTGACCCTTGGACGTCCAGCCGTGCGTGTTCTCGTAAGTCGTCTGGAGCATACCCAATTGCGTGCCGGTCGTATTCATCGCGGCAATGAAATCCGGCGTGCCTTCGCCGCGATCTTCGCCTAAGACGCGACCGCCAAGGTGTTCCGCCAACGCGACCGAGGCCTCGTTGCCTGAGGGCAACATCAAACCGGAGAGCATTTGACCGACCGAGAGTTGCTCGCCTGCAACCAGTCCCGACGATGGCAGACTGTTCTCGGTTTGAAAACGACGAACGCTCGAATCGGTGTCCGGTCCAAAGGCACCATCCACGGACATATTCGGTGAAGACTGCAATCGCCCGTTGAGTGTCCGCTGCAATCCATCCACCCAATCACCCCGGCTGCCCGTGCGGAGTGTCTGCACCAAACCGGGCGCGACCACCGGACCGCGATTTCGGAACGCCTGATAGGCAATGCGTCCGATTTCGCCGATCATCAGATCGGCATCATTTTGACTGGACGATCCACGGTCAACGTTGTCATGGGTCATCACACAATACAGCAGCACACTGGTATCGCTCTCGCCCAATCTGTTATTGCGTTCGCCCAATCCGGTATCGAGTTCGACCATTCCGGCATCGGTGCGGATGTCGTCGACGTACCCGGTTTTGTGAGCAATGCGTGTTCCCGTCGGTAGATAATAGTTACTCGTTTGCCGCATCTAGAGTTTCGAATTCAGTCGCGTTTCGGTCAGCCCTAGCGATTTCATTTTTTGATTGGTGAGGTCCAAGCCGATCGCATCGATTACCAAAGTTCGTGGCAGTGTTGTCTGAATGAACAATCATTAAATGGGCGGCATCGCGGAGTGAGAGCTTCAAACCGGGCGAGAAATGTGTCGTCAGGATCCCCGAATCCGGGACCTGATGTGACTAAATCAGCGGCAGAATCAACTTCGTGAGTTGCTCCTCGATCGCATCGACATCAATGCCGGCCGCGGGCGGATCATCAGCAGACACCGGTTCATCGGCATCAACCGGCAAGTGCCACGCGGTGGCTGCCAAACAGCACAGCAGGATCAAAGACCAGCGGCATCAGATTCGTTGCATCATGATCGGCTCAGGTTTGGGTTTCGATTTCGTTAGCAGTGGATTCGATTTGTCGGCAATCCGTCGCCAAGGGCCCCTCGTGCAGGCTGACGCCGGTACCGTTGCCGCTGGGGAAGTGACAATGTCCCTGGATCACTTTGGCCCCGTCTGCGATGTCGCCGGCGATCAGCACGGCACCATCCATGTCAACGTAATCCAGCACGGGCAGGAACTGCGCGATCGCGGAGATGCCGACGGACGATTCCGTCATGCAGCCCATCATGACTTTCATGCCAGCCGATTTGGCTTGATCGATCATGCGTCGCGCCGGAGCCATGCCGCCGCACTTGGTCAGTTTAATATTGATGCCATCAAAGCGACCAATGCAGTGCTGCACATCGTCTTCGATCACGCAACTCTCATCGGCGATGATCGGCAGCACGGACCCGTTGCGGGCTTCGGCCGCGCCCTCGCGATCGGCTGCAGACAATGGTTGTTCGATGAACTCCACGCCCAGTTCTTTCATGGGCGGTGCATACCGGATCGTTTGCTCGACGGTCCAACCGCAGTTGGCGTCGACGCGAAACGCCGCTGAGGTGTGCTTTCGCAATTCGCGGATGATCGCCAGGTCGTCATCAGTGCCCAGCTTGATCTTGTACACCGGCCATCCCGGCATCTCATTCAATTTGGCGACCATGCAATCGATCGTGTCGATGCCGATGGTGTAATTGGACTCGGGAACCTGTTCCAAATTCCAGCCCCATAGTTGATACAGCGGCTGTCCTTTCAACTTGCCATACAGATCATGCAACGCCAAATCCAACGCAGCCAGCGCGAATTGATTCTCGCCCCCCAACTCACCGGCGACGCGGTCCAGCAGCGATCTAGGCTGCATCGGATCAGCCGACTCGATCAGCTCGCGAACCGACTCCATCGCCGCCGCCATCGCCGCCGCCGTGGCATTGTAGTAGCGATTGGTCGTCGCTTCGCCATATCCATGCTGCGCGTCGTGCGAGAGTTGGACAATGAAGGTCGGCTGGACCGACGTTGCCCCCCGCGATATCCGAAAGACATGCTTCAGGGGAAGATCAAAAACGCGATAGGCAAGTTGCATCGTGCAGTCTTGGAACGGGAGAGGTGGAGTGGGGGACGATCACGGCTTGAATCGGAACGCTTCAATTGAATGCCAACCGATCCGGAGCGGACACGAGCATGAAAAAAATGACAAAACCGGGCTTCAAGGGAGGCTAATCCGCAATTCAATTGACGCTAGGGGTGGCCCGTCGTGTCCTCGGTTTCAACACGAACTCCGATGTGCGAATTCGGGTTCATCCGACGGAAGCGTGCGCCGACCCCAGGCCCGAGGTTTTTCAAGGCATGGCTCCAGTGTCCCATGATTTGATGAAAAATCGTCCTCGGCGAACCGAAATCCGCCGAGGACCGTCGGCACCATTGGCGCACCGCGTTTGCAGGAAGACGCTGGCGACCGAGATATCCCTTGTCCAGTGGCACCTCTGCAGAACTCGACTGCGTTTCTTCCGCCTTACGTAGTCTACCAGCATCCCTACTCATGCACCAATCTCGTTGGACACGGGAGTCATGCCTTGAAAACCTCCGGCGCACGCTTCCGCCGGATGAACCTGAATAGCGTCCGATTGAGGGTGCATAGCAAGCGAAGTGCTCGATGCAGCGACTTCGGAAATGTTCAACGGCGAACTGAGCGCGAACTCGATCATCGGTCGTCACTCGCACAAACCAATCTTCTTTTCGCATCGTTCTCGAAACATCCACGACGGGCAGCTTCAGGCGTTTGATATGTTCGACGGCACTTCGGTTGCGAAAGGCAACAATCACGCCATCTCGGTTCCAGACTTTTGGGATACGAAGTCGCCCTTGTTGATCTCCTGGCGCAATCAAGAGTGTCCAGCCGGCGGTCTGCGCGTAGCGGCAAACCGACTCGATAATACGGCGGACACACGTGTCTTCGGTTTCGATCAGAACACCAACCTGTCTCGTCGCGGTTCGATTCAAAACAACTTCTCTCCTGATTTTTCGAACTTGCGTGATTTCTAAAATAGTTGGCGCAAGTGCGTAGTGCGGAGGCAAACGCTTTGGCTACAATTCACGTAGCTCGATTAGTTCGTGCACGCTCCTTTTGGCGGGATAAGCAGGTCGGGTGATGAAAAAACGAGTCGTTCGAGCGATACCGAATCAATTGACAAGACCTGCTTAGTCCCAATCCTGACCCCTCATTCCCCACATCTAGATTTTTCATGAGCAATCTGATTGAAGATACTGCCGTGACGCCCCATGCCTTCCAGCCGCGGAGGCTCCCTGACTATCACCGCATCGTGCTGTTGACCGAAGGGTTTTCGGACCCGTTTTATGCCAAAACGGCGATCAGCCTTTTGCGATATCGGGGTGCCGACGTGGTGGGTGTTTTTGATGCTGCCAACGCGGGGCGAAACGCAGGTGAAGTTTTGTCGGCGGGTGGTATGACGCCGGTCGTTGACTCTTTCGCAGGTCTGGACGCCGATGCCGTTTTTCTAGGGATTGCGATGCCAGGCGGTCAGTTGCCCGCGTCGTGGCGAAAGATCATTCTCAGCGCGATCGAAAACGGCATTGACATTGTTTCGGGCACCCACGACTTTTTGTCCAATGATGTGGAGTTTGTTCGTGCCGCATCCGGGTCCGGTTCCCAACTGATCGATGTACGGAAGAACAACGAGCGATGCATCTCAACGGGCGTCCCTTTGCGACAGCAATGCTTGCGAGTCCACACGGTCGGGCAGGATTGCAGTCTCGGCAAAATGGTCGTTAGCCTGGAAGTTCAGCGGCAGCTCGCCGCAGACGGACACGACTCGCATTTCATTGCCACCGGCCAAACCGGGATCATGATCTCGGGGGAAGGCGTGCCCGTTGATTGCGTTGTCTCCGACTTTGTCAACGGAGCCACGGAGGCGTTGATCCGCCGAAACGAGCACCACGACATTCTTCTCATCGAGGGTCAGGGAAGCCTATCGCATCCGAGCTATTCGGCGGTGACGACCGGGTTACTTCACGGCTGCGCTCCTCAAGGTTTGATCTACTGCTACGAGGTCGGGCGAGAAGAAGTCAAAGGTCTCGAGGGCGTCCGATTGTTGCCTCACGAAACCCTGATCCCGATGTATGAAGCGATGGGCGGTTTGCGTCAGCCGTGCCAAGTCATCGGGATCGCGATGAACAGTCGGAATGTCAGCGAACCGGAATCCGATCAGGAACGTTCGCGGATGGAAAGGCAATTCGGTTTGCCCGTTTGCGACGTGTATCGACAGGGTGCCGCGACCTTGGCTTCGGCAGTACTGAAGCTTCAGTCAGACCTATCGCTTTCGACGAGACCATGATGCCAGTCTTGAACTTCTCAAGGAAACAGAGGGACAGAGCACTTTTTCGGGTGGCGAGGCTTCACCTAGTTTGAGCTAGGATGGAGTTCACCGGCTTTGTGTCGCTCCCGGAGGCGACTGGACCGCCCCGAGGCTCACGAAATGCGTCAATTTCACGTTCATGCCAGGACGGGCGCGTCGCGATCTTTATCGACTTGTTTCATCCGGTTCTCGACACAAAGGGAGCCGACGGGTTAGTCGCCCGCCGTGAGAAGTTCGCGGGCGCGGCGACGGAGATGACACCGCATCGAATCGACGCACTCCGGACGACCGGCCACACTGCAAAACAGTCGCCCAAAATCGCTCACGAGTTCGCACCAGCACGCCGCATCCAAACCCAACCGGGCCAGGATGGGCGGCAGACTGCTCGGGGTGCTGCCCCGTTTGCCAGGAACAACCTGCCGGGCCGTCCAATCCAGCAGTTCCAGGTAGTCCTCGATCGGCATTGGCAAAAATCCCTTGTCACTGCACCGCTCGCCCGATTCACTCGCACACGGACCGATCGGGTCGGACGACTCGTCGATCGACAAAGGAGACAGAAAGCGATCGGGTTTCTCGGGCGTCGACGATGGCGTCCTCTCATCGACGTCTTCGCTCTCGCTCGGTTCACCAGCGGCGACCTCGGCAGAGTCCTAGCTCAACGTTTCGATTCTTCGCTGCACCGACGTGTGATCGCTCGTTTCAAGCGTTTCCGCCATCGCAGCCCGGATCAGATTTAAATCCACCTAGGCCGCACACGCCAGCAACGAGGCCTCATCGGCCAACCGGGTCGCTTTGTAGCGATCCTGGAAAAATCTGCCGTTTTCCTCCTCGCGGTTGGCCCGCATGGCTACGCGTTGGCACAGAAGCCGCATCCACCAACTGAAACTGCTCAATCGCTTGCGGATCTCCGCCCGACGAATCGGGCATCCGGCGATCGAGTTAATCTCGGGCTGGGTCGGTGTCATCGGCGATCCATCGGGGCCACGCCGTTGCGGGCACAGCATCAACCATCGGCGAGCCACCTTCACATACCATCCCAGGTTGCCACGACATCAGGACGCGATCTCAAAATCAAGTGAAAATGATTAGAGAGAATAGCGCACCCGAGCAAATTTACTTCCATCGCCCCGGCTAATTCGCGCAGATACTCCTCGATCCAAACCTTCCGGTGGTCAAAGTTTTCCCAGAGATCGACATCCTCTCCCATCAAGAAGCACCGCCGGGTGGTGCGATTATAAAAGTGACCGATCGCCACCTCATCAGGATCAAACACTTCACTGCGAGCCAAACGAGCCATCGCACACCTCCCAGACGAAAAAGTCAAAACAACTGACAGAATCAGAAAACCCGGCACCCCCCTTCCTATGGAGTCAATGCAATACCCAGAAAGATGCTCTGTCCCTAGATTCTTCCCCTGTTCCTAGATTCTTCCCTAGATTTTCCCCCGGTTCTCACGCTGAACCGGCGCTAACGCCCAAACGGCTAATGGGGGTTACACGCAATGAAATACCCGAACCTGCTTAAGCAGAGTTGGTGCGTTGACCGAAGGGGAGATTTCTTGGGTTGATCCGGCGTAAGCATGCGCCGGAGGTTTTCAAGGCATGACTCCCGTGTCCAACGAGATTGGTGCATGAGATAGGGATGCTGGTGGACTCTGTAAGCCGGAGGAAACGCAGTCGAGCTCTGCAGAGGTGCAGCTCGACAAGGGATCTCTCGGTCGCCAGCGTCTTCCTGCAAAAGCGCTGCGCCCATGGTGCCGACGGTCCTCGGCGAATTTCGGCGAATTTCGGCGAATTTCGGTTCACCGAGGACGATTTCTTATCAAATCATTGGACACGGGAGACATGCCTTGAAAAACCTCGATCCTGGGGTCGGCGCACGCTTCGGTCGGATGAGCAATTCAAAGCAACTATTCGCAATCAAAATCGGGGCAAAAGAAATCGCGAAAATTAAAAGTCAGACGTGCGGAAAGTAAGCTACTGCTTCAGCAATAGCCGCTTCGCTTCCATTTCAAGGTCAATGTAGACGTCCTCTCCAACATCAACGCCGACCCCCTGAATCGTTCCGCCTTGGAAGCGAGCTGGGGATTGGTACTGGCTGCTCACTGCATCGGCACTATCCCAACCAACACATAGACCATCACCCGACAGGGTAAATTTAGCAGGCTGTGTTTTCATTTCGCCTTCTGCAACAACCTCTTCGTCGATGTACAGCTTAGCTGTCCCTTCATGCGAGCCATACTCTCCAGCGCCGGTCCTCGTAAATTCTATTCCTAGAGTGTATTTACCGGGCTTCAGTTCAACATTCGAAACAAATTCTTGTTCCGGCTTGATTCCCAGAAAGTTGTATACGTAGTGAAGCTTTTTCTCCTTGATGAAGAGTGAATGCCCACCGAATCTTGAACCGTGAGCAAACAGCACGCCTGAAGCATCAGGCTCGGTGATTTCCACGTTGGCAACAATCTTGTACGAACGCCCACGGATGCTTACCGCCACTCCCTCTGGCACAGCAGCTGTGCCAGGGTAATACACGTAACGTGTACGAGGCGGCTCCGAAGTGGGCCGTACTGTCGTAAATAACTCAGTAGCCGAGCGGTCATCCAATGGATAAACGTTGTACTTTTTTGCTTCCTCTTCGTAGGTAGCAATAAGCTCTTTCAGTTTTTCCGGGTGTTCATTGGCTAAATCCTTGGATTCCGCACGGTCAATCGCGACATGGTAAAGTTCCCAGCGGTCTTGATCGAAGTTACCTTTCCCCGAAAGAGGAGCGTGGACCGCAGCGGCCTTCCAGCCATCCTTGTAGATACCACGAGTGCCGAGCATTGTGTAATACTGAACTTTCTTTTCCGTGGGAGCATCCGGCTCAGCATCAAACGAATAGGCCATCGACACACCTGCAACGGGCACTTGATTTACCCCGTCATAAACCTCAGGCATTTCTAGTCCGGTAATTTCTAGTATCGTGGGTACGATATCGACGGAGTGGTGATACTGATTTCTCACTTCACCCTTCGCCTTGATTCCCTTCGGCCACGAGATGACCAATGGATCGCAAATGCCTCCTCCGTATTGAGAGTAGCGTTTGAACATTTTAAAAGGAGCCGAGGTAGCCGAGGCCCATCCTGTTGGGAAGTGTCCATAGGTGTTGGGGCCGCCAAGTTCATCAATGTACTTCATGTTCTCTTCAATCGAATCAGGCCAGCCATTGAAGAACTTGTTTTCGTTGACAGTTCCGTTCGGGCTGCCTTCTCCGGAAGCGCCGTTGTCAGCGGCATACATAACGATCGTGTTTTCGAGCTGGCCCGTCTTTTCCAAGTGAGCGATCACTCTGCCCACCTGGGCATCGGTGTACTCGGAGAAGCCTGCGTAAACTTCCATCATTTTGGAAAACAGCCTTTTTTCTTCGGCACTCAGGGAGTCCCACGGACGGACGAGATCAGCAGGGTTTGCAACTCCTTCAGGCATTGGATTAAGAGGAGTAAGTTCAGTGCCTTCGGGCAGGATGCCACGTTCGATCATGCGAGGCAAAACCCATTCGCGATACGCTTCATAACCATCGTCAAATTTACCCTTGTACTTTGCAATATATTCTTCGGGCGCGTGGTGTGGAGCGTGATTCGCACCCGGGCAGTACCACATGTACCAAGGACGTGATGGGTTGGCTGAACTATGATCCTTGATCATGCTGATTGCCTTATCAGCCAGATCCTTCGAAAGGTGATACCCTTCTTCAGGAGTTCCCGGCGCTTCGACAAATCGGTTGTCTTCAATCAGGTCGGGATACCACTGGTTGGTTTCACCACCGAGGAAGCCATAGAACCGATCAAAGCCCATTCCAAGTGGCCAACGATCTCGACTTGCACCAGAAGCAACGTCGGTTTCAGGTACGTCATGGTCTTTGCCAATCCACATCGTGCTATACCCGCCATCCTGAAGGATTTGACCGATAGTCGCTACCGATGGAGGAATACGACCATTTGATCCTGGGAATCCAGAGGCGGTTTCAGTAATCGCTGCCATTCCATTCTGGTGATGGTTACGGCCTGTAAGCAGGGTTGACCTCGTCGGCGAACACAGGGCAGTCGTGTGCCAATTGCTGTAAGTCAAACCGTTCGCAGCGAGCTTGTCCAATGTCGGCATGTTGATCCCGCCACCGAAAGCCGACCAAGCTGCTAACCCTGTATCGTCGTACAAGACAAACAAAATATGGTTCATCCGCAGAATCTGTGGGTGAAAATGCTGCCAAAAAGAGTGTTCGCACAAGAAAAATTGCCAGCGGTGGTGGCCGAGGGCGAATTGGTCATTCACCGTTTTTTTCACCTCGCGATCTGATCG
>Ga0163215_101339_pt1 | contig 15844 bp, 16 predicted proteins | sample SynspAceP_FD_185934 | JGI IMG/M metagenome (GOLD analysis project Ga0163215, IMG submission 185934) | Saline lake microbial communities from Ace Lake in Antarctica - Synechococcus sp. Ace-P (Hybrid Assembly) | ecosystem: Environmental > Aquatic > Non-marine Saline and Alkaline > Saline | place... | reverse complement strand
CACCGACCTTAATCGTCTCTGCCGCCAAAGCCGGAAGTGCAATAAGCGTTGCACCAGAGAGCACAATCGCAGAAGTAAGCGCTTTGATTTTCATAATTGGAGCCGTCCTATTGTGATTTATAATATTTTGAGTCTTAAGGTGAGTTTTTAGAAAGCGTTCTAAAACCTCAAATCCGTAGAGCCAGTATTAAAAAATCACTACTGGAAAGGTATGCGCGAAATGACTTAGAGGGATACGTCATTTGACGTATATGGCAATACGGATGCCTTTTCTGGTTCCATTCGAACGCTTTGTATTCCCAACCTTTATTCCGCCCTGCTGGGCGTGTAACTTTTTGCTAGCGCCCAAAAACTTCAGTTTAAAGAAAAGCAAAAATTCGCTTTAAGATCTTTAATGCCTGATTTTCTTCATAGGCGCATGATTGCTTCCTACGCTTGTTATATCGTAAGGCATAGATAAGTTTCTGAGAGAAGGAAAGCCCAGCGTTATTGTGTCTCGGAAACTGCTCATAGTCGTTCAATCAGGATTGAATCGAAGTTCGTTCTTCTGTGGTATGGGTTCAGAAAGTGCTGACTGAATTGATCTGTTTTCGTAGGCCTGCATGAGGGAGGCACGACCGTAATCAGGCATTGGTAGCTGAACTGTGTAAGTCATCCTTTAGGGCGACATCAAGGTTTGTAAACTAAGCACTGGAAGCTAATTAGAAAGTCTTCTAGTATTAATGAACAATAACCTTTAGTTCAGTAATAATGCGCTGTGAATAAATGTATAAACGTACATCCTCTTTATCCAGTTTTAAGTTTTATTAACATCCTTTTAAAAGCTTTATTATTCAGAGGGTTATAAGGATCTTCTTGAATATTTTGAAATTTTCTAAACACACATGTGCATTAAAAAAATGTTATGTAAACTCCCAACCATTAGAATATTTTAAAGGATAATATATGTCTTATATCGATGGCTTTGTAGCCGCAGTACCAACAGAAAATAAAGAAAAATACATTGAGCATGCTAAGTTGTCCGCAGTCGTTTTTAAAGCGCACGGAGCACTTAAAATCACAGAAACTTGGGGTGATAATGTCCCTGATGGTGATGTTACATCCTTTCCCATGGCTGTAAATTGTGGCAAAGACGAAACTGTCGTTTTTTCATCTGTTGTATGGCCGACAAAAGAAATTCGTGATGCTGGTTGGGAGGCAATTATGGAAGATCCTAGAATGCACCCAGATCAAAACCCAATGCCCTTTGATGGTAAGCGTTTAATTTACGGTGGCTTCGAAGTTATTTTAGAAGAATAGAAACGAGATATAATTCATATAACCAACGGTTCAATCTGAAAAAATAACAGTTGGTTAATACTTCTTCGTCGCTTATTTTTAACTCACAATAATTTGTCTCTTAGTGAGGCATCAAAAAGGCGTATGAAACTAGTCGCTAACTTAATCTATGTGGATAATATTGAAGAAGCTATTCATTAGTATAAGCGCGCATTGACGGAATCAATCTTTTTTCGTAGGCCTGCATGAGGGAGGCACGACCGTAATCAGGCATTGGTAGCTGACGCTAAACCCTTATTTCATACGCCAAGGGGTATGACCCCTTTTCACCCCACATCACTTTAAAGCTTTAAATAAAGCTTATTAGAAAGGGCTTTGACCCCAGCTTACCAATTGTAAGGTAGATCGCGGCTTTAGCCCGACGCTGAATTTTGGTTCCATTCAAACGCTTTGTACTCCCAACCTTTATTCCGCTCTTTAATTCAGGAAAAGGCTGGGCGTGTAACTTTTGCCCAGAGCCGCAAAAACTTCAATTTCAAGAAAAGCAAAAATTCTCTTTAAGATCTTTAATGCCTGATTTTTTTCATAGCCGCATGATTGCGTCCTACGCTCGTTATCTCGTAAGGCATAAATTGTTTTTGCTTTTGTGAGGAATTATATTTTTAACTGACTCTGAAACTCCATAAGGTCGCGCAACTTCGTCGCGTCGAACTAACTTCTTCGGTGATGCTGCTCTTTCGTAGGGCGCGATGAGGGAGGTACGACCGTAATGCGCCGTTGTAAGCGAAGCTTTCATTAGTCGTCTTTTTGAAGATAAAGCAGTCAGCTGTAACATAAACAGCTTACGACTTTGAGAATAAACCATTATCGTATTTTTGCTTTTTTATTTTGTCGTATTTTTGCATACACTAAGAGACAGTTTCAGGAGGTGTGATATGACTATACTAGATAAGGTAAAAACAAGAGTAAGACGCTCTAAGCGTTCTGTATTTTTGCGTGCTGACTTTACTGATATAGCAGATTATGACCAAGTAGGAAGAGCGTTACGCGCTTTAGTCCGTGATGGTAGTGTTATGAAAATAGGCTATGGTCTATACGTCCGTGCTAGGAAAAATCGTATTACTGGTAAGTTGATGGCTGACAACGATGCAGGGACTGATGGCGTTATGATCGAAGTGATGGAAAAGCTTGGCGTTGAATACCAACTAGATGAACTTTCTTCAATGAACATGGAAGGCAAAAGCACACAAATTCCTGCCAATATTAAAATCCGTCCAAAAAGCCCACGTTTTAAACGCAAAATCATAGTTGGAAACCAACGTGTCAACGTTGTTTGATAGATGCTTCATTGTTAATGTGTTGTCACTTTGCTATTAAAAATAAACACTACTAAGAGCTTTCCATGGCAGCCAAACCGAGAACCTTGCAAATACAACAGGCAAACTGTTTCTACAATTATACAATTGGCCTTGATTTCACCCAAGTAGATCTCCTTAAGACTGCCAGTAGACTCTTAAAGTCGGGCATAGCAAGAACGGTTTGCTTCTCAGATATGAGTGCCGTATACATTGACGAACACGGTAAAATTCAGCTCGAACTAATTGATATACAAGGTCGCCGATGGGATAAAAACTGGACTATTAAATTTAGCGAATCTTTGCCGAAGCATACTGCTGAAGATCTTACTTTCTGTCTAGAACTATCCTTCCATGAGCAACGCATCGAAGGCGATGAAGTCCGACAAGTACCTCCATATTTACGAGCAGCTTTACCCCCAATTGTTCTTGAAAGTAACGATTTGACCCTGCCTATCTACCCTTGGCTCAAGCTTCATGCTGACGGATTAATGTCCATTTGTTTCCAACTCGACACGGAATGGAATAATCTTGACGAGGATGAGTTCATTAACGACATTGTCAATTTGTTTCAACGCTACTTTAAGTGTGTTTGGGTACAAGCAACACTTCAACGAATAGATGGTGAACAGCTCCTGCAAGAAGCATTCGAAGGAAAAATGTCCATTGGTGGCCAAGACATCATTAACCGCAAGTCCCGCAAGCTCATCAAAAATATGCGACGAACGGCAAAAAAAACACTAGATGACTCCCTTAATAAAGAAGGCCGATTCTTTAATTTACACGACGAGTCATGGTTACTTCATCAAATCGCAGGGTCGGAGGATCAAGTTGAATGGGAAGGGACTATTGACCTATGCAGATCCATTTACTCAACAGCCATAGCGTCACAAATAGTATCAACCGACCACAAAGAAAATAGACGAAGGACAAAAGTAGAGTTATGGCAAGGCCGCCCCTCGATTTCTCTAATACGATTCACAGATCAACCCCAATCAAAAAGTCAGTTATTGAACAAATACAGTCAGTCGATGTCTCGGGTCCTTTTACGCTCTGCTGGAATGAATAATCCTCCACCGCTACCACCAGACCTTCGCATATTTGATGACTATTGTTTTCATGGTAACCGGGCAATTCTTCTTTGGACTTGGCTGCGGCAACATCATTCATCTGATAATGCTTGGAATGACCCAAATACCAAAACCCATCTTTTTGAAAACCAAGCTAGAGCAGAACATTTCGAGTACCACAACATGTGCATTGCACGTGCATGCGCTATGGCTGGGGAACCCCAATCAGATGAAAACCTAATGTACGCGTACGAAACATTGGCTAAGGCTAACACTATGATTCACCAATCAAGTAAAGCTGGCGAGATTACTGATGCACTTGAATTTTTAATGAATTCTGCAGGCACAATGGGACTAATAGCATCAGGTAAAGAACAGGCTCGATGGCATCTAGATGAACGACGTTATAAAGCAGAAAAACGGCGATCTCGAGCGGACCGGTGGCTGACTGCAGTATTTGGCATCGTGGGGGCTGCAGGACTAGCGGACCTAGTCGTTCAGCCTTTCCTGAAAGCAACATATCCTGATTGGGTAGGTTGGTTCACAGGTCTATCCGCATTCGCGTTTGCCTCGCTAGCAATCATCCTCTTTGTGATGCTCATATCCGTCGTTAACACGATTCGAAAAGAGTAACTAGCAATCTAGGCGACCATAAGCTAACAGCCATTAGTTTATCAACCAGACAATTAGTTCCAAGCTAAGGCACAAAAAGTAATTAATTAAAATGCTTCTAAGAAAACTAAGGTTATCCAAGTACTACAACCATGAGGATAAGGTCAGTCACTCTTTCAACCACTCTATCAGCCCGATTGCTCCCGCTTTATTTCTAGTCCGATCTGGATAAGTCAGGTAGTAGGCTTTTCTTAGTGGCAAGGTTATGTCGCTGAGTGACACGAGCTGACCTGTTTTCAACGCGTTCTGGATGAATAACCCTTGGCCGAGAAGTAGACCTTTGCCTTGTATGGCGGCGTCGATGGCCATGCTGGAAAGGTTAAATTGTGGGCCTTTGTTGGGTTGTTGATGCGGGTAACCCGCGGCGGTTAGCCAATCTTGCCAGTTGGGTAAAAACGCGTTGTCGTCTCCCCAATCAATATGAATCATTGGTTTTTCAAGCAAGGCATCTAAATCACCTTGCGCTATTCCGTTAATCAAAGAAGGGCTAGCAACTAGGTGTACGTCGTCTTGGAAAAGGAAGTCGTGGTTTAGGGACGTGTCTTGTTTACCAAAGCTAATAGACGCGTCACATCGGCTCAGGCTGAAATCCACTGTGGAATGGCTCGCTTCTACGCGAATCTCAAGGTCTGGATGCTTTTCCATTATTTGCAGCACTTTGGGCATTAGCCATAAGCTCGCCACCGATGGCAGTGTGTGTAAGGTGAAAATAGATTGTGGTTTCAGTTGGTCTAAACTGGCTTGTCCACGTTGCAGGCTTTCGATCGCTTGATTGGCAAAATACAGGTATTGATGGCCAGCTTGTGTCAGTTCGACACCCAGCTTAGATCGATCAAAAAGCGATGTCTCGACGTGCGATTCAAGCTGCTTTATTTGTTGGCTAACCGCCGCTGGCGTTATGCACAATGCCTTCGCGGTTTTCGCAAAGTTGCCGGATTGTGCCGCATTGATAAAGGTGATCAAGCTGTTTAAATTGGGCAATTTCAACATAATAGTATCAAGCTGCTTTTTCAATGTTAGGGAATATGACACTCAAACAAATTGCTTTTCTTTTTTATCATTAAGAAATACTTAACAATAAATACAAAAAATATTGATTTAACGACAAGGCAAACTTTACTAGTCTGAACCTCATCCTATGTCTTATTAAAAGCGATTAAAAGATCAAAAAAACAAAGGGGAACACTAATGTCATTATCAGATCTGATGAATAAAGCCGCCTACCCTATTGAAAGCAATGACTTTAGAGCCGAGTGTAAAAAGACACTGGCAGAAAATGGTGCGCTGGTTTTGCCAAATTTTCTGAACAATAAGACCATTCAAGCCATCATAGAAGAAGGGGAAGCGAAGACAAATCTCGCTTGGTTTACTCAATCAACTCATAACGTTTACTTAACCAATGTCGATCCAAATTACGACGCTGAACACGCGAGAAACAAACAAATCAGTTCATCCAAAGGCTGCATTACCGATGACCAAATCGACCCAACATCGCCACTGAGACAGCTTTATGATGCGCCTTTGTTTCGGGCGTTTCTTGCCAGCGTGTTAGACGAAGAGGCGCTTTATAACTACGCCGACTCTCTTTCTTCTATCAATTTGCACTACGCCAGCAAAGGACAAGAGTTAGGTTGGCATTTCGACAATTCGTCTTTTGCCATTACCTTGCTAATTCAAAAACCTCAAGCTGGCGGTGTGTTTGAATACATTGAAAACATGCGTGACGCCGACGCAGGTGAAATGAATTACAGTGGCGTGAGTGAAGTGCTTGCGGGGCAAAAAAAGGTCAAGGAATTGGCGATCGAACCGGGTGCCTTGGTGCTATTTCGTGGTCGAAATGCCATTCACCGAGTCACGCCAACGCAAGGTGATACCACGCGTATGCTGGCCGTGCTGGCTTATAATTCACAACCTGGCATTGCGCTTTCTGTAGCGGCAAGTAAAACCTTTTACGGCCGAGTGAATTAAGAATAAGACTTAAGAATAAGACTTAAGAATAAGACTTAAGAATAAGACTTAAGAATAAGACTTAAGAATAAGACTTAAGAATAAGACTTAAGAATAAGACTTAAGAAGAAATAGGCAGATAACGCCACTTTTATTGATGGCAAAGGTGGCGTTGAAATGTGGGTATTAGTCCAAATCATAGACAACTTGCTGTTTTACTAAAAGGTAGTGTCTAACTGTTTTTTTTGCGCGATGTTCACGACCCACGACCTTTGGCAATTTAAAAAACCGCCAAAGGTTTCTGCTTTTAAGATGCTTTGACGTTTAAAGGAATATCATACCAACTCAATTTTTCCTTTGTCCAAACATGCTCTGTCGGCTCAAACAGTTCATCACCTTCCATATTAACCGGCTTTAATTTCAACTTTACTGTGCCTGCATCATCAGGATTGTAGTGATAGATTCTATTCCCACACTGTGGACAGAACATGGCATTGTTCTTGTTGCCGCTCTCGGCTAAGCGACTCCACTCCTTTAGCTCACCGTGAAATTCAATGTCGCTTGCTGAGACAATGGCGGTGACACTAAAAGGGCCCGTTGCCAATTTTTGACATTCAGTACAATGACAAGCAAACACTCGCTTCGGTTCTTTATGTAACTTGTAAGTGACTTGTCCACACTGACACGACGCTTCAATTGGGTATTCCATGTTGTTTCATTTCCTATTTGCCTAGTAATGTATGCTCTATCACATCATAACGTGTCTAGACGTTAGACTCAGTTTGGAGCCCCTTCAAACATTCGATTACGCGCACTGTTTAAATGCTTTTTCATTGCTTCTCGAGCGGCCACGGAATTACCCTCTCTAATCGCAACAACAATTTCGTTATGCTCTTTCTGTACAAGTTGTAAGCGAGATTCAGGGTGTAAAAGCGATAAATTTCGTGTGATATTAATGCCTTCTTTAATGCTTTTTCTCAATAACTCTAATACGGTGCTGTAGAAATGATTATTCGCTGCGTTGGTGATCGCAATATGAAAATCAAAGTCTTCATCTGTTGCTAGTTTGTTCGAAGCATTAGCAACATTCATTTTTTCATACGCTCTCACGATTGCTTCTAACTGCACACTGGTTCTACGTTCCGCGGCAAGCCCTGCGGCTTCTGCTTCCAAATTAGAACGAAATTCAAAACAACGTTGAATATCAGCAATACTAGAAAGCGGAGAGAATTGTAAAACCAGATTATCAGGTTGTTTAATGACATAACTGCCTGACCCTCGTCGAGAAGCAATAAGCTCATCTTCTCGTAAACGAGCCAGCGCTTCTCGTAAAACCGGACGAGAAACCTTAAATTCTTGGCATAGTAATGTTTCTGCGGGGAGTTTTGTATTCAGCCCGTAGGTGCCATCCATGATAAGTGCGAGTATCTGCTCATAGACAATCGCACCTAATGACTGCTGGGAATGTTTTGTCCGAGTAGGAGCCTTACTCATAGTGTTTTCACCGACTTAAAAAATTGAAGCAGTTCTAGATCAAGACGCTTACTGCCTTTAACCCTTTTGTGCCTGAACGGTACAGACAACCCTTATAAAAAATAACACATTTTAACAGATTCGATCTTCCATAGTAGCCAACCAGCTCAACAAAGCCAATAAAATATACAAAAACCATTAACAGATACAACAACTTAGAAAAAATTAGTAAATAGTTGTAATAATTAGTTTGATTTGTAAAAATTCCGGGTGTATTGTTTTCAGGCGTTTCTTACCAACGGAGATCAAGGTTAATGATTACAACTAAAAAATATAAAAAATTAGATGAAGCGGTTATAGAGCAACTGCGTCAGGTATCAACTGCCACTTTGCATACCGCCCTTTTTAAAAGAGGTTTACGCAATACCTATATTCAAGGCGTTAGTCGAGTCAACACAACAAAAGTCAAAATGGTCGGTCAGGCGTTCACTTTGCGCTATATTCCAGCCCGTGAAGATCTTGATACCGTTGCCGCGTTTAAAGACCCAGAACACCCACAGCGTTTAGCGGTTGAGTCTGTACCTGAAGGCATGATCATGGTGTCAGATTGTCGCCAAGACGCATCAGCAGCAAGCGCTGGTAGCATTCTTTTGACTCGCTTAGAGTTCAGAAAATGTGCAGGGTTTGTTTCGGACGCGGGTATTCGAGATTTTGATGGTGCTTCAGCAATGAATATGCCGATCTTTTGCGCCAAAGAAAGCGCTCCAACCAACCTAACCAAACATCATGGTGTCGATATTGAAGTACCGATTGGTTGCGGTGGCGTTGCTGTGTATCCCGGAGATGTTCTAGTCGGCGATGGCGATGGCATTATTGTTATTCCACTAGAAATTGCAGAAGAAATATCTGCAGAAGCAATAAAAATGGAGCTATTTGAAGATTATGTCATCAACAAAGTTCGCTCCGGCAGTGCCGTCATTGGACTTTATCCACCAAATGATAAGGCACAACAAGAATACAATGAGTTCGCTGCGAACTAATTTAGACAACTTAATGTCTTCTAAATATCGCTCTTACATTGTACTAACCAGATTTGAAGATAAATCTGCATAGTAAGCTAGGCGTAACCTCCTAATAATAAAAAGAGAGAAAGCTATGTTATCTAAAAAAATTAAAAACACATTAATCGGTGCTGTTGGCGCCTGCATCCTCAGCTCTTCTGTTATTGCGGCTGAGTTTCCATCCAAAGACATTCGTCTGATTGTGCCTTGGCCAGCTGGCGGCGGCGCGGATGCGATCTCTCGTAAAATCAGTAATATCGCTGAACAGTCGCTGCCGAAATCGATTTATGTGGAAAACATCGGCGGTGCAGTCACTGCGACAGGGTTGATGCAGATGACCCGCGCTCGCCCTGACGGCCATACCGTTGGTGTACTGACCTATGACAGCGTCATTACACTACCGCGCGGTAAAATGGTGCCAGGATATTCACTAGAAAAAATGACGCCTATTGCTCGTATTACTCGTGAAGCCGATGCGATTGTGGTGTCTAAACATTCTGGCTACAACAGCTTTGAAGAGCTTATCAGTGCGGCTAAAGCGAATCCGAACAGCGTTCGAATTGGCGTCGCTCCTAAAGGCTCAGGTCCTTTTCTTGCGGTACGTCGCTTAGAAAAAGAAATTGGCGTTACCTTTAATGTTATCACTTACCCTGGTTCATCCAGTGCTGAGGCGGAAGCGCTTCTATCTGGAGAACTGGATGCTGCGATCTCAAGCCTAGGTGACTTCAGTGGCATTATCAGCTCAGGTGATGCTAAAGGTGTTGTTGAACTGTCTTCTGAACAAAACCCTTCCTTCCCAAGTGTCCCACCAATCAGTTCAATGGGCTATGAGCTCGAAACGGGTAGCTTTATTTTGCTAGCAGCGCCTAAGAACACACCAAAAGAATCCATTGCGGTTCTGGAGTCTGCGTTCAAAACTGCGTTTGACAGTAAAGAGTTTCAAAGTTGGGTGACGACTATAGGCGTAACGCCTAGCTGGTTAGGCTCTACTGATGTTCAAGCTTGGATAGATGAACTGCAATCCAGTACGTTTAAAGTAATGGACGATTTGAATCTGTAGTAGGCATGAATACGCCCCGAAAACATTTCGGGGCGTTAATAAGGTAGATGATGATGTTTTTCAAAAAAAATCTCGTGTTTTATTTCTTGGTTTTCGCTTTTTCCATTGGTTATTTCGTTACCGCTGTTAATTTGGGTAACCCTGTTTCCAACAACAGGCTAGAACCGTCTTTTTTCCCTTTAGTATTAGGCTTTTTTGCTGTGTTATTTAGTTCAATTTTACTATTGAGAGAAATAGCGTCTAGTAAAAAACAAGAATCGAGTACTCAAGAAAAAACGGCCGAATCGGATCAATCTGAAGCAAAGAAAAGCAAGTATTCTCCGCTTTTAATTATGCTATCGATATTTGTCTATATTTTTGCATTTTCATTTATTGGTTATTTCATTTCATCTTTTCTATTCGTACTTTCAATTATTGTCATTTTTTCCTGTTTGGAAAAAATCATTCAAAAATCGATTATATCAATAATCATAGTCTTAATTGGATACCTGGTATTTGATCAGTTATTCGGTGTCAGACTCCCGGCTTTGTGGGGTTAAGTGATGGAATTTATTAGTCTTGTTGCGGGCAGTTTCTCCATGCTGTTTGATCCTCTGATCCTCGCTTACGTTGTTTCAGGTTTCCTTATTGGAACCATTTTTGCGGCTATTCCTGGCTTAACCGCCACACTTGCTCTGGCCTTGCTGCTCCCATTGACTTACAGCCTAGATGTAACGACGGCATTAATGGCCTGCGCAAGCATTTATATGGCTGGTATGTGCGGAGGCAGTATTACGGCAACAACCATCAATATTCCTGGAGCCCCCTCTTCGATGATGACGGCGCTAGACGGCTATCCTATGCAACAGCAAGGGAAAGGCGCCTTAGCATTAGGTCACGCGGCTATTGGTTCTATGGTTGGCGGAGCATTGGGTGCATTGCTACTAATAGCCGTCGCGCCCTTTGTTGCTGAAGCCTCTTTGCTTGTAAAAACAACCGGTAAATTTTCTCTGCTGGCCTTTGCCATCGTCGTTATCATCATCGCTCAGCGCGGCAAAATGATTAAAGCCGCCATGGCCGCCTGCATTGGTTTAATGCTCGCGACCGTCGGTTTAGACGCCATGGAACCAGTGACTCGATTCACTTTTGGCCTCAGTGACTTAACCGCGGGCATGGATTTAATGCCTGTTATTATTGGTACTTTTGCCATCAGTGAAATTCTAATTCAGGCAAACTCCTCTGGTGATGCGAAAAGAGCAGTGGAAGCCTTTAGTAAAGTCGCAATCAGAAGAAGAGACTTCATTCCTCCGCTGTCTGCTATTCGAAAAATAGGCGTCGTTTGTTACGTCAAATCCAGCTTGATTGGCTATTTTGTTGGCACACTGCCAGGTGCTGGCGGATCAATGGGCAGCTTTTTGGCTTATGCAGAAACGGTTCGTACGTCATCTGAACCAGAGACTTTTGGCAAAGGCAATCCAAAAGGCATAGCGGCATCTGAAAGTGCGAACAATGCGGTTTGTGGTGGCGCTTTGGTTCCTATGTTGACCTTCGGTATACCGGGCGACCCGATTACCGCCATTATGCTCGGCGTTTTGGTGATTAACGGCATCCAACCGGGTCCGCAACTTATGTCTGGGCAAGCTGAGCTAATCGCACCTATGCTGGCTTCATTGCTTTTTAGCGCGATTGTATTGATCCCATTAACCCTATTTTTGCTTGGGCCTTACTTCATCAAAATCGTCTCCATCCGCAAAGATATTCTTTATGGAATCATCGCACTGTTAGCCGTTGTCGGTAGCTATGTTGCAACCTACTCAGGTTTCCAAATGATGATGGCGTTAATGATGGGGATTCTGGCTTATTACCTAAGAAAAAACGGCTTCCCAATCATCACTTTGCTATTAGGTTTTATTTTAGGACCCAATTTGGAAGAGTTCTTGCGCCGATCGCTTGCTCTTTCTAACGGAAACCCGCTCACTTTCTTCACGAATTTAGACAGTCTTTTCTTCATCCTTTTAACCTTGGTTTTTGTCTATTTCCTAGCCATCAGAAAACCACTTAAAAGCCCGATGACTGAGACTAAATAACAACATTAATGACTCATTACCTTTATACAAATTTTAGGAGCAAAGAATGAAATTAACAGGTCAGCAATTAATCGGACAAGGCAGTTTTGATGCTTCCGGTACTCTAGTTTGGGCCATTAACCCAACCACAGGAGAAAAAATTCAACCTGGCTACCTTAGCGGAGGACAAACAGAAGTTGTCCACGCCTGTGAACTCGCAGAGGCTGCGAGTGTGGTATTTCGGACTACTTCGTTGGAAAAGCGAGCCTGTTTTTTAGAAAGCATTGCCGCCGAAATAGAAGCAATCGGAGAGCCGTTAATCGAACGTTGCATGCAGGAAACTGGCCTACCGCGTGGGCGCATAGAAGGCGAGCGCGGCCGAACTTGCGGACAGTTACGTTTATTCGCTTCAGTTGTACGATCTGGCGAATGGCTTGATGTTCGTATAGAGCCCGCGCTACCGGAAAGACAACCGCTACCTCGTGCCGATCTACGTCAACAAAATATCGCGTTAGGCCCTGTTGCTGTCTTTGGTGCAAGTAATTTTCCATTGGCATTTAGTGTCGCTGGCGGTGACACCGCCTCGGCGTTAGCCGCTGGTTGTCCTGTTATTGTCAAAGCGCATTCAGCTCATCCTGGCACATCTGAAATGGTTGGACGAGCCATTCAAAATGCGGTGTCAAAATGCAAATTACCTGAAGGCGTTTTTTCATTATTGTATGGATCAGGCACTGAACTAGGGCAAGCTTTGGTCAAAGACCCAAGAGTAAAAGCCGTTGGCTTTACCGGTTCTCGTAATGGGGGTGTCGCACTAATGAAGACCGCTCAGGCTCGCCCTCAACCCATTCCTGTTTATGCAGAAATGAGCAGCATCAACCCAGTATTTCTATTGCCAAAAGCACTAGAATCACGAGCAGAAAGTCTTGCAGAAAGCTTCATTGCATCATTAGCAATGGGGGCTGGACAGTTCTGTACAAACCCAGGTTTAGTACTCGCGATTCGTGGCACCGCCCTTGATAGTTTTCTCAGCACGGCTGAAAAAGCCATTTCAAAAGTAGCGGCGCAGACCATGCTGACCCCCGGCATTCATCAAGCCTATACCAATGGCATCATATCATTGGCAAACAATGACGCTGTGCGCTTACAAGGTAACGGCGAAAAAGGCGATCAGCCAAATCTTTGCCAAAGCAGTCTGTTTGTGACCCAAGCCGAGCACTTCTTAAACGATGAGAGACTGCGCGATGAAGTATTTGGCGCCTGCTCTTTGGTCATTGTGTGTGATGATTTTGAGCAAATGTTACAGGTTGCAAAACAGCTTGAAGGCCAATTAACCGCTACATTGCAAATGGATGATGCAGACCTTACAGCCGCTAAGGGGTTATTACCGATACTAGAAGAAAAAGCCGGACGAGTACTAGTAAATGGCTGGCCGACAGGGGTTGAAGTATGTCATGCCATGATTCACGGTGGCCCCTTCCCAGCCACCTCTGACTCTCGCAGCACTTCTGTCGGTAGCTCTGCAATAAACCGCTTCCTACGCCCTGTTTGCTATCAGAACTTACCTCAGGCTCTACTGCCCGAGACGTTACAAGACAACAACCCTGCTGGTGTCTCGCATTTATTCGATGGTAAACGAATAAACTAACACCTCTCTATAACAGCACTATACACACTAAAAAAACCTCCCCTTTGATTGTTAAGGGCGAGGTTTTTTTTAGTCTTACACTTCCGCTGCGAAGTGAACCTTGATCTCGGCATCCGTCATGGCTGGCGTGTCATTGGAGAAGCAATAATACTCAGGCTTAAGATCAATAAAATACTGCATGCTCATTTCTAAGTTTTGCGTTTTTGGAAACAAGCCAACAGGGATATTGTACACTCCGGCTTTCTTGTATCGGCTGAATAAGTGCGTGCCGCATTCTATGCAAAAAGCCCGTGTTGCCCAAGGCGAAGAATCGTATTCTTTGATCAAGTCCTCACCTTCAAAGGTTACATCAGCACCACAGTGCAACATAAACAAAGGCCCTCCACCCCACTTTCGACAAGACCCACAATGGCAAACCGTAAATTCAGGGTTGATGTTTTTTGCATGAATGGTCACGCCTTGGCATAAACAACTGGCTGTCGGGCTGGTTAACTGGCTCATGATTTTTCCTTTTTTTTGTTAAGGCACATTATAGAATCGCGATGTATACATCCACGCTATTGGCGCTGGTGTAACGCTCAAAATCCGTTGTAAACGCACGTTGATACTTAGGCTTCCCTTGGGATGATTCCCCTGAAAAGTAACGCCAGATATCACCCCAAACATCGATTACAACTTGTGGCATTTCGCCCGTGCCTGAAAATACTAAGTACTTACCCGCGCAGAGCGTTACAGTGTCTAAACTGGCTTTGTTTTCTGCACGTGTCATTGTGAGCGCGCTTTCTTCTGAGCCGACTAATACCGAAAAGTCGCCCGTATGATCCGATTCATAACCATAATACACACCGAAAAGATGTGCGCCGTTTTCATAATTCACCACTAGTTGCTGATTAAACGTGCCGTGCAATATCCCAATTCTAGCTGTCTCCACGTTCATTTCATCGGCATTATTCGTGCGGACACTCAAACCCAAAATTTGCATTTCTTCGCACGTTACTTCTTTCATCTGTATCGATTGCATCCATTTTATCCTTTTAGTGATAAACCGTTTTTAGTTAATAGTAGAAGTCTTGATGGAAAAAGAGTGTATCGATATAGATGACACTTTGTGTCATATTAAAAAAATGAACAGAGCAAACACACACAAACACCTCGATCGATTAGAGCAACTCACCGCCATTTTGAAATCAGAAGGCGCGATCACGGCCCAGTCTCTTGCCACTGAGTTAGGCGTCAGCACTCGAACCCTCTTTAGAGACATTGCGCTCTTACGTGAGCGTGGTTTGCCGATTGATGCTGATAAAGGCCGTGGTGGCGGTATACAACTTCACAGAAGTTGGGGGGTGGGCCGTTTGGCGTTAGAAAACCAAGAAGTGATTGATTTATTGCTCAGCCTCGCCATTGCAGAGAGCATGAACTCTCATTTGTTCATGACCAGCTTATCGTCAATCAAGCACAAACTGATGGCGTCGTTCTCCGCTCAACAAAAAGACAAACTTCGCACCTTAAGGCAACGTATTCATATAGGTGAATCTGCGTCACCTCACGTGCTAGCGTCTTACAATGACAACCTCAAGGAAGCAAAAATAGAAACGCAAAGCCCACTTTACTCTGCTTTTTTGTTTTCTAAAGTGGTTTCCATTGATTACAAAGACTTCCACAACGTTAGTACAACACGAGACATAGAACCCCATTACTTGTACCTCAGCTATCCAGCTTGGTATGTTTTAGCGTGGGATACGTTACGTAAAGACTTCCGTATCTTTCGTTGTGATCGAATAGAAAACACCATATTAACAGAACAGAATTTTGACTTGAGACCATTAAGTGATTTCAACGTTGTACTGACAGAGCGAAATGTGAGAACGCTTTAAGTGCTTTTTTTAGTTTGAATCGAGTTTTTAATGACGGTAAAAATCAGAACTCCGGCTCGTGTCGAAGCAAACGAAAAATATCTTTGTTATCTGCTGGACTTAGCAAAATAATGGCAATACAACTGATAAAAACGAGTAACGTGTATTGGTTTTTCACCTTTATATTGGTGTAAGAAATAAAAGTGCCATGCCCTTCCCCGAACCTCAGGCAACACTCTAATCAGCCGCTCTTCAGTGAGGTCCGATTGCACTAAAAATTCTGGAAGTAATGCGATTCCCATATCGTTCAAAACAGCCTCTCGGCCTGTTACAAGGGTATTCACTTTCGCACAGTGTTTTACTGCAACCAGCCGCTTATTCATTT
>Ga0163215_101337_pt1 | contig 15949 bp, 9 predicted proteins | sample SynspAceP_FD_185934 | JGI IMG/M metagenome (GOLD analysis project Ga0163215, IMG submission 185934) | Saline lake microbial communities from Ace Lake in Antarctica - Synechococcus sp. Ace-P (Hybrid Assembly) | ecosystem: Environmental > Aquatic > Non-marine Saline and Alkaline > Saline | place... | reverse complement strand
TCAGCAGCAAAGTGATTGTGTGCGTCGCCTACACCATTTTTTTGGTAACCAAGGTAGACAACATATTGATTTAGCCTGCGGCACTGGCCCTCATATCAAGTGTTTTATTGACTACGGTTTTCAATGTAAGGGCCTAGATATTAATCAACCCATGTTGGATATTGCTGAGCAACGTTGCCCCCAAGCTACATTTACCCTAGGCAATATGACGGAGTTCAAAGTTGATGAGCCGGTTGATCTTATCTCTTGTTTCCTCTATTCCTTGCATTATTGCGCTGACCTTGAGGCCTTAGAAAACTGCATAAAGTGTGTTTATGCGGCGCTAAAACCTGGAGGGATTTTTTGTTTTAACGCAGTGGATAAACACGCTATCGACAATAACAAAGTAGAACATCATCATGCTGTGCATGAAAACAGTGATTTTACTTTTACCTCAGCCTGGAATTATGTTGGCCAAGGCGACAAACAATCATTATTACTCAGCATTGAAAAAACCTCTCAAACAGAACAGCATCGATGGCAAGACCAACACCCTATGGTGGCGGTCAGCTTTACTCAGTTACAAGCAATATTAAATCCATACTTTGAGCTGCATATTTTTGAACATGAATATGACAGGCTTATTCCTTGGGACACGGTTTCTGGTAATGCTATATTTGTTTGTATTAAGAGCTGATACCGCGAGTTGCCAGCAAAAACAAATTGTTAGCACCTCGACTAATACATTCAGTACTAATTTACGGTAAATGGCTGGATATTCGAGGGCTGCGATTCGCCGCTATCATTGACGGCAATTACGCGGTAATAATAAGTGCGGCCGTTTATCAAAGGCGCGGAGTCAGCAAACAAGCTATCAACGGCGGGATCAAAATGCTGTTTACCATCTGAAATATTTTCACCAATCACGTGCCATTTATCTTCAGGATTTTGCGAACGTTCAATACGATAATGTTGCCCTAGGGGTGCCCCTAACCATTGAATATTAGTTAAGTTTATAATTGCTCGCAAAATTGGCGCTTCTGGTATGGGTAAGGCAGGAACCTGGTCTAAGCCTGCCATTTGTGCCTGAGATAAACGCACTAAATTCACCACATTTATTTCGTCGTTATCCTTAGCGTCAATAAAACCCGGCAGACGATAGCTATAGTGACCGGTATATTCTTTATGAAAATAGAAGCCACCGTTGTGTCTATGCCCACGAAACCCCCAGATAAAAGCGCCGGCCGCTTTGGCTCCCTTATATTCGTAATGAACCGCGGTTTGCATAATATCATTTAAGATAGAGGTGTCAGTCAGGCCAAATTCACCTACCATGTAGACTTTACGTCCAGCAATTTTCTGTAAATCCTGTTTTATGGTCTCAGGTTTATTATTGTTATTGGTGGTATAAAAATGATTAGAAATAATATCCACATAGGGATTATTAATCGCATACTCATTGAGTTGCAGATAATTACCATCGACGATTAATTGTTTTGGTGCCAATTGATGGATCAGGGCTACCGTCTGCTCTAAAAATGGCTGGGTGCTATCCTTTAATTCATTGCCCGTTTCCCACGCCATAATCGCTTTTTCATCAAAATAATGGCGGCCTGTTAGGGTATTTTTTCGCTGAATAACTTGTTTAATGATGTTTTGATAGGCTTTATAGGTTTGACTGTTAACATCATAAAAAGCCTCTTGTGGCTCAGCATAAAACGCCGCCAATTGTTCACGTCCACCCCACCATTGCCAATGATCAATAAAAGGTAATATTAGCCGCAACCCATATTGGTCAGCTAAGGCTATCATCTGATCGTAAACAACCATGGCCCGTTCATTTAGCCGTGGCATAGCGCCTTTTTCCAGCGGCGCCAGAATATGGGTTTCTCTTCCGCAAGCTTCATCCGCGGGCTGAGCAACCGACAGTACGTAAATTCGCATAGCTTTATGACCAGAATGGGCCAGTGCTTTGATCCAGTTTGTTTGCTCATCTTTAGTTGGCCATTGAAAATATTGGCCCCAAGTTCGGGGATCGTGGGGACAGGTGCCCTTGGCATCATTTTCGATGCGGTGTAGCTCTGGCGCATGCAGTCCAGCAAAGCGAAACTCTTGGTCGCCATCAAAAAGTTGATGTCCCTTGCGCGTAATAAAATGCTCAAATGCTAATGACTGCGTACTCAGCAAGAGTAACAAAAAACTACTATTTAGCCATTTCATGCAGTATCTCCTGCTCCATATCCCTTAACAAACGAGCTGCCACCATCATCGCTCGGCCATTATGATAAGGACCCTTCCAAAATCCTGCTTTGTAGGTGCTGTCCTTACTAGGTTGATCACACAAGGCTAACCAAGACCATTCGCCATATTCTCGGTCAATATGTTGCTCTTGCGTAAATTGCCAAACCTTTTCCGCCGCTTGTTTAAACTTGGGCAAACCACTGAGTTGAAAAGCCTGCAAAAATCCGATGATTGCTTCCGCCTGCACCCACCAAAAGCTATCCTGATGAATTTTCTGATCGGCAAAGGTCAATTGATCACACACTTGACCCCGTTCACCAATGGCTTGCTCTAAACACACCGTCGCCATCTTAAGCACAAGTGGCCTAAACTGGGCTGAGATTTGCGGTTGATTTAGCACCTCAACGGCTTCCCACAAAAGCCAACTGCATTCAATATCATGACCAAAAGAAAAGGCAGGGGAGCAATCTTGCCAATCATGACTTTGAAAAAGACTTAAATGCAGACTGGGTTTTAAAACAATATGTTGTTCAAATACCAGCAACAGTGATTCTAAAGCCGCGGCAACTTGCGGTTTTCCGCTAACAGCATACAGCGCCGTGTAAGCTTCGATAATATGCAGATGGGTATTCATGCTTTTGGGATAGTTCAGATCCTTATCGCTCAAGCGCATATCATCAACTGGCCGCCAATCTTGGGTAAAGGCCTCAAAATATCCGCCATGTTGCAAATCGACCGCGTGTTGCTCTAACAAGTCAAAATAGTGTAATGCTTTTGCCAGCGCCCTTTTGTCGCCGGTTAAACGGTAATACGCACTCAAACCATAAATAGCAAAGGCTTGTGCGTAACTCTGCTTTTTGGAATTAATACACTGGCCTTGATAATCGAGCTCCCAACAAACACCGCCATGTATCCCATCATCAAAATATTGCATTAAATAGCCATAAGCCCGCTCCGCGACTTCTGCATATCGGGCATTTTTAAACTCCTTAGCCGCTTCACTAAAAAACCATAAAATGCGGGCATTCAAAATAATGCCTTTGTTAGCACTTATCACTGGGTTTGACTTGGCGTCTATCTCGCCAACAAACCCGCCATGCAAGGAGTCGATACTGTGGGCCATCCACCAGTCAGCAATTTTATGACATTCTCGCTCCAATGCTTGCACATCAAGCACATTAAAGGCAGAACGAACTTTCATTAGATTATTGACCTTTTGCATGAGGGATAAACGCCCTATTGTTGTCTATTTGTCGACAAATAGTCTTCACCGAAGTAGCCGAACGTAAGCCGTCTTCAGGGGTATTGCGCACATAGTCAAGCAGTTTATCTACTGTGGTTGTTGCAACATGCATACGAGTATCAGAGGACGCATAGTAAATAAACACTTCCTTATTGGCATTGACGATCCAGCCATTGGCAAATGTTACATTAGACACATCCCCTACTCGCTCCTCACCGTGTGGCGCAATAAAATGGCCACCGGGTTTGTAAGTAATACGCCAAGGCTCAGCTAAATCCGTCATAAACATGTATAACACATAACGCAAACCGGCCGCGGTGTTACGCACGCCATGAGCAAGGTGCAACCATCCTTCAGCGGTTTTAATGGGGGCAGGCCCCTGCCCATTCTTGATTTCTTTGATGCTGTGATAAACCTTACCATCAACTATCAACTCTTGTTTTATTTCAGCCTTTTCCATGGAATCACATAAACCCCAACCAATTCCACCACCACTGCCTACACTGATAAAGCCATCTTGCGGACGGGTATATAAGGCATACTTTCCCGCAACAAATTCTGGATGTAACACCACATTGCGTTGTTGACCAGAATAGGTAAGCAGATCAGGTAAACGCTCCCATGTCAGTAAATCTTTAGTGCGGGCAATACCACATTGTGCCGTGGCGGCTGAAAGATCATCAGGCCGACTTTTATCCTTACGCTCTGTACAAAACAAACCATAAATATAACCGTCTTGATGCTCGACTAAACGCATGTCATAGATGTTAGTATCAGGCTCAGCGGTTTCTGGCATAACGACTGGATAGTCCCAAAAGCAAAAATTATCGACGCCGTTTTCACTTTGAGCCACCGCAAAAAATGACTTGCGATCATTGCCTTCCACTCTCACCACTAGGGTGTATTTGCCCTCAAACAACATAGCACCTGCATTAAATGTGGCATTGATACCGATGCGTTCCATCAAGAAAGGGTTGGTCGCCTCATTGAGATCATAACGCCAAAACAATGGGGTATGGGCGGCCGTAACAATCGGCCGTTGCCAACGTTGATAAATACCGTTGCTGTATTCAGCCGGAGAATTTTTTAAGCTAAGCAGTGCCCTATGGTCACACCACATTTTTGCTACTTTTTGTTCAAAGCTCATAAGCTACTCTTCTATCTCTTATTAATTAGACAATTTAGGCAAGCCATCAAACCACCATGAAAACCTTTTCAGTAACCGGTTACTATCATAGCAAGTTCTCATCCTTACACTATGTAAAATATCACTCAAGTTTGTAATTTTTACCTTAAATCAGCATTGCTTTGGGCATATCTGCTGGATAATCTTCGAGGGTATTCCACCAATATATTTTTAGAAATACCGAGCACATAATCACTACCGCTAAGGCAATTGTCATGGGCACAAACTGTTGAATGACCAAAAATATCGGTGCGGCAATAAGTCCACTATGCCAAATGATCCCCACCACCACATTAGCCATATCGCGCTTAAAATGATGATTGGCTTGCACTGCTGGATAGTCTTTTTGAATTGCCAGTAAAACAGGTTTCCACCAACCCCAAGGGCGCGTTTTCATATAGAAACGCATCAATACCTGCATATCGTCAGCGGGCGTTAATAGTGTTCCTAACAATGAGCCAATTAAGCACAGTAAAAACAAGGCAGGAAAGGCATTTAATGGCGATATGTCGGTAAACATTAATGGTACAGCCGCGATAATGCCGGTTAACATCCCGTAAAAATAACCAAAACCATTGAAACGCCACCAATACCATTTGAGCACATTGGCTGCGGTATAACCGCCATACAGGGCAGACACAATCCACATGATCAAGCCATTTAAGGTTGGAATAAACAAACCGATAGTGGTGCCCAACACCACAAATACAATGGATACAATATAGCTTAGATAGACATAGGTACTATCCGCTGCATTCGGGTTGATATAGCGTTTATAGAGGTCATTAACCACATAAGCTGGGGCTGCATTGGTGGTAGCCGCAAAAGTTGACATAAAGGTGGCTAACAACCCAGCTAAGACTAATCCCAATAAACCAGAAGGCACATAATTAGCTAGCGCAAAGGGCAATATTTGCTCAAAATCAACATCACTGCCCATACCATTCAATTCGTCATTAAAGAACACTAGGGCAAGTATGGCCAAACCGGTAATCATCATATAGCGAGGAATGAGCAAAACCACGTTGACAAACCAGCTCATTTTGGCCGCATCAGTAGGTGACCGGGCTGATAAAACCCGCTGCATATCATAGTTTGGTGCCGGTCCTGCCATGCTTTGCAATACACCTTTAAAAATCACCAACATCATAAAAATACCAAACATCGAATACCCATCTTCTGATATTTTTGCATTGGCACTGGGCAAAATAGTCGACCAATCTAAATTCAAACGCCAATTGAACTGTATTTCATCCCAGCCCGCCGGCACTGCCTTAGCTAACATCTCAGGTGAAACCTGCTGCATAGCAATCACGCCTATGGCAATACATGCCACCGTCATAATGAAAAACTGCACCACTTCGGTAATGACAACACTGTACATGCCGCCTTTAACCACATACAACATAGTGATAAAGGTTAAAATCAAACCATAATAAATTTCGTTCATATGAGGGTCGATTGATAATTGCCAAGGCATAAAACCGGCTGAAAATTTACCAGCCCCAATAAAGCTATAAGCTAAAAACCCCAGCACATTAACCAAAGCAAAGAGCACCACCACAATATGACTGAGCCTAGCGCCTTTACTGTCGCCAAAGCGAAAACGTATCCATTCTGCCCCGGTCATAACACCCGAGCGACGTAACCAGATTGACAAAAATACCAACATAAATATTTGGTTAAACGCCGGCCATAACCATGGGATAAATATGCTTTTCAAGCCATAGATAAATAATAAATACACCATCCACATGGTGCCGCTAATATCAAACATCCCTGACGCATTTGACAAGCCAAGGTAGTACCACTTCAATTCATTACCGCCTAAAAAGTACCCTTCGATATTTCGACTAGCACGTTTAGATATCCACAAGCCAATCCCCAGTGACAAGATTAAATAGGCAACGATAATAGTCAAATCTAGTACAGATAAATTCATGGATATCACTTATGTTGTTGAGGTCGTTGGCAGCTTACATTTCGACAGTAAATGTAACCGGTTACTTATATTAATCGGAATTGTTGCGCAAATGTAACCGGTTATCAAGCTATTTTTAATGGTCTTGCTATCGATAAGTTCAAAATAATGTAAAATGTTTCATGAAAAAAATATTTTTTGCGCAAGGGGAAACGTATTATGTCAACAATCAGAGACGTATCGAAAGAAGCGGGGCTATCTATAGCCACGGTGTCTAGGGCCTTAAGTTCCCCTGAAAAAGTAACGAAAGAAAGTCTTAAAAAAGTCCACGATGCCATCGAACTTTTACAGTACCGCCCCAACATGCTGTCGCAAAAATTTCGCAACAAACAAGCCAATACCATCATTATTTTAGTGCCCGATATTGCTAACTTATTTTTTGCCAAAGTCATCAGCGGAATTGAAAGTGTCGCGCAGAAAAAGGGCTTCAGCGTATTGTTAGGTGATACCCGCGACTCACAAGCCTTGGAAAAACAATATATAAATTTAGTCGAAACCCGCCAAGCCGACGGCATTATTCAGCTGCGCCCCTATAGTGAAAACGACTCCTTATTGCCTATCGCCAGAGTACCTGCGGTGAATGCCAGTGGTTGTGAAAATACCCCCTATCCTACTGTGCGAATCGACAATGTAGGCGCTGCCAAAGACGTGGTTAAGTACTTGATTTCATTAGGTCATAAACGCATTGGAGTGATCACAGGTTTACACAATAACCCGCATACAGTGGATCGTCTCAAAGGGTATAAACAAGCCTTAGCCGAGGCGAATATCCCCTATGATGAAAGCTTACTGGCGGAAGGTGATTTTACCTTATGGTCTGGCTTACAGGCCAGTGAACACTTTAGTCGCATGGCAAATATCCCAACCGCGATATTTTGTATGAACGACGAAATGGCAATCGGTGCAATGAAAGGCCTAAAGTCAAAAGGTTTGCGTTTACCACAAGATATATCCATTACGGGTTTCGATGATTTAGACGTATCTCGCTATTGTGATCCCCCTTTAACCACCGTGGCACAACCAGCTGAAAAAATTGGTGAGCGTTCAGCTGATTTATTGTTTCAACTATTAGATGAACAGCAACCGAGCCAAACCGAATACGTGCTACCTATAGAGTTTATTATTCGTCAAAGCACGGCCCCCCCTCGTCAATAGACGGCGATATACCGCCAACTGATTTGTTGCAGCAAAAAGTTATTTTTTGCTTGCTCATAAAAATGTAACGGGTTACATTTTAAATAACAGTCATTAACCGTTAACCTTATGTCTAAACCAAGCCAACTGAAAACCCAAATAAGCCACTTACAATCTTGGCTTATCACCGACGCTTTACCCTTTTGGTCGACACAAGGAATTAATCCGCACAACGGTGCCGTTTATGAACAACTGTTATTTGACGGTAAACCCGATTTAACCGTAAACCAGCGATTAAGAGTACAAGCGCGGCAAATCTTGGTTTTTTGTGTTGCACAACAACAGCAATGGATAGAGGACAGCCAGCCCTTAGTCAACAAGATTAGTCAATTTATGCAAAAATATGGCCGCATAAGCACTAATCATGCTGGCTACGCACAAATGTTAAACGCACAAAATCAAATTATTACCGACAAACTCGATACCTACGATTTTGCTTTTTATTTATTATCTTGCTTTCATCGTTGGCATACCTTCAAAGAGCAAAGCGCCTTGGACGAAGCCAATCGCTTATTAGCCTATATGGAAGTGCATTTTAAAGATGGCTCCGCTGGCTGGCTTGAGGGTAATTATCAGGTGACACACCGTCGACAGAATCCGCATATGCATTTATTCGAAGCCTTTATGACAGGTTATGAAGTCACCGGTGATGGACGATGGTTAGCTAAGGCGGGACAAATTTTCAGCTTGTTTGAACAGTTTTTTTTCAATCCCACTAAGCAAGTACTTTACGAACATTTTGACTCGAATTGGCAACTAGCAATAGGTGCATCAAACAGGACGATCGAACCTGGTCACATGTTTGAATGGGTGTGGTTATTGCGCTGGTATGAACGATTAACCCATACTCCAACCTCTCTCTATTGCGACGGCCTGTATAATAAGGCTGTGCAAATCGGCTTTGATCCTGTCAGCCAACTCATATACGACGGAGTTGATGAAGATGGAAAGGTGATTTCAGCGAGCAAACGTTGTTGGCCCTTAACTGAATTTATCAAAGCTAGCTTAGCACAAGCGTCGATCTCAACTTTGCTAGAACGACCAGTGTTTGAAGAAAATGCCGCACTGGGCATACAACTTTTATTCGATTTTTATATGCACCCTCACATTGCTGGCAGTTATATTGACCAGCTTGATGGCAATAACAAGGTATTAGCTAATCATGCACCAGCCAGTACCTTGTATCACTTAGTTGTCGCCGGAATTGATGCCAGCAAATATCAGCAAAAATACTTATGAGATTAGCTTATCAATTTAAAACAAGTCTAAGGCTAGTACTAACGGTTTATTTAGTCTTGCTAAACATTCAGTATGCCGACGCAGTGGCCAAAACTCAGCCCAATATTATCTTGATAAGCGCCGATGATTTGGGTTTCGATGACTTAGGCATCAATGGTAACCCCATCGTCACCACGCCTAGTTTGGATTTGCTCGCACAACAATCCGTAAAATTCACCGATTTTGCCGTGTCTCCCGTTTGTTCAACCACTCGAGCCTCTTTGTTAACAGGACGGCAATTTTATCGTACCGGTGTTTCAGGGGTGCATGGTGGGCGTGACTATTTAAACCGAGATGAAACCTTATTACCACAAATGTTAAAACAACAAGGTTATGCAAGCGGTACCTGGGGTAAATGGCATCTTGGCAAATCACAAGGTTATATGCCATGGGAAAGAGGCTTTGATCAAGCCTACTATGCCGAATTATACCAACATAAGGCAAGTACAGGCTGGTTGAATGGCGAAAAAGTAGTGCATCAAGCTTGGGTTTCACAAGTCATTACCGACTATGCTATAGAATTTATCAAAGACACAAAACACCAACAAAAACCCTTTTTTGCTTACCTCAGCTATTTAGCCCCCCATGAACCTTGGCTTGCCCCCGATGAATATGTGCAACCTTATTTGAAACAAGGACTCCGCCCTGCCATCGCCAATATTTACGGCATGGTAAGTGAAATGGATTTTCAAATTGGTCGCCTATTGGCTTTTCTTGAACAGCAAGGACTCAATGCAAACACCGTTGTCATTTTTATGAGTGACAACGGCCCTTGGTGGGATTCAAGTAATTTAGGCGCCCTAACCAAACAAGAATGGCAAGACCGTAATCCGAGTAAATTAAAAGGAAATAAGGGTCAAACTTGGCAAAATGGCGTTAAATCCCCCTTATTTGTGCGTTTAGGCTTAAATACTAAACACCATAGCGTAACCCGCTATGTGGAAGTCACTGATATTTTGCCTACCATCCTAGACTTAACGGGTAGCACACTGCCTGCCAACAACAAGCCCGTCGATGGACTATCTTTCTTAAACTATCTGAATGGCGATAGTCAAAGGCCTAACCCTCGCCAACACCTTATTGCCAGTCACGATTTGCAATCAGATAGTCTCTTATTTAATCAGTGGACGCCCGTGGATACAAAGGCCAGAAGCATGATTGACTATAAAAAGCAGATGATTGGTTTGCGTACTGAACAATACAAACTCATCCTTAATCCAGCGATGGACAGGGCAAACTACCCCAGTCCACAAAATCACTATCTGTTGTTTGATATGCAAACTGACCCACTTGAAACACAGAATATTTTTGCCCAACAACCTGCGCTCAGCGCGCAACTGGTAGAGGTTCTGCAAACTAAATTTAATGAAATTGTTACCCAAAGAACTAGCTTTGCCACACCTATTTTTACTATAGGCTCGCAGCCAATTTCTGTCATAAATGCCTTTGCACCCTCAGCCACTAGCGGAAATACCCAAAGTGCCGCACATTTTTTAGGTGGCATGAAGCAAGCCGCTGATAGTGCTACTTTTGATATTGAGGTTATTAATGCAGGAACTTACCGTTTGTATATCGAGCAACTGAACACCGATGCTGCAGGTTTGTTGATGCAAATTAGCGTGGGTAACAATGATTTAAATGGGCAGTTTAATGGCGATTTACTGCAATCTTTTGGTGACATTAATTTAAGCACAGGGACAACTCAACTTACGCTTAGCGTCAAAGGCAGTAACAGTATTAAACCATGGGCACAAATCAGTCAGTTAAGACGAATTTATCTGGTTCAAGACCAAAGCAATTTGAGTAAGAAAGATATTTTGTTGTTGCACTCCAACCTGCCTCAATAATGGGGATTTAACCTAATAATGTGCAGATGTAGGGTACGCTTCAATCAATCTAAACTACTGCGATTTCAATATCCCATTAGTCACGATAACAGGTGCACATTTAAGCGGTAATAAAGAGGATAATATGCTTAGGCTATGGTCTTTTCTTTGGTTTTTAATACATGTACTTCCTGATATAAAGTCACAGGACTCCCCTGAACTGACATTCTAACGCGCAACAAATCAAGCTTCTATATCGGTATATCGGGGTCAGCGGTATATCGGGGTCAGAACAACATTAAATGACTTATTCACTCAGTTGATGGCTAAGGTCTGTTGATCGCTCTGAGCAAGCAGTCATCAGCGCTAAAAATCGCTGTTCAGCCCAAAAGTTCCCTACTAACTTAAATATCGCCAATGTATTATTTGGTAGCAAGGTACAATGGCCTTTATTGCATAGACAAGATGAAGTGTTTACCATCTGCGGCTTACGCAGTGGTTTGGCAAAAGAGTATAACAATATCGTAGAACAACAAATCAAAATGGCTAAGCTGAATAGAGAAACATCTGCGAATTTTTTGTGCTTCGACCTATGTCTCATTCGACGTACACCTTGAAACGCCAAGCGCCTAATCCATCCTTGACCAGTGGTTCAATAGTGGGTCATATGCTCCGATTGTCGATCCCCGCGTCAATGGGCATGGTGTTCAACACCCTATACAATCTGACTGATATCTGGTTTGCTGGCTATCTCGGTGACGACGCACTGGCGGGTTTATCGATAGCGTCTAGCGTGTTTTTTCTATTGATTTCTATCGGTATTGGAATGCAAGCAGGTGCATCAGCCATGATAGCGCCGGGCGCAGGACGGGGTGAAACAAAGGAGGTCAAGGACTGGCTCAACAATGTCAGTGGCATGGCGATTGGGTTTAGTGTTTTATCAATCTTGCTAGGCATCATTGCCGCGCGGCCCCTAGTCGTTTTATTGGGTGCAGAAGCCCATATTGCGCCCTTAGCCTTAGAGTATTTGTGGGTCACTTTAGCAGGCTCTATCGGCTTCACTCTATCCTTTGGGGCGGCCGGCGCGTTGATCGCCTTAGGTGACACTAAATCTAACCGCAATGCGCTGGTTATCGGTTTTGTTGCCAACTTTGCCCTCAATCCACTTTTCACCTTTGGCCTCGGGCTTGGAGTAAGTGGCATCGCTTTGGCTACTGTGGTCATTAAGCTAGCGACAGCGGCATATTTATTGTGGGTACTGGCTAAGCGCTTGAACATAAACATCAAACCCGCCTTTGACTGGCCGCGCTGGCAAGTTCTACTCAAGCAAGTACTGCCGGCCAGTTTTAATATGCTTACTATTATTTTGGGCGGTTTTATAACCGTTGCCCTTATTGGCCAATTTGGCAGCAACCATGTGGCGGGATACACCATCGGCTTAAGACTCGAACAAGTGCTTTTGCTGCCTGCACTCGGCTTAAACAGTGCCGTTATGGCCATAGTGGGTCAGAATATGGGAGCCGGTAAAAGCGCTCGAGTAGCCGAGGCTTATCAAAAAAGCTTGTTGTTAGGACTGGCTATGGCTGTGGTTTGTATACCCCTTATGTACTTTTTATCCCCGCTTATGGTGGGCATGTTCACCGACAGCGAAAGCATTAAGCATACTGGCGTAACGTATCTCAGAATTGACTCCTTGGCTTTCTACGCTTATGTCGTGCTATTCCAAAGTGTGGCGGTTTTGCAAGCCATGCAAAAACCTATGTTCCCCATGTACCTCGGTATAGCGCGGCAACTCGTTATACCCACAACCATCAATTATGTGCTCATAATTTTATGGGACTATCCAATGGTATCGATGTTCTACACTATCGTTATTGTCGTGATGATTAGCGCGGTGGTAGCCTATTTCTATACAAAACGAGAAATTGGGCGATTACCCAGTGCCTGAGTTAATCTGTAAAATATTGGAAATATTGGGGTCAGAACAAACTTAAATAAACGTTTGGTCCGATGAGATATGAGTCTTATCTAATTCTCTGTGCACTGTGTGGTGAGAATGCTTTGGTTTTGGCTGTGGGTTTTGCTTATTCCCGGCTAAAGCCGGTCCTACCATTTATTATTAACTGCTATTCTTTGTATCTTATTATATGTGCATTGTGTGGTGAGAATGCTTTGGTTTTGGCTGTGGGTTTTGTTTCTTCCCGGCTAAAGCCGGTCCTACCATTTATTATTAACTGCTATTCTTTGTATCTGATTATATGTGCACTGTGTGGTGATAATGCTTTGGTTTTGGCGGTGGTTTTGCTTCTTCCCGGCTAAAGCCGGTCCTACCATTTATTATTAACTGCTATTCTTTCTATCTGATTATATGTGCACTGTGTGGTGATAATGCTTTGGTTTTGGCTTTGGGGTTTGCTTCTTCCCGGCTAAAGCCGGTCCTACCATTTATTATTAACTGCTATTCTTTCTATCTGATTATATGTGCACTGTGTGGTGATAATGCTTTGGTTTTGGCTGTGGGGTCTGCTTATTCCCGGCTAAAGCCGGTCCTACCATTTATTATTAACGACTATTCTGTTTGGTTTATTCCTCATATTCACTGCGGCCTTGGGATGGGCTCAAAAACAAATAAACCGGCAAAATTACCGGTTTATTGTTTAAGTTAATACATGACTTTAATGACTTAATTGATCTTCTTTACGTTTTGGTGCGGGCTCTTTGCGACGCAAAACTAAAAAAGCAAGGCCAAACAAAATAAGCATAATAGTGTGAGGTTCAGGTACATCGGTATTAGGATTCGATGAATTATCGTCAAATATATCCACGACAAATCCACCGTTGATGTCATCCCACACCACTGCCCAATCAAAACCGTCCATTAATCCCGTCACAATAAAATTAGTAATGCTTAATAAATCAAAATTTATAAAGTTATTAGCAAAGGAGAAATCAAAGTCAAAGCCGTCCAGTGGGTTGTAATCAGGCTCGAAAACCAACTCAAATTGAGTCGACGTATCTACCGTCACCTTACCGCGCACATCCAACATGTCATACAGACTGGAGTTAGTCATATCGATTTCTAGGGTGCCAAATAAGTTCAGATCCTGCATTAAGATCAAACTGCCACGGCCTATTTTTCCGTCTTCATTAACGGTGACATCAGCATCAACCACACCACTACCGGCCAAACTGCCTTTATCAATAGTCACATTACTGGCCACTAACTCACCATCTACATTCAGCTCGCCAGCTTGTTGAACAAAGTTGTTGGCCAAGGTCAAAGTTGATTGAACATTCACTTTGCCATTATTAAGCACTTCACTGTCGTCGATTTGCATGCCACCAGCACCACTTACTTCAACAGTACCATTGTTAGTAAATAAATCGCCTTTCAAATCAAAGATTAATGCTTTGCTGCCATCGGCATGAATAGTGCCCTGGTTATCCATGGCTAACTCATCCACTCTACCCTCACCTTTAAAGGTGCCGCCTGCAGCAATATTTAACTGACCATTACTGGCTACCGGTTCAAAGGTCACACTGCCATCAGGATGAGTAATAGTTTTTAAGGTATAAGCCGTAAGATTGGCATCATGCATCACAATTTCGCCACCGTTTAAGGCGGTGAGTGACGAGGTATTTATGATAGTGCCATGTAAGTTAAATTCACCGCCGTTGGCCACTTCGGTATTCGCGTTAAAACTCATGTTAGTAAAATCACTTGAGCCAAGATCAATGATTTTGCCATCACCTATGGTTTCTAACCGGCCACCATTCATGGAGATATTTTTAATCTCAACCACCGATCCTTCTCTGGCTTGAATTAAGGTGCCACCGCCGTTATCAAAATCACCTTGAGTTAACAATAAAATACCGCCATTTTCGGCCCGCAAAGTAGCGCGCATCAATTGTGCGGCATCGCCAGGATCAAGAGTTAAACGCTGGCCATTCACATTAGCAGTAACCGTACCTTCCGATATTTGCAGAGCAATATTATCCAAGGTGCCATAACCACTTAAAACTGAACCATTGCCTACTACGTCAATAGCACCACCCAGCACGGTTATGCCTTGCAGTTGCAACTCGCTATTGGCTCTGGCGGCAAGTAAACCACCGGTATTTTGTAAGCTATCACCTTGTAATGCGAGTACACCCGAGCTGACTTCAATCAAACCACTGTTACTTGAGCCGGAAGCAAGGTTCATACTTAAGCCAGTAGCATCCGCAGAAATAGTGCCTTTGTTGTCGAGCAGCACATTATGTAAGACACCATCACCGTTAAGTAACGCATTTTGGCCTACAGTTACATTACCACCGTTGATGGTGGCAGAATTTAAATGTAATACATCGCCATATTGCTCACCGGTTTGAATACTACCGCTGTTGGTAATCGTATTGTGCAGGTTAAGCTGCCCACCTACCGCACTAATAACACCACTATTTTCAATGTTGTTAGTAACAAGATCACCATGGCCGCTCACTGTCCCGCTGTTAACTATATTGCTCACGCTTAAGTCAGCCGCTTGCAGTTTAATTTGGCCTTTATTATCAATATCATTGCTGGCAACAAACTGCTGGCCATTAGCCAAATGCAGGCTTGCGGTTGCATTGATGTCTTTCAGAGATTCTTGCAGATTGATGATCTTAGTTGGGCCATCCGTTGGATATTGCGCTTCCAAATTGGCATAAGCACCGCTGAGTTTTACGGTGACATTATCTAGATTGGTCACACCATCTGCGCCTAAGTCTATTGTGCTAAAGTTATTCAGCGCAATAGTGGCCTCAGCCGTTTCGCCATAAGCCGCCCACGTACCGCCAGTGCCATTAAATACATTGTAGGTATAGCCACCAAAATATAATTTTGAACCACCCATCACTTCCACTGTGCCACGGTTAATAAAGGTGCTAGGCACACTATTATCAAGGTTACTAATGGCTAAGTAGCCACCGTCAGACCGAATGGTACCTTCGTTGATCAGTTGTCTTACCCCAGTAGAGGCATCAGTCGTGTGATTTATATA
>Ga0163215_101336_pt1 | contig 15960 bp, 17 predicted proteins | sample SynspAceP_FD_185934 | JGI IMG/M metagenome (GOLD analysis project Ga0163215, IMG submission 185934) | Saline lake microbial communities from Ace Lake in Antarctica - Synechococcus sp. Ace-P (Hybrid Assembly) | ecosystem: Environmental > Aquatic > Non-marine Saline and Alkaline > Saline | place... | reverse complement strand
GCTCTCGACAAACGATCCCCTGACGACGCATTCTTCGACACAGCACGAACCCAGAAGGCGGCATGAAACCAACCCGATTACATCTTAGCTGAGCCGCAAACCTGTCCTAAAAAGCAGGACCACTTCACTTGTACCGATCGACTTCGATAGCCTCGTTGACAGATATAAGATCATTTACGAGCACCTCAAATTCTTTGTCGTTCAAATTCTCAAAACTATAATCCGGCACAATACTTCCTAAAAAATTGCGTCTACAGCTTGTAAAGCTATAGCCTAATTGCGGCCTTAGGAAGCCCGATGGCGCACTAAAATCGCTTGATCAAAGATCATTCGCTTCAAATCAAAAATTGTACTCTTGTGGCGCGAGGGCTCTAAATGCATCTCGCCGTGATCTCGCAGATGAGTCCAAAATACATGGCGTTTTGCTCAGCGTTGGGATGACCTAAGCGTCGCCGACTACTTGGTCGACCTCCTTGCCTATAAAACATTGTGATCACTCTTTACGGCAGTGCAGTTACAGAACGATTTCTGGGTTGGTCAGTAGCTGAATGTCGGCTTCCAGTTTCAGAGTAAATATTCATTACGCCGCAGCGATTGACTGGAATCCGCCCAAAGATACGCGAAAACGCCCTACATAACGTAAGGCGTTCTCGGCTATCCCTATAGCTCTACATTACATAGGATCAGGGCGCGTAACGAACGTGTACCGCTCCTGCGCCTCCCTAAGCTGCTTCTCAGTCTTTTGAGGGCTCGCCTGCATATGGTTCTGCATGTCGTTGGCAATCTCCTCTATAGCCTCGGGTAGCGCGTCAAAGCTGACCCCGCGCAATGCGGCTAGCGTAATGCTGCACCCCACAATGTTTCTGAAAATCATGGATATTTGCTGCTCACGGTGAACCTCTTTCATGGGGTTGGGGTCTGCGCCGCTGCGCATCTCGATCAGATCATCATTCATCTCGCCACAGACTATCTCCCACAGCGGATGATTGGGCCAGCGTGCGCGGTTGCTATCCACTGGGTCAGGATCAGTGTAGCGCACCACCTCGCCCGACTGGCGGCAAAGATCACCGAAGCGGTCAAAGAACTGATCCCACGTCCGGATGCCCCACGTATCCTTGAGCAAGTCCTTGCCCGCCCGAAACTCTACCCGCCAAACGCGGTTTGCCTGCGCATGATCTGGATCAGGTGACAGGGCTGCTGGCGGGGTGTCCGCCCTATGTAAGGTAATGTTGCGGGGGGCGCTCTCCCCTATGTATCGTAACGTATGGTTCCAGATGTCCCACCAATAGGTTTTCTTATGCGCAATCACCTCTGCCCGTTTGTCATATATGATCACCTGCCGATTGCGGGACGCCCCTACTGTGACCGATGTGGTGCGGCCTGACTTCCCGTTTATAGACTTTTCTGCATCGGTCATAAAATCGCGCCGCCCTGCTCCACTGTGCATAACAAACTGTCCAGGGACCAATTCAAAATCTGGCGCGTGAACATCAATGCAAAAATCGGCCCGTGAGATGCTGATATCGTCCGGACCGAAGCGGACCCCCAAGCGTTCCAAGGTATCGTCTACATGGGCCTTAGCGCGGCCCAGACCATGCACCGCCATAAAGTATGACCCAAAGGAAAGCCGGATGCCCCATTCGTCCTTGGCGTTGGGCTTCTTAAAGAACCACGTGGCCCCATCCGGCCCGCCGCTGGCGATAAACCTGTACCCATTACCGCCGTGCGCCTTGAGGTGCATTTTCACGCCGTTATAGTCGATCAGCACTTCACGGCGTTCATAATCTGCACGCTCTTTTTCTACCTCAAGATAGTCAAACAACTCATTGGGGATGTTGGCCTTTACGGCAAGTGCCAGCGTGTCAAAGCCACGGTGCAAAACCGTCATGCCGCGTGGGTCGGTATTTCCAGAGGGGGGTGCTACAACTACCCCCCTCTTGCCGCCATCTTTCGCGGCCTCCAGATGCATGATGTTCTTATCCGTGCCTCCGGCGGGGTAGCTTTTGTTTTGGGGCCGGTTTGAATGTGTCGGGTTTTGATCAGTTGTTTGCATTGGTCTGCCTCGCAATCCAAATTTCTGCACGCTCGGCGCATTTTGCTAAGTTCAAAAGATCGGTGTGGGCGAAGCTGGTTGTGTTCTGCCAAGTGCCGTTGGCATCCTTGTAAGATCGAGACATATCAACGCTGTAAAAGCCGTTGTTCTCCCAGATTGTTGCTGTGGTCAGGCCAAGCCTGATCTTATGGCTTGGTACTTTTGTCATTTGGTTTCCTTTCATGACGTGGTGAGCATTGGACAAAGAAAGGGCGCACGCTGCCTTTTGAGCGTGCGCCCAGTTTGAAAGCCTTCCGGCCCCAAAATCCCTTAGCGTGCTACCAACCCGCTAAGGGCAAAACTGAATGTCAGATATGTTGCGACGTGTTGGATACCGTGCGGTCGGCAATCCATTTTTCCAGATCGGCGCGGCGATACCGGATTGAGCGCGAAGACACTTTGATAAAGTCTGGCCCGCCGCCACGGTGCCGCCAATTCTGCAAAGCGCGTACGGAATAGCACAGGATCGACGCCGCTTCGCGTTCGTCTACAAGGGTAGATTGATTCGCGTTTGATACGCTGTTTTGCATGTCATGTTCCTCGGTGAGTGATGTTGTGAGGACAGAGTAGCTTTGCAGCGCTTCAAAAGTGAAAATGAATAAAGGGGGGTCAGGCTTTATTCATTTTTGACGTGACTTCAAGCCTTTGAAAAGTGGTGATAAATACTTCAATACACTTCGATCAACGGCTTTTTCGACAAAGGCTTTATGCATCGGATAGAGCAAAGCCGCACGTTCTCGGACCAAGGCAATCTGGCTCTTTTGGGTTTTGTCGGGGTCGATCTCTCCTGACTGCGCCAGTTCCTCAAAAGCAGCTGTCAAAATTATTTTGAGCGTTGGCCTGCCGCCCGTTTTGGTCGTGTAGCTTTGAGGGACGCAAATCCGCACCTTGATGTAGGAATAGTCATCTTGTTCCAATACGCCATAGAGGCTCACATTGACCGTGTTCTTATCTTCCCAAACCTCCTGCGGGATCGCTGACGGGTAGTCCCCTGGCCGTTGCGGTGCTGGATATCCCACAGCAATAAGGGTGCCGTTTACCAAAGCCGCCACCAACTTTTCCGCACGGGCCATTTCTTCGTCAAAGTCGGCTTGGGTTGCAGGGAATTGTGGAATTTCTCGGGTTGAAAAAAGTTCTCGTGCGACAACTGCAAAGGGTTTTCCTGCATCCCACAGCTTGGTCATTTCCGAAGGCGATAAATGCATATCAAAATCCCATCTTACATTGGTGGACACGTTAGGTCATCGCCCCAAGCGTGTTTGCCAAACGGTTCGCTATCTTGCCAGCAGCTTTCTGCACCGCATCATCAACATTGGAGGTTTGTTAGTTGGTTCCAAGGTTACCCAACAATCCTGAATTTCGGTTGCTCTCTCGCCCCGCGCCGCATCGCACCTGCCAAACGGCTTGCCACTGATCCTGCCGCTTGCTGCACTGCTTCATCGGCAAAATGCGCATAGCGCAGCGTGGTCTGAAGGTTTTTGTGGCCCATGATTTCCTTCAAAAGGAACGGATCAATGCCACTCATGACGGCAACACTTGCATAGGTGTGGCGCAGATCATGCATACGCACATCATTGAGGCCAGCCTTTGCTTTGATCCGCCGCCACGGCTTTTGCAGATTGATTAGGTGGCCCTCGTCACTTTCGCCCAAAATTACATACGGATTACCGTCTACACGCTGCAAAGACATAATGACTTCGTAAGCCTCACGCGGCAAAGGGATACGCCGCCGCCCTGTCTTGCTGTCCGGCAACTCCAAATGCCGCGCTGTGACATAATCCCATTGGAGCGTCAGAATCTCCCCTAAGCGGCATCCCGTCAGCATCAGTAGATAGATCGCCGAAACCGCGTAAGGCGTCTCCTGCCCTGCTTCCAGCGCGTCTGCCAGCACTCCTCCAAGCCGTGCTTGCTCGTCATCCGACAAGTACCGCTTTTTCTCCTCCTCTTTGAATTTCTTGATCCGGCGAGCGGGGTTTGCGCTATCTTTCCGCATTCCCCAATCTTCCGCCAAGTTAAACATTTTGGATAAGATGCTCACGGCACGGTTTGCCATATATGGCCTCTCGCGCATGCTATGATGAAAAGCGACAATTTCAGCGCGTGTAATATCTATGATCTTGCGCGGTCCAAGCCTTGGCTTGATGTAAGTCCGGATGACAATTTCATAGCCCTTGCTGGTCGACGGCTTACAATGATGCGCCGCGTACTCACTCAAAAAGCGGTCACACAAAACGGCCATTGTCGGGGCGCGTAGATGCTCGTGCCGATCTTCGGACGGGTTCCCCCCTTTTGCGACCTCGCCCAGCAGCTTCTTTGCCTCAAGTCGGGCCTCTTCCGCAGTCAGCACGCCGTGCTTGGCAATGGTCCGCCGTCTGGTCCGCCCACCAGCCCTATACTGCACTAGATAGGATTTGCGTCCGGACACCAGAACGCGAACGCCAAAGCCTGTCAGGTCCGCATCCCAAACGATATAATCTGCGGCGCGGACCTCCAAAGCTTCAACCGATCTCTTTGTTAATTTTGCCATTCTGCACACCCTTCTCTTTTTGCCTTTACTGCCCTGAAATTTGGAAGATCCTTGGAAGCAACAGGCAGCGAATTACAGCGTTGAGGGTGAAACAAGAGCGCACAGCCCGTCAATAATAAACGTTCTTTATCAATGATTTATGGCTGAATAGCGTAGCTTGGAGAAGGTCGGAGAAATGGCCCTGACCCGCCTGTTAATCAATTGGTCGTAGGTTCGATCCCTACCGTCGGAGCCATAAAAAATCCTCTAGGTCCTAGAGCCTTAGAGGATTTTTTAATTCCAGTGTGTATGTATAACCGCGATCTACAGTGTTTCTTAATTCCAATGAACCGAGAGCTGTCCAGTCTTGCTGCACTGCGTGCAGGCAACGCGGGGAACGCAGGCGTGGATGAAGGCCTTGTGTTCAAAGAAACGAAGATGCTCACAGCTCCGGGGCCTTGTGTCATGGACCTGCTGATCGGGCGCGCCGCAGGACGGGCAAGCCAACCGGGTACCCGGCTTGAAGCGGACCTGAAAGTGGATCTCCTTGACCTTGGTATCACAGCGCATATCCGTGACGCTCCAAGGCGCCTGAAGGCCAAGCGCCATCGTGAACAAGCTCGTCTCGGGCCCCATGACTCACCTCCATCCGCTGGTGCATACTCTCAGGTAACTGCCGCAATCCGGCAACGATATTCCACCCAAGGATGTCGCGGATACTAATAGATCCAGCGCGTCACGTCGTGACCAGAACATCTGGCGCCAGCCTGAACAGGCTTGCGCGCGTCAACCCACACAATTCACGAAGGGACCTATTTTATATTAAGACTTAGTGAAGCAACAAAATTTGCGGACAAGTGCCCGTGTTTTGCAGCAGCCAAGGCAACGCACAGATCACAATACTCCGCCAAATCAATCAGCTTATCGTTTAACGCAAACATGTAAACCGATTGGAGCCAGATACCTGATACACCATATTCCGCCTCGACCAATTGACGGTAAAAAGGTCTTCTGAAAGAAATAGCCCACACCTGTCCGCACAAAATGCGGGGTCCAAAAGGTCGCTCGCAAAGTTGTCGATCAGTGTTCTTGAAACCTCTGGAATCTCTTCTGGTGCTTAACTTGGGACGACAACGCACTGGCTCACGATATTGACCCTGATCGCCGAAATTCTCTTGTGGAACTCTTGTGCGGCTTCCTCGGACACCTCATCCGTTAGAAATTTGCCATCCTTCCATCCAATCGACATTTTGCCACCGGTGGTATGATCTAAAGCATGTAGCAGCGCCAAGGTCAGGGCAACCTTTGGAGGTGTCCTGCAATCTATTTAAGGTCAGCCTGAAACTGCTGGAGGCCAAAAACCTGCCGGTGCTGATGATGCACTTACGGACGCCCTCCCCCCAAGCGATTACTAAAAAAGATAAGAAAGAAGACACTTCAAACCAGTAGTTGACTCAGCACAAATTTTTAGTAATTCTATTTTTGAAACATGTTTCATCCAGTGAAACTTGTTTGAGAGGCTTCCAAATTTCGGATGCCTGCAAAAGGGAGGAGAAACCATGAAGATAATGAGATTAGCGGTGGCGCTTGCGCTTTCCGCACAAATGGCGATTGCCGAGGAGCCACAAGTAGGCGGTACCTTGAGGATGATCGCACAACCGGAACCGCCAATGCTCATGCTTGGCCTAAATCAACAGGGCCCAACGCAATTCGTTGCAGGCAAGATTTATGAAGGTTTGCTGCGCTACGGCTCGGATATGTCAGTGATGCCAGGCTTGGCCAAGACCTGGGACGTTTCTGACGACGGACTGATTTATACTTTCGATTTGCAAGAAGACGTAACTTGGCACGATGGAACGGCGTTTTCGTCTGACGACGTTGTGTTTTCGCTCTCCGAGTTCCTCCCCGAGGTACACCCGCGCGCTCGCGGCGTTTTAAGCCGGGTTGAAGAAATTACAGCTCCTGACGAAAATACAGTTAAAATCACACTGAAAGAACCATTCCCGGCTTTCTTGAGATCATTTGAGGTTTCAAGTGCGCCGATGATTCCGGCCCACATCTATAGAGGGACTGACTTTCGTGAGAACCCTGCCAATGCGACACCCATTGGGACAGGTCCCTTCATGTTTGACGACTGGCAGCGGGGATCTTACATCCGGCTGAAGCGAAATGATGCATACTGGCAAGACGGTAAGCCTAATCTGGACGAGTTGGTCTTCAACGTTGTGCCAGACGCCGCGTCACGGGCAATAGCGTTTGAGACAGGTGAAGTGGATGTTCTCCGCGGTGGAGACGTCGAGTACTTTGATGTGCGGCGCCTCGAAAACTTGCCGAATACTGAAGTGACCAATGCCGGATGGGAATTTCTGTCTCCCATTATCTGGGTGCAGTTCAACCTTCGCAACGAGCCTATGAACGATGTGCGGTTTCGCAAAGCTGTCTGGCACGCAATCGATCGTGATTTTATCGCAAACGCCATCTGGATGGGCTTTGCCGAACCTGCTGATGGTCCGCTTCCTGCAAATTCACCTTATTTCGCGCAGAACTTGCCCGCCGCTGATTATGACCCCGAAAAGTCCCGCGCGCTCTTGGATGAAATGGGTCTGACGCCGGATGCAGACGGCGTGCGTGCTACGGTGCGTTACCTCAGCCTGCCCTACTCCGAAACTTACATCCGCATGGGCGAATATATCCGCCAACAACTGCGCGAAGTAGGAATTGAGCTGGAAGTCACACAAACCGACGTTGGTGGCTGGGCACAGACGCTGGGCCAGTGGGATTATGACATGACTATGAACCTGCTCTATCAGTACGGTGATCCGGCGTTGGGTGTAGAACGCGCCTATGTGTCCAGCAATCTTGTGCAAGGCTCCCCTTCGGCAAATGTGTCTGGTCTGGACAACCCTCAAATCGACAGTTTGCTGGCTGATGCATCAAGTGCAACCAGCGATGAAAAGCGCATGGAACTATATCAAGAGTTTCAGAAAATGGTCGTTGATGAAGCGTATTTCGGCTACCTTGTGCGCGTCAATTTTCCGACCGTCTACAACACTAAAGTGCGCAACCTTGTCGATAGCGCAATTGGCCTGAATGACACAATGGCCGATGTCTGGATCGCACGCTGATCCCAGAAGCTCAAACCCACCCTCGCAGACAGCATCCGCCTCTTGCGGGGGTGGCGAAACCGGAACGGACATCCTGACATGCAGTATTTTTCCTTTATTTTTGGCCGCCTTTTCAAGGGCGTCCTTGTGATCCTTGCCATCGGCGTACTGGCTTTTTTTATGATCCGGCTTGTACCCGGTGATCCAGTAGCGGTCATCGCAGGTAAATCCGGTTCAGTAGATGCCGAATATATGGAGATGTTGCGCAACCGACTTGGGCTTGATCAGCCGATCCTCGTCCAGCTGGGCATTTTCATAAAGGGCCTGGCCCAAGGTGATCTGGGTCAGTCCTACCGTCAAGGAGCACCGGTGACCGAAATCATCCTTGAACGCCTACCCGCAACTCTATTGCTGACGCTGAGCGCCTCGGCGATCTCGATTGTGCTGGGAGTAATGGCCGGTGCGCTTGCAGCCCGGCGGCGCGGCACATGGGCAGACACTACCATCAGCACGCTTGCTCTGATCTTCTACGCCACTCCCCTCTTCTGGATGGGCCTGATGGCTATTCTTTTGTTTTCGCTGACATTGGGTTGGTTCCCCGCATTCGGAATGGTGTCGGCGGATCAAAGGTATGAGGGGATACGCTACGTGCTGGATGTGCTGCATCATCTGGTGATGCCGATGACGATCCTCGGGTTGTTCTATATGGCGGTTTACGCACGGCTTACCCGCGCTTCAATGCTGGAAGTGGCAGATATGGATTTTGTCCGTACCGCACGAGCCAAGGGCATGACCGAAGCCTACATCACCCGCCGCCATATCCTACGCAACGCGCTACTGCCCGTGATCACTTTTGCAGGTATTCAGGCAGGCCATCTGATCGGCGGCACAGTCCTTATCGAAACTGTCTTCGGCTGGCCCGGCATTGGCAGGCTCGCCTTCGACAGCCTGCTACAACGGGACTATCCTGTCCTGTTGGGAATTTTCATTATTACATCGGGAATGGTTGTGATTTTCAATATCCTCACCGACATCATCTATAAGCTTATAGATCCACGTATCGAGGTGGCGCAATGAGCGGACCCTGGTCAACTTTCATGCGCAACCGTGCAGCTGTGGCTGCCCTAACTTGCCTGATCATCATCACCGTGCTCGCCCTTGCCGCATCACTGATCTATCCCCAATCTCCGTGGAAGATGGTCGGCGCACCGTTTCAACCGCCCATGCAGGCTGGCTTTCTGCTGGGCACGGACATGCTGGGGCGAGACATCGCAGCCGGACTTGTCTACGGGGCGCGGGTATCTCTGCTGATCGGTCTGATCTCGACCGCAATCGCCCTGCTGATCGGTATCAGTATCGGCGCATTCGCAGGTTATTTTGGGGGCCTGGTCGATGACCTTCTGATGCGCCTCACGGAAATATTCCAGACCATTCCAAGCCTGATTTTTGCTATTGTTCTCGTAGCCATCATGGGGCCTTCAATTAACTCAATCGTACTTGCGATTTCGGTGGTGTCATGGCCCCCAGTGGCGCGTCTGGTAAGGGCGGAGTTTCTAAGTCTACGCCGCCGCGAATATGTAGAAGCTTCGCAGGTGCTTGGCCTCCCAAGCTGGCGGATTATGTTAACCGATATCTTACCCAACGCGATGGCGCCCGTCATCGTGACGGCAACATTGATGGTCGCGACAGCTATCTTGATGGAGTCCGGCCTCAGCTTTCTGGGCCTCGGCGACCCAGATGCGATTAGTTGGGGTTATCAGATTGGAGCCGCGCGCACGATGCTGCGCACTGCATGGTGGATGAGCTTTTTTCCTGGCGTCGCAATTATCATCACGGTCCTGTGTCTGAACCTCGTGGGCGAAGGCCTGAGTGATGCACTCAATCCTAATCTGAACCAGAGGAAGAAGTGATGGCGCAAGCAGAACAGATGAAGGTTCAACCACGTAATGCGTCTCATGCAGCCTCTTTGCTTGAGGTACGAAACCTGACCGTTTCGCTACCTGAAGGAGCCGACCGCGCCAACGCTGTGGATAACATCAGCTACCGTCTGGAACCAGGTCGTATCACATGCATTGTTGGTGAATCCGGGTCGGGAAAATCGATGACGGCAAACGCAATCATGGGTCTGCTACCAAAACCACACGTCAAAGTCGCCTCTGGAGAGCTAATTTTCGAGGGCGCCGATTTGCTGACCCGAAGCGAAACAGAGATGCGCATGGTGCGTGGCGCCGAGATTTCGATGATCTTCCAGGAACCAATGACGGCTCTAAACCCGCTAATGACAGTGGGGCAACAGATTGCCGAAGTGGTCCGGAAGACCGAGAACTTATCCAGATCCGATATGCGAAAACGCATCATCGACCTGTTAGACGAGATGCACCTGCCCGACCCTCAATCCTTGCTGGATAGCTATCCTTTCAGGCTATCGGGGGGCCAACGTCAACGCGTGATGATCGCGATGGCATTGGCACTCAAGCCTAAATTACTGATCGCAGATGAACCCACGACCGCGCTCGACGTTACAACCCAAAAGCAAATTCTGACCCTGATCCGTGAACAACAAGTTCAGCGCGGCATGGGCGTAATGTTCATCACCCATGACTTTGGAGTGGTAGCGGAAATAGCGGACAGCATTGTTGTAATGGAGCGCGGCAAGGTGGTTGAAGAAGGCCCGGCCGGAGCCATCCTGAATGCGCCTCAACACCCTTACACCCAAAAGCTAATTGCGGCAGTGCCTACGTTGGATGATCACGCGCGCACGACACCAGCAGATACGCTTTTGCTATCAGTCAAGAATGTATCCAAGACCTTTCGAACGCGCGGCGGTCTGCTTGTTAAAAAACGCGAAGTGCGTGCCTTACAATCCGTGGCCTTCGATTTGCACGAAGGCGAGATTATCGGTTTGGTCGGGGAGTCAGGTTCGGGCAAATCCACGCTCGCTCGCTCGATCATGCGTCTGAGCACCATTGATTCCGGACAGATCACAATCGATGGCAAACCAACGGATGCGCCCGATTTGGACTTGCCGAGGGCCATCCAGTTTATTTTCCAAGACCCCTATGCTTCCCTCAATCCGAGGCGACGCATCGGCCGCGCCCTAACAATAGGCCCGATGCATCACGGCACGCCGAAGAAAGAAGCATGGGAGCGCGCGCAGGAAATGTTGCGTGTGGTCGGAATGGATCCCTCCGTGATGGACAGATTTCCACACGAATTCTCCGGCGGCCAGCGCCAGCGGATCGGCATTGCCCGCGCTCTCACAATGCAGCCGCGCATCCTGATAGCTGATGAAGCTGTCTCTGCCTTGGATGTTTCGGTCCAGAAACAGGTCTTGCGCTTGTTGGAGGAAATTCGCCTCAGCATGGGCATCGCAATCCTGTTTGTAACCCACGATCTACGCATTGCCGCAACGATCTGCCATCGTTTGCTGGTGATGCGACATGGCAAGATCGTCGAAGAAGGCAGCACCAGATCCATATTCACAAACCCCCAGAGCGCTTACACCCGCGCCCTGCTGGACGCCGTTCCCGGGAAAGACTGGCACAAACCAAAATTGGAGGAGACGCTATGACCGGCAAGACTATGGTTGAGAAGATTATGTCGAGGATCAGTGGTGGCGCACCCGTTTCAGCGGGCGACGAGCTATTGATAAGACCAGACTTCGTAATGGCTTATGACTTTCCAGGCTATACCGATGTGATCTTCAAGACAGTAACCGAAAAATTTGGGCTCACTGAACTGCCGGGAAAGGAGCGTTATGTGATTTTCATTGATCACATGGTGCCAGCAATTGATCCCAAGGAGGAAGAGTTCCATGAGATGACGCGCAGTTGGTGCCGCGACTATGACATTGCCTGCGTCGAGCGAGAAGGCATTGGTCATCACGTTGCAGGCGAAACCGGATATGGTGTGCCCGGTGCCTTTGCCGTCCACTATGACGGGCATATCTCACAACTCGGAGCGTTGGGATGTCTCGCCGTGAACATGCCTCGCCAGACCCTGACAGAAGCTTTCGTGCGCGAATACATTGACTTTCAAGTTCCCCAAACAATCCGCCTGAATCTTGTAGGCAAAGTTCAGCCGGGCGTAATGCCGCGCGATCTATTCCACGGCATCGTACAAAAACTGGGTAACAAATTCGCGCGGTTTGCCGTCCTGGAATTAGGAGGTGAAGTCATTGACGAGCTTTCACTGGATGGCCGCCAGGCGTTGACCAGCATTTCGATGTTCACCGGTGCGCTATCGGCTGTAATCAACCCAGATCAGGCTATGCTGGACTATGCGCTGCCTATAGCGCGTATTGAGATAGACCCTGTATCAAGCGATCCTGACTGCACATACGCTGCAATCCATACTGTCGATGTCAGCGAGATTGGAGTGATGGTGGCGCAACCGCCTTCGCCGTCTCGGACTACGCCACTGAACGAGGTATCTGGTCTTGACGTGCAGGTAGGCTATATCGGCTCTTGCGCGTCAGGTCGTATCGAGGATCTGCGAGCTGCTGCCAAGGTGCTTAAGGGAAAACGACTGGCTCCTGGCTTTTCGCTGCATGTTGTCCCTACGAGCCGCCGAATAATGACTCAGGCAGCTCAAGAAGGATTGCTTGAAATCTTCAGCGATTGCGGCGCGTTCGTCTCCTCTGCCTCCTGCGACTTTTGCTATGGGCGAATTGCAACCATGCGTGATGGACAGCGAGCCGTATCAACCGGCACCTTGAATGTAAAAGGTCGAATGGGCAGCCCCGACTCTGAGATTTACCTCGTCAATGCGGCGGTCGTGGCGCGCACCGCGATTGACGGACGTATTCCGCGGTCTGAAGACATGATCACGGAGATGGAATGATGACCAACGTAAGTGAGAAGGCGCTCCCGACGATGAAGGGACGCGTAGCTTGGATTTTTGACGAAGAAGATTACGACATTGATCAGATCATCGGCGTTAAGAACATCCGCATTCAGGATATGGACGAGCTGTGCGGCATCGCAATGAAAACCTACGATCCGGAGTTTCAATCTTTGGTAAAACCCGGCGATCTGCTGGTCGGTGGCGATAACTTTGGCTTTGGCCATCCGCATTCTCCACCGATGAAAGCAATGCGCCACATGGGGATTGGCGGTGTAATCGCTGAATCCTTCGCACCCACATACTACCGCGGTGAAACGGCCATGGGGTTTCCTCAAATCACCTGCAAGGGAATTTTGAGCGCTGTGGCACGCTGGGACGATATCCGGGTCGACTGGCAAAGAGCCAAAGTTCTGAACCTTACCCAGGACACAGAGCTGACTTTTGAAATGCCCAGTAAGACAGAGCAAAACCTGCTCATCCATGGCGGACATCTCAATTATCTATACGAAACATTTTCCGGCGCTGCCGAGAGAAAGGACTAATCAAATGTTGACGAAATCTGAAATGGCCCAAGCCATTCGGTCCGGCAAATGTCTATGGAGTGCTGGATGTCACGACGTTCTGTCCGCTATGCTCGTCGAAAAGGCGGGCTTTGACGTCCTTTTGACTTCGGGCTTTGGCATCTCGGCCTCTCTGCTCGGACAGCCCGATGTCGAGGTTTATTCAATGACTGAAAACCTCGGTGTGGTGCGAAACGTTGCCAATGCCGTATCAATCCCGGTTATTGCAGACGCAGATACCGGCTATGGAAATGCGATCAACGTGATGCGAACGGTGCGCGAGTTTGAGCAAGCCGGCGCCGCAGCCATGATCATCGAAGATCAAGTCATGCCCAAACGCTGCCCCGCAGTTGCCTCCAAGCTTGAATTGATCTCCATCGCAGAAGGTGTCTCCAAGATCCGCGCAGCTGTTGCCGCCCGGCGCGATGCCGACACCCTGATCGTGGGCCGCACCGATGCTGAGACAAAAGAGGAAAGTATCGAACGTGCCTGCGCTTATGCCGCAGCTGGCGCAGACATGATTCAACCGATCAGCGCAGGCTACAAAAACCTCGACGATCTACGCGACCTGCGCAAGGCTTGCGGCGTACCGCTCTCTTTGCAGATTATGCGTTGGCTTGAAACCGATCTCTCGGGTGACGAGATCGAAAGTGTTGCAGGCATCGCGCATTTTCCACTTGTCTCTTTGCTATCGGCCACCCGTGCGATGGAGAACACCCTGACCAAGGTCCGCGAAGCTCGAACGACCCGCGCGCTCAGCGAAAGTGACCAGACCAGCCTGCTGGATTTCAAAAAATTTATCGGGTTTGCCGAAGTCGAAAAGCTACAGGAAGAATTCATGAAAGATCTCGTATGATGCAAATCGTGTTATGTTGATTTTACTTATTGAAATAGTGTGGGCGTAAATGAGTACCATCCACGACAAAACAACCATATCCGGCATGCCCAAAGTACGGGCCATAGAACGCGCAATTGAAATATTGCGCGTTTTCAAACCCCATCATCCGAAAATGACCCTGACCGAAATCTCCCATGCCACGGATTTGGATAAGGCGACAGTTACCAGGATCCTTGGAACGTTGATGGCTTGCGATATCGTCACACATGATCCAGTAGCGCGTAAATACTGGCTTGGCTTTGAAGTGTTATCTCTGGCAGCAAGCGTCCCTGGTCAGCACGACCTGCACCAGATAGCGGACCCGATCCTGCGAGATGTGTCGATCCGCACGCAATGCCTGACCTTTCTTTCCACATTCGGAAAAGAAGGAGCAGTGTGCGTCGCCCGAGCGGTGATTGATCCGCCAGTGCAGGTTCAAATCTGGAACATTGGGGAGGTAAGGCCTTATAATCAGGGGGCTGCGCCTAAGCTTTTGCTGGCTAATATGAACAGCGAGCAGCAGGCTGCTTACCTCGAAGCCAACCTCCCCTCAGCTAACTCTATGACAATCACTGACCCTCATGACCTTCTTGGCATCCTGGAAGAAATGCGCGGGAAGGACACAGCGTTTTCAAAGGACGACATCATTGAAGGACTCAGTGCACAAGCGCATACGGTTCGCAATGCAGAGGGCGAGATAATTGCCGCAATTAGCGTAGTTGGTCTCAATCCATTATTCTCGGACGGCGGCGCTCAGCGGATTATTTCTATATTATCGGAAGCATCATCTGTGCTGGCTCGACGGCTGTCGTTTTCAGGTATCCTATAAGGCTCAGCTGTCTTGCCGAACAAGCAGGTCAAAATTGACGCTATGATATGGTCAGGGAGTAACGATGGGCAGCGCGGAGTTTCCTTGGAAAGACTTCAAGCAAATGCTGTCTGGGTTTTCTTCAAGCCAACTGCTTGGGCTTGTGCAGGACCCATATCATTTGAATGCAAAGAACGCGTCGATCATGCAGGCTCGTTTCTTGAGTGACGATACAAAGCAGGGCCACCTCGCACCTTCTATGACAAGAACTCAGGGTGCTATCAAACCGAAGCAGTCTTGGAGAAGGATGTAAAATTGCTCAAAGAGCGAAAAGGCGGTTTAGTCAATCTGAGCCTTGGGGACTTCATTTGCCCCAGAGGGCGATTGCGCCAAGCGGCCGGTTTCTTATCAACCAGTTTGGTTGCACGGCTGACCTGAGTCGAGTACTGGCTTTCGATCCCAAACTCACGCATCACCGCTTCAGCCCGCTGCGTGGAGACGCCCTTGATGTACATTTCTGCCACCGCCAACATGACGGTGCGCGAAGATCGCTTCCCTCGTTCCAGAGATTGAGGATAGAAGGGATCGCCAGCGTGTCCGGCGGTTTTGGGCATGTTTAGGATAACGGTTCCTGCGGGCGTGTCGATCCGCTTCGGTTTGTACCGATTGGCATAGACCTGCCGCTCAGGGGTGTGCTCATAATGGTTGGCCTTGAGAAACCGCTCACGCGCGATCTGCAGCGCAAGCTCGCGGAGCTGGCCAAAGACCCGCCCAAGGTCGGTCGCTGCTGTTACGATCAGTTGTTCCAATAGCCTCAATAGTCGTATCGTGTTGTAGGCCTTTTGCTTCCTCCATGAATGTTTCCAACTCCATGGGATAGCACGATGACGTCACGTTTTACTGGGGGGCATGCCCTCTAGGTAAAACGCACCAAAGCGCAAACCTCAGACAAATTCCCAGACATCAGGTTAAACTACCAAGGCACGTGCAGCGAGACCTTTGCCAAGGAGCAAGACGCTTTGACTGGGCTTGGATATCGCAAGCGCGTCCCAACGGCACCAACGGCCCTTTGCTGTCGGTTTGGCCCGTGCGCCCCGCAGTGTGGCTTTCATAGACTGGCGGTTCTTGCGTGCCGCAGCATTTTCCGTCGCGCCATTTTAGATCTGCG
>Ga0163215_101334_pt1 | contig 15973 bp, 15 predicted proteins | sample SynspAceP_FD_185934 | JGI IMG/M metagenome (GOLD analysis project Ga0163215, IMG submission 185934) | Saline lake microbial communities from Ace Lake in Antarctica - Synechococcus sp. Ace-P (Hybrid Assembly) | ecosystem: Environmental > Aquatic > Non-marine Saline and Alkaline > Saline | place... | reverse complement strand
CGGGGTGAACCGGGCCTGTGTGTTTCGCTTAGTAGCCAGCTTAGCCTTGCAGAAGGCTCAGCACGCTTTGCTTGGAGGCGTTGGCCTGCGCCAGCATCGCAGTGGATGCCTGCTGCAAGATCTGCGCCTTGGACAGCGCGGTGCTTTCTGCCGCGAAGTCGGCATCGAGGATACGACCCTTTGATGCTTCAGTGTTGACGGTGACGTTGGTCAAGTTGTCGATCGTGTGGGTCAACCGGTTCTCAATCGCACCCAACTCTGCGCGTGTCGCGCTGACGAGTTCGATGGCTGACTGAATAACCGCCTGGGCCGATATAGCTCCATCTTCCGACGTGACGTCAACAGTTGCAATGGTATCGCGGCTACGACCAACATCAGAAACCGATGCCACAGCTGTGAAGCCAACGCCCGCTGTCTGCCCAGTCAGTGAGATGCTGCCATCGTCATTCAGCGACGCTGTCAGTGTCTCCCCAGCAGTCGAGCTGTTGATCGCTGCAACAAGACCCGCACTCACATCCGAAATCGCGGTATCCGTATCTGCGACCGAATAGCTGATCTCCGCGCCGTCGATGGTGACGGAATAGACATCACCTGTCTCAACTGTTCCAGAAACCGTCAGGCTATCAACCTGAACGCCACCTGCAAAGTTGGATGACGCAGTTGCCGCTGCAAAGCTTTCTCCCGCAGCACCCGTGATGTTTAGCGCACCATCAACGACCGACAGGGTCTTGCCAGTGAATGCTGCGCTGCTCTGCATCTGGCTTGCAACTGCAGCACCATCATCACCTTCCTGTGCGGTGTAGCTAAAGCTTTCATCACCGATCGAGACCGTGAACGTATCACCAGCTTCGACGTTTCCGAAGGCCACGGCTTCAACTTGCGCCACATCTGCAGCGTTTGTTGTCGTAACAGACGTTTCAAACCCAGTCCCAGCCAGAGCCGCAGTCAGAACAACACTCGCATCGTCACCAGAAGTAACAACAACACCTGCCAGAGAAGCGGCCGCCGCAACAAGACCATCACGAGCAGCATTCAGACGGTCTGCAGCAGTAGCGCCTGCTGCGTCGTCGGAAGTTACAGTGTAGGAAACAGCGTTGCCGTCGCCCAGGTCAATCGCAAACACATCCCCTTCTTCAGCATCACCACTCAGCGTGACGTTGTCGATCTGCAGTTGAGATGCGATTGAGGTGTTGTTTGTCGTAGTCGAGTCCGTGGAGTCGATGGCCGAACCAGCAGTCAGTGCAGTTATAGAGATACCGTCTGTGCCACTCGCTGCAATGTTGGTGAGTACAGCCGTGACGGCCGCAGTTTCGTTCATCTTAGTGACAAGCGCGTCACGGACTGCGGTGATCCGTTCATCATTGGTCCGAAGAGCAGCGATTTCATCGGTAACGGTGACAGATGCCGAGAATCCACCTACGTCTGCCGTGAAGATATCACCGCGACCAATTTGTCCACTGATCGTCAGCAGATCCTGCTGCTTCACCGCAGTTGCCTGCGTTTCTGTCATAGTGGCTGTGAATGCAACACCTGCAGTGGTTCCGGTAACATTGATCTTGTCAACGTCATCAGCATCCGCAGACAGAGTAGCATTCTCCAGATTGTCGGACAAAGCAACGAGAGCATCGCGCACCGCCAAGCGCGCACCAGCTGTGCCGAGATCCACCATGTCCTGTGTCACTTCAACTTCAACATAGTTTTGCGTGCTTAGGGACAGGCGCACCTTGTCACCAGTCTCAAGTGCATTTGCTGCATCAAATTCAACTGAAGATGCCTGTGTTGTTGCTGCTTTATTGACCGTGTTGGTTGACACACTAAAGGTGCTGGCCGCACCCGTATTGGTTGACGACAGAGTAAGCACGCCATCATCTGCAGATGCAGTAATAACACCCGCAGCAGTCGTTGAGATGCTTGAACCCACTCCGTCAGGGTTGTTCACTTTTTCGGCAAGGGCAGCAATCACATCTTCTGCTGTAGCTTTACCAGTGACAACGGTGTGCGATACAGTTGTATCGCCGACCGTCAGCTCAACAACATCACCAACTTCGATTTCGGCAGTTGTTGATGTCATATTGACGACCTGAGTGGACACAGTTGCCACTCCGTTGTCGTCCTCATAGGGACCAGTCGCTGTACCTGCCGTTACGGTGGCCAAGGTTGCCTCAGTAGAGGTCAGGGCCGTTCCATCCGCATCCGGATCATGATCGGTTTCGGAGAGTGTAAAGGCAAATGTGGACCCGGCAACAGTAGACGTTGCGGTCAGGGTGATCGTCCCAATATCATCTCCATCCGCTGCAGCCGTGATCACGCCTGCATCACTATCCGTTACACTGCTTGCGCTCGCGGCATTGATCGCAGCGACAAGTTGGTCACGCACGTTTTCTATCGTGGCATCGGCATCCGCACCGATATCATCGCGTGTTACAGTGTAAGTTACCGCATCACCTAGAGCACCAGTCACTGCAAGTGAAAGAACGTCACCCTCCTTGAGGTTGTCCCCAAGCGTCATAACCACATCTGCGGTAGCAGCTGCACCCGCTGTGGCGGCTGTGACGGTTTCTGGAGTGATGGTCACAGATGCAGCTGCCCGGTCTGTGACTGTTAGATCTGCATTAAAGGTGATGCTGGTTGCAGATGCGGTTTCTGCAGTGAAGACGATGGTGTCATCCCCCTCACGACTTGCCGTCAGAAGACCACCTGCCTGGTCATAACGTGACCCAAGATCAGAGTTGTTGAACAGCGACACAAAACTGTCAATCGCGTTGCTCTTGGATTGGGCTGCATCGGTGACAAGATCGTCGCTATCCACCGTGTAGCTCACGGCAGTGGCACCTGTACCCGAGCCGTCCGTACCGGACGCCTGGATCGAGATGGTATCGCCGTCTTTCACGGCACCACCGATGGTGTAGGACCTTACGTCGACCACTTCATCAAGCCCATCTGCGCCGGCGGCAGCATCAACATAAGCGATGTTAACGTCGGTTGTGCCTGCAGCCTCCATTGCTTGGCGACCGTCTTTGGCAATGATTTCAACGCGGAGGTCAAAGTCTCCATTAACACTACCCGTGAAAGTTATTCCGGAAACACCATCATTTGCCGTGGTCGGAACTCCGACGAACTTATTGGTTGCCGCAGCTGTATCAAACTCCGCATCAAGAGATACAGTGACTGCAGCAATGCGAGCGGCAGCAGTTGCGCCCGACGCATCATCCTCTGTTACGGTATATGTAAACGAAGTTTCGCGCTGAGCTTCGTCACGGCCATAAATGGTGATCTGATCACCTGTCGCAAAATCACCACCAAGTGTGATTGTCTCTATGCCTGAGGCAGCTGCAGTGGTTGTGGCCGCGTTTGTAGCAAGTACACCCGTACCAGCTGCAAGCGTAATTATAGCCCCACTTACTGTGGCCGCACCTTTCGCAGCGAGCTCGTTACCTGCATTGATCTGTGCTGAAAAACTCGTAGCAATCGCCTCACGTGTCAGGACGTCTGTTGCTTTGATGTCTTCAGCGCTGATTGTGTAGGTGCTGACATTAGTACCATCCGTGAAACCGAATGAAGCACCAACTGCAAAGCCTGTGCCGCCGATCGTAATAGTACCAGTAGCGGTAGTCCCACCACCAGCTACCGTCGCGGTACCGCCATGACCCTGCGTTACTGTGGCAGCTGTTGTGTTAACGAGCGCTGCTGTGGCCGATGTATCTGTGGCTACGGAAATTGTAGTCGTCGTTGGTGCAGTCCCTGGAGTGCCAGCTGTAACTGTGATAGTCCCATCACCAACGGCAGCAATAGTGTTGGTAGTAGTACCAAGGGCTCCAACCAACGCAGCCGCAATGGTAATTCTATTTGCGGCATCCGTACCTGTGAGGTCAGCGGCTAGAACTGTGTATGTGGCAGTGTCATCACCACCAAGCGTCAAGACGTCGCCCTCTGCAAAAGCACCGGACAGTGTGATCGTATCAACCTGTGCAATACTAGTTGCATTGGCAGTTGTATTCGCAACAGCGACCGAACCACCTGTGGCGACGGTAGACGTAGCCGAGAACGTTGTCCCACCAACATTCGCGGTTAAAGTTAGTGTACCGCCCGTTGAGGCAGCTTCGGCAGTGACCGATGAACCAGTGGCAGCATTGATAGCAGTTGCGACCGCTGCAGAGGCGGAATTTTCGTCAACACCTGTCGTTGCATCCAAAGTGACAACAACGTCGGCGTCAGCCACTCCAGTGATCGTAATAACATGACCTTCTCCAATACCAGTTCCTATGGTGATTGTATTCACCTGAGCCGTCAGCGCAGCCGTGCCCACATCTTTCGTAGTAAACGTTTCGGCAACTGACCCAGCACTTACGTTTTCAACAGCTGTCGATGACGTCAACGACTGCGTGTCGTTCTGGCCAATATTAAATTGTGTCTGGTTAATCGCCAGGGTCTGGCTATCCACCTTTGCAACCGCAGCTGTTGTGGTTGAAGCAACCGCAGTCTGCGTGTCCGCGCCCAATGCGATGTTCGAGACCGAGCTCATCAAAGAAGCAAGTGCATCTGTGGTGCCTGCACCGCTGAGTTCTGACGAACTTTGGTCGCTGATGCTGACACCAATCGAACCCAGGCTGGTGAAGCCTACATTCAGCGTCTTTGACAGGAAATTGCCGTCCAGAATGTTCTGACCGTTGAACTGCGTATCGCCAGCAATACGGTCGATCTCTGCCTGAAGCTGGGTCACCTCCGCTTGGATCGCAGTTCGGTCTGTGTCAGAAAACGTTGAGTTCGATGCTTGAACCGACAGCTCGTACATCCGTTGCAGTATGTTGGTTGTCTCTTGCATCGCGCCTTCGGCGGATTGAATAAGAGAAATGCCGTCAGAAGCGTTCCGGACCTGCATGTTCATCGCGCGGACCTGAGAGTCCATGCGCGTTGAGATCGCAAGACCAACGGCGTCATCGGCAGCAGAGTTGATGCGCTTGCCTGTCGACAGGCGCTCCATCGAGGTTTCCATGTCCTTGTTAACGCTGGTCGCGGAAGCCGCGGCCATCAAGGCGCCGGTATTTGTTGCAATTGTGAGTGCCATCACATCTCTCCTATTATGTCATTAAGAGAACACGGCTATAAATGCGCGCTCTCAACCAACTGAAGCATGCTGTCGCTATCAACCGGCCTGTTAATGGTAACGGCTGACATAGGCCGAGCTTTAGCCACGTAGGGCAACATTCTTTTACAAGATTGATTGCTGTAAAGAAGTGACCCGATTAGAGTTGGAAATAACTAGCTGAAACAGGCGCATGACCATGACATTCCTATCCCGACTGCCCACTTGCTTTTGTCCGATCACGACGGGAAGCTTTTTCGCGATGCTGCTAGTCGCCGGAACCGGCCTAGCCGCTGAGAGGTCATATGCTGGCCCCGATCCATTTGACGCCGCCGTTGACGCCGTGAAAGCAGAAGATTTTGGCCTCGCGAATGACCTTTTCTTTGTCCTGGCAGAACAGGACGATCACGACGCGCAATTCAACCTAGCGATACTGCTGGAGGCCGGGAAAGGCACGCCGCAGAATTACACCCTTGCGCTGGAATGGGCCTGGCTGTCGCAGCTGGGCGGTGTCGCGCGCGCGAAAGGTCTGGCTGATCGGCTTGCCGAAAAACTACCGCCCGCCACGAAGGATACGCTCGCGGCGCGCATCGACGCTCGCCTGCAAGACCGCCTGTCGCGGGGGGATTCCGCGGCCATCATGCAATATGCCCAGTTCAATCAAGCAATATTAACGCGTCCAGATCTGGAAACCGCCTATATTTGGACGCTGATTGGTGCTGCGTTGAATATCGACCTGGCCGCCCAAACCCGCAATGACATCGAGGCTATGTTAGAGCTGCCCGTTATCCTGTCCGCCCAGAAAGCAGCGCACGCGATGTTTGTTGATCAGGACATGGCGTCGTTGTTTGCCGATGCGGTCGCTTCATCACGATAGCTTATGGATATGGCAAGTGCCTCATCCTCGGTCAGATCATATTGCTGCGCAGCATCTTGCAAACTGCTGCCCGCCTTGAGCGCTGCAACCGCGGCCCCGATATTGGGTGCCGATCTTGCCGGCGATCCGTTTATGGTTTCCGCTTGCTGTGGCTGATCAACGACACCAGGTATATTGACCTGCGACGTGTTAATTTCCGGGATATTTGTGAGCTGCATCGCCTCACTGATATGTTTCAGCGACAATTTGATGGCTGAAAGATCGCGGTTATTCCGCCTGACCACGACCAAAACCCATCCGATAAAAACCAGAAACGGGGCCAGCACCCCGATTGTCATTAAGTTATCCATCGTCAAGGTTTCGAATTCTTGAAATGTCAAAAATGCTTCCATGTACGGTCAATATTTTGACGCTTGCGAATTCTTGTTACCGACGTCACAAAATCGACGGAGCTCAGCACATTTTTCAGCATAAAGAAACTCCTGAGTCAGTTTATGATACAAATTTGCCAACTCAATAGGTGAGTTCGGGCCGCGGCAACCCAATTTCACTATTTCGTCCAGCACCTGTTCGGATGCCACAAAATAGTCATTGTCAACCGTACGGCACTCTTTGAGTCGGTCAAGCGCCGCGCTCAGCTGCTTTATCGCGCAACCGGTCGCGGACATCAGCTCAAGGCTTCAAAAGCATCGGCAAGATTTTGGGCGATCTTGTCGAAATCCACAGGATACTCATTCGCCTGGATCGAGGCCCGAATACGATCGACCGCTTCGATATCAACCGGTACCGGCATGCTCTGCATCGAGTCCAAAACCTCTGAAGCGGCTGAATTGATCTCTACTGCAGGTCGCGAAGCGGAAGATACCGGGTTAACCGGGGCAGCTACACCCAGTCCTGCAGTCTCGCCGCCGCTTGCGGACGAAAGGTTGACTTTGGGAACCGCGTTAACCTCTGGCATTTTCGCGGAAGTGACCGTGCCAGTCAAATTTTGTGTAGCATCAATCATGTTGCATTCTCCTGTCGAAGATAGGTAACGACTGTTCAGGGTGCCATTTTAGAAAGAACTTGAACTTTTCTTTCCTGAGAGATCCGTCCGGTCACTTCACTGCCACTGCTTAGGTTTCTCAGGAGTATGATATCCCCAATCTGGCCCGGTTCCAAGGCGATGCCTGGACTTTCTATTTCTATACCGCCATTCACGATCTGCAAGGTGACAATATCGTCCGTATTTACTGCCCAGTTGCGCTGCAGATGGCGCGGACTGACCGGCACGCGGGGCGTCAAAGATTGCGACAGAACCCTGCCCGCGACATCCTCGATCGCGATATAGACACTGCTGACGGACAATGGATCAATCGGACGGAGTTCCAGATCCCCTTCCTGTATACGGTCGCCGCTGCGCAGTGGTCTGCGCAGAAACACTGCTTGTGTGACATACGCCTCGCTGGCTTGCGGAACATGTGGAACCGCGCCCAGGACCTGCGCGCGCAGGGCGATGCTCCATTCCACCGGTGACGGGCACCGCACCGTGACACTGCGCCAGCCGCTAAAGGCTTGCTCCACCTCAAGTGGCGCATCACAGGCATAAAATTGTTTTTCTGCCATGACATTCGGTGCCGCGACTTCACCAATGCTGGCAAGCCGGTCAATGATCGCTTGCTGGACTTCTTGCCCCGTGACGATCCGCGTGACCGCCTGATCCTGCGCCAAAAGCGCGACAGGCCACAACAGCAGGATGGAAAGCCAGCGCAGCATATCAGAAGACATAAATACTGTCGGGGGCAGTTGGTCCGCCAACGATATCCGGCAAGATCAGGGTTTGTCCCGCGACCATCCTGTTGGGATCACCACCTAGAAATGCGCGCGGGTTGTCCTGCACGACTTGTGCGACCACCGATTGCAGGCCTGTGGCCCTATAGCGGTACTGCCGCAGGATACCCAAAAGATTCTCACCTGGTGCGATGGTATAGTGCCGACTTGGCGCACCAGTGCCAGCACAATCGGTTGTGCATAGCAAAACAAAAGGCTCTTGCGCTTTTGCAGACAGTAGTAGAACCAATAAAGCACAAAGGGGCAAGATCGCAGTGCGCAAATGCATAGTCATCAACCCCCTATGTCAAAGCGCACCTGGGCACCCGCCAAATGCGCACCAGCACGCCTTGCGTTCAAGGGGCTCAGGATCGCATGGCTGGGGCTCAATTCCACGATACGGAACACCGTCCAAGGCTGTCCACGGCCTTCGGCAAAGGCAAGGCTTTGATGGGTCAGGCCATCACGGCTGCCCAGATCGATGCGGAAGCGTCCGGTTCCCGCAGCCGTCAGATAGCCCTGCAACGGGGCGCAAGCATACGACCCCAGCCATGCCTCAAGCTCCGCGGACACAGTCGCGGCGACACTTTTTGAAACCTCATGTGCATCCTTGCGCGCCAACACATTGATTGTCCGAAACGGCGTATTGGCAGAGACGGCAACCACATGGCTGGTGGACATCTGCTGCGCGCGCCCGGGGGCTGCAGGATCAAGCACCTGCGCCTGCAAGGTCACGGTCAATGTGGCCGCTTGAATCCCGGGGGCCGTCGCGTGCCATGACAGATGCAGGCCCCGCGCCGTATCAGGTATCTGGTTTGACCGGGATGCCTCTACCCTGGGCTGTCCGCCCATAAGAGAGTTGTAGTCAAAACCAGCAGGCAATTTGCGGCCGCTTTGTTCTACCGTCGCAAGCGAGATGTCGCGCGCTGAAATCTGGATCTGTGGCGTCGCTGCAAGACCCGCGATGGTCGCGTCATGCGCCAGCTCCAAAGCCTCTTTTGCCCAAAGAGGTGCGGTAGGCCCGACATGTATCTGCGGTTTCCCGGCGATCAAATGAACTGCAGGACGCACCGCGCAACCAAGCGCAGGCGCGGTGCCGACATAGGCATCAATGACGACTTCGTAATGATGGCCCGACCGCCCCTGGCTGACGACAGAATAATCGAGGATGCGGGAATTGGGGCGCATCAGAATGCTTTCACCGGTCAGAACACCATTATCCGCCATGGAAAAGCCTGACACGTCGGCCCCCCCTTCCAACGCCGCAACATAAAGGGCATCTTCCAAGGCAAAGCGCTGTGCGCGGTCGGTATCATTGTCGGTCACGGCAGCCCGTCCCGTGACACGCACCATATCTGCAAAGCTCGGCCCGCCGCCAAGTATGAGCAACACCGCAGCCCCAAGCAGTCTGATCTTACGGCGAAAGATTTTTGGCAGAGTCACCGGCCTTACCCCCAGACTGCCTATCGCACAGCCAGAAGAAGGCGTTCGATCATGTCGCGGTCCAGCTCTAGCACCACCTCATAGGTATCGCGGCCAACCGGATTGATGCGCACAGTGCGCGCACCGCGAATTGTGCCATCGACGGCGGCGCGTGTGGTGTCATTTTGCAAGATGGCGTCGATCACTGTTGTTTGCGAACTTAGCCGCAACCCGTGGACCTGTTCCGTGATGTCGCGCATGGCATCAAGGCGGGCAACGCGGATCGCCATCAGGCGCTTTTGATTGACGTTATGCGCCGGCTGCGCTGAAATCGTAGCATAGCCTGTCCCGATGATCGGTGGAACAGTTTGCTGTGCAACGGCGGCATCGGTGGCCTCCAGCGCATTCTTGATCGCAACGACTTGTTGTGCGGAAGGCGATATGCCCGCGGCACTGGATGACGTGAGGCCATTCATGTTGCAGGCGCCCAGCGCCAGTACAATCGTGAAGGCCGCACAGGTCTTGATCAAATCGGTTAAGGCAAAGTCACGCACAGAAACATCCTCCGCAAGTCGCGTTTTGCCTTTGGTCTTGCATATGTCGTGCCAGTGCCAAGCCCAGCGCAAATTCTGCGCATTTTTTTACTGGCACAGGAATTGCTTCTCAATCGCGTGAAGTGGTGCCTTGCGGGCGTCGCAGCAGGTGGAGCAGCAGAATACATGATCTTGTCAGAAACAGCGGCACCGCGGCACCTATTGGGACGCAGCCTGACCAGCATCACGCTGCCGCTTGGTATTCTGATACTTGTGGCGATGATGGTATTGCCACTGCCGGCCTTTTTGCTGGATATCTTTTTCACGCTCAATATCTTCATGTCGCTTTTGATCCTGATGGTGGCACTACACACCTACCGGCCGCTTGATTTTTCGTCGTTTCCTAGCCTTATTCTGGTTGCAACGGTGTTGCGGCTGGCGCTGAACGTCGCCTCGACAAGAATCATCTTAAGTGAGGGACATACCGGAACCAGTGCCGCAGGGGCCGTGATCGAAGCATTCGGTGCCTTCGTCATCGCGGGAAACTATGTTGTCGGTATCTTTGTCTTTGTCATTCTGGTGATTATCAACCTCGCCGTAATCACCAAGGGTGCGGGCCGTGTATCAGAAGTCTCTGCCCGCTTTACCCTTGATGCCATGCCTGGCAAACAGATGGCGATTGACGCCGACCTCAACGCGGGGGTCCTGACCGCCGAAGAAGCGACATCGCGGCGCGCCGAAATCTCGCGCGAGGCGGATTTTCATGGCGCGATGGATGGTGCATCAAAATTCGTTAAAGGTGACGCCGTCGCCGGTATTCTCATCCTTGCCATCAACGTGGTCGGCGGCTTGACGATCGGGATGCTGCAGCATGGTCTGTCGATCGGCGAATCCTCCGAGCTATATATCCTGTTGTCGATCGGGGATGGCCTTGTCGCGCAAATCCCATCTTTGTTGCTGTCCATTGCCACAGCCATCATCGTGACGCGCGTGTCGTCGAGCCAGGATATGGCCGAGCATATCAAGGGTGAAGTCAGCATGTCGCGCGCCTGGTTTCCCGTAGCCGGCGTGCTGCTGTTGATCGGCATCGTGCCGGGAATGCCCACACTCTTGTTCGGTGGTATGGGTCTTGCCGCTGGGATCGCTGCGTATTTCTTTCGCAAGCAAGAACAAACTGATAGTGATCAAGACAAGACCGACGCCAAGGCACCGGTCGAAGACAGCAATCCCAACACCCTGAACATCACAGACGTCGCCGACCTGTCTGCGGTGACACTCCTGCTGAGCTATCCGCTTTTGTCGATGGTCGACAAAGACGACGGCGGGCCCTTGGCACGACGCATTGTCACAGTGCGCAAGGAAGTGTCCCAGGCTTTGGGATTTGTCTTGCCGAGCGTCCGCATCCGCGACGATCTTGCGCTGGCGGCCAATGAATACAGAATCAAGATCGGTCAGACGGTCGTCGCCGAGGACAAGATTTACCCTGATCAAAAACTGGCGCTGCCCAGCGGCGCGTCACGCGTCAAGATCGAGGGTATAGATGTCAAAGAACCGTCTTTCCGCATTGATGCGACCTGGATCCAGTCAGACCGCGAATTCGAAGCAGAGGCTAACGGCTATATCATCATCGAGCCTGAAACGGTGCTGGCGACACATTTAAGCCAGATCTTGTACAAATATGCGTCAGAGCTGATCGGGCAGGATGATGTTCAAGAACTGCTGGACAATCTGTCAAAGGTCTTGCCGCAGCTGGTCCAGTCCGTCGTGCCCAAATTGATGCCACTGCATAACCTGACGGCGGTCCTGCGGCAGCTTCTATGGGAACGGATACCCATCAGCGACCTGCGCCGCATCTTGGAATTAATTTCGGAAATGGCAGGCAAGAACATGAGCATCACAGATACTGCCGAGGCGCTGCGCCCGCATCTTGTCGGCCTACTGATTCAACAGACAACGCCGCTGAACACGCCTCTTCCGGTTGTGACGCTGGACAGCGCGTTCGAGCATCTTTTGATCAATTCAGCCAAGCGGTCCGAGGGCGATCAATTGCTGCTGGACGGATCATTGGCAGAACAGATGGTCAAATCGCTTGCGCGTATCAACGAGGAACAGACTGAAGCCGGCAAGAAACCATTTTTGGTGGTTTCTCCGCAAATTCGGCGCAAACTATCCAGCTTTCTGCGTCAACATATCGCCGACTTTCCCGTCCTTTCATTCACCGAGTTGCCTGACGGACGGCGGGTCGAGATCGTGGCGACAGTCTCTGGCGACGAGCAACTGGCCATAGAATGAAACATGGTCCAATTTTTGATCCACCGATAAGGCACCCCGGTCATGACGGAATATATCTTCAGAGCATCCGATCCCGACACCGCCATGGAAAAGGCGGTACGCGAGCTTGGGGACGATGCCATGATCCTGTCCGTCAAAAAGATGGGTGATATCACAGAGGTCCGCGCGACACGCGAATCCAGCATGACCAACGAGCCGTCGTGGGACGATCGCAAGCGACAAACCTGGCCAAGCGACGCCATGGATCTGGGGGCGGCGATCCGGACGGCGCGCGCGCGGCGCAATGGCGCGGACCCTGCCCCCGTTGCGCGACAACCTGCCGCTGTTAATCCGGCGCGAGGCCGTGACAAAGGGTTGGATCAAGATTTTACCGTCGGGCGGGTAACGCGACCGGCTGATGCGCCCGAAAGCATTTTGGAAGCAACCCAGTTCGAGGAATTGTTCCGCCAACGCCTTGCGGCAAATCCTGATCCCGCGTCCGAGGCCTTGTCCTATGGGGCAGAGCCTGTCACACGCCAGCCTGACCCGATCGAGAAAGAGCCGGCAACCGCACGCAACACCGCCGCAACACAGGCCGAGCAATGGGCTAGCGCGCCCGCACCTAGCGCGGAAGAATGGGACCAGGATCGCACCCTTTCTGCACAGGTGCCGGCAGCAGCCATGCAATCCTCTGCCCCGCGTCTGAACGAAAGCTCGGCAGATCAGCATCGCATATCGATTTTTGACTATGGGTTCCCTGACGATATTGCCCAATCCTGCGCGATTGCACCCGATCTGCATACCCTGCAAGCACAGCAAGACCATGCATGTCGCCTGCTGGCCGCACGGATCACCGATGATGCCGAAATCTCTGTGGTACATGAAAATACGGCTCTGTTTCTTTTCGGCCCACCGGGCGCGGGCAAGACAACCGTCGCGGCCCAGCTTGCCTTTGAACGATTGCGCACCACTGCGTTCCATCCCCGTCTGGTTCAAGTGCCCCAGAAAGGCTTTGTCAGTTGCGGCCGTTTGCAGCAATACGCAACCGTGTTGAATTCCACGTATCGCACCCTGTCTTTCAACGATGACGAAGACATCGCGCACAACGATATCATTGACTGTGACCTGACAGAACCTGATGCAATTGCGCAAGCTTTGGAATGGGTTACAGACCGACTCCACGACGGGAACGTCAGCCCGTTGCTGGTTCTTCCCAGCACATGGTCGATTGCGGCAATCAAGCAATATACCACGGTGTTCGCGGCGATCTTCCCAGCGACCGTTCTGACACATATGGATATCGGCGGGATTGATATCGCCGGTCTGTCGGCAATGGCCGATGCCAATATAAAGCTAATCGCAGCCAATGAAACCAGGAAAATCACCGAGGGCCTAACCCTGGTGGACCGCGCATCAGTAGAACATTTCTTGCAAGAGTCCCTCGCCACCTGGGTGGTAGGTGATCGGTAATCGTCAACGCGCAACTAAACAAGTCGTGCAGACAGTCGTTTCTAAAGGGAGATTATAATGCCGACGGAGTCCTATTCGATGTCAATGCTAAGCCCGGCCGCAGTGTACAAGCGACAGCAACAAAACCCAGGTTTCAATCCCGACGATGCCCATCAATTGATCAAGGCAACACTGGAACATCTTGTGCGCAGCCTGGGTATCCTAATGCAGGAACCCGCGCGTGACAGCGAGATAGTCAAGACCCATATTGCCAGCGTCCTGACGTCGATCTATGTACTGCAATCAAGTCTAGACTTTGAACGCGGCGGCGAAATCGCCGTAAACCTGTTCCAGTTGTACGAATATTCGCGTCAACAGACCCTAAAACTGATGCGCAATGACGACACGGCGCAGATAGACAGAGCCTATCATTCCATTTCCGAGATCTTTGATGCATGGCAGAAGATCAAGTAAACTCGCGTCCGCATGACGCGCACCTTATAGCTTTGGAAAATGCGCAAAATGCGTTGGAGGACGCTTTGAAAGACGCAGACTTTGATGCAGCAGAGCGCATCAATCTTGAAATGCGCGAACGCCTTGCGGAACTGGCGCATGTTCCTGCGGATCAAATACTCCAAGTTATTGCGCGTTTGACGGCAATTACAGAGCGTCATGCGCAAACACGAGATGACCTGGTTGAACAGGTTTCTCGCTTGCAACGCAATCAAAGGCGGACACGGGCAGTGATTGCTGCCTATGCGAAAAACTAACGACATCAGGGACTGCATCCATGGCAAAAACTGCGCTCAATATCCTGGAGAGTAAGCACCCCCGCCTTGGCGATATCATCAAGAATCTGGGACTTTACAGCCAACCCACACTGCTGCCGACCGATCTTGTTTCCAAGGCAGTTCAAATCACCTCAAGCGGCGTGGCAGGCGCGATAGCGGTGGTCGATGAGACCCGCAAGCTTATTGGCCTTGTGACCCGCAGCTCTGTATTGCGCGCCATTGATCAGGGCGGGATCGAAGGTGTAAATTGGCCCATCAGCCGCGTCATGGTCACGGATGTCTTTGTCGAAAAAGCGGATGCGGACTGCATGACCGTTCTTGCCAGGATGATCCAACACGGCTTTCGCAATATTCCTGTTGTCTCCGACGACGGAGACTTTATTGCATGTATAGACGTTCTGAAAATCGCGCATGCACGACTGGCGGAACTGACAGAAGCGAAACGCAAGCTGATGCGACTTGCAATCAACATGGCTGGAAAAGAAAATCATATGGACGCTGCCGAGACTGTTGATGCCATTCGTAGCTTTTTCAATACAAGCCCGTGGAAAACGGTCATAGTAAAAGATGGTGACAGGCCCATCGGTTACATCACGGCAGACGAATTGCTTAGGGCACAATACCAAACAAAGGACGCGACGACCCTCGTTTAAACTATGGTAACCTGACCAACAGCATGAAGGCTCTTCGATGTCTTACGCCCCAGATTGGATCTTGAACGTGGTTTGCGCAAAAGTCGCGGAACGATACGTTCTTGGTACCTTGCCGATAGAAGCTTATGCAAACCGCATGTCGCGAGATCTGTTGTTGGCCTATACAGATTGCAAACCCGAAAAACTGTACAGCGTGGCCGAAAACATGCTGTTTTTTCTAGCCGAAATCGACGACGACAATGCCCTGAAGCATTGTCATTCTTTCACCTATCGCTCGGTTCTGTTCGACAAGGCTGACCGACCAAGACGATTGAAAGGTCTCTTTCTGGATCCTTTGGCACCTGTCAAACAGCAAACCGGCAGCGAGGCCGTATTCAAAAGCTTTCGCTCGTTTGTTTTCAGGTCCCGTGCCGAGGGCAACCTTGTGGCCCCCGTGGAATGGAAGATGCGCAATCACAAGGAACTCGTTTCACTGGCCAACATACTGGACGTGGAGGTCTCTTTTTCAGACGCGATCTAGGCAGCGGGCTCATAAAACTCGATCCAGAGCCTGACGGATGCCAGTTTGATCATCGACAGGAAGTTGCGTGACGTCTTTTCGTATCTGGTTGCGATGCGGCGGAACGAAGCTTTCAGCCTACCAAAGAACCGCTCGATTTTGTTGCGCTCCCGGTAAATTTCGGAGTCAAATTCGGCGGGCAGTTTGCGGATGGCCTTAGGAGGGATCACGTCGATAGCGCCCTGTTCCCAGATCATGTCCCTGATCCAGTCTGCGTCATATGCCTTGTCCGCCAGTACGTGTTGGCCGGGCTGCAGGTTGTCGAGCAGCGTCTTGCACGGCGGTGCATCATGGGCTTGACCCAGCGTCAATTCATATCGGATCGGTAACCCGTCCTGATTGGTAAGCGCATGTATTTTCGTTCCTAATCCGCCCCATGAGCGACCTAAACAGCGGCGCGTGATGAGCGACAACCATCTTGGCCGGTGCCGACAACCACCTTGGCCGGTGGGGCTGAACGGAAGACGGGCTTGCCCGTTTGGAGGGCAGCCCCACCGGCCTGATTGATTTCTGGGATAGGTGCTGG
>Ga0163215_101333_pt1 | contig 15998 bp, 13 predicted proteins | sample SynspAceP_FD_185934 | JGI IMG/M metagenome (GOLD analysis project Ga0163215, IMG submission 185934) | Saline lake microbial communities from Ace Lake in Antarctica - Synechococcus sp. Ace-P (Hybrid Assembly) | ecosystem: Environmental > Aquatic > Non-marine Saline and Alkaline > Saline | place... | reverse complement strand
GTCGTCGTCAAGCTTAAATTAAGAGAGCCCTGATAGCTAACGCTGTCAGGGCTTTTTTTTGGCTGAAAGAAAGTGCTTAACTCAGTGTGAAATGTTTGAAAGTAAGTAACAGTGTACGATCAAGGCTCACCTTGCCCTTCAATAGCCTAACGATTGCTTCCCAACATAGGTTCACCAGTTTTTCTTAGGCTGGTAAGTGGGAGATTAGATGTTTGGTAGGCTCAGCGAAAATGAAAAAATCTTGATAGGACGATCTATCAGGATTTTTACTTATACAGTGCGTCAAAATAACGCTAACCTTTGGTTGTTAATAACTTCGGTATATATCCACTTCGTTTATTACTTTATTTTTAATGAGTGTTCAACGAAAGTGTTTGTTCAATTACGACTTAGACAATCACCATCTAAGTATTTTCGCTTGTTTCAAGGTCTAATACAGAGGGGTCGATAAAGTACTCTCGCATCAAGCTTTTCATTTGATCTTTGTTGGCTGAAAGTTTAATACCGCAACGCGCGCCAGAGGAATGTAACTTCACACTACGTATGATTCCTTCAAAATTATTTTTTTTCTTATTATTGTTCACAATGATGACTGAACATTGTGTGTCTTTAAGGTTTTCAATTGGTTGTGTACTTGTAATTTCGAACATAACCCCAGTTAACGAAATATCTTTAATTAAGCCTGAAAACATCTGACCATTAGGTAACTTTAATTGTGCAGACAGTAATGTCGGTATACGGGTTTGGGATCGTAGTGAAAATAGCTGTACTTGTTTAGGGTAGCTAATAAATAAAAGTCGAGTAGGTCGAAATGAGATAGTTAATAGTGGCTGACGAAAAGCAATAATTTGACCACCGTCGCCTTCTATTAGCGCTCTAACTACAACAGTGACACCGTCAAGTAAGTAGTCTGCAGCTTTAGGCAATCGGGTTGCACTAGGATAATTTAAAATAATGAATTGGTCTTCTAATAAGCCCACAAACTCTGTTTTTACACGTTTGCTACCAGTTAATGTCAAAATTTCTAAATCAACCATAGTCCCCGTGGTTAATTGGTGAAGCTTATCTATGTTTGTCCTTTTCATATTTCTTTCCAATAGAAAATTATTATTCGTTAGTCTTCTTATGCAAACCAAAATCTAGATGTAAAGAACTACAAAGTGAAGTAGTAAACATAAGGCGTCAAACTTCGCCTCTATTAATTGTTAGCGTACAAATAGATGTGAAAAATATATAGCTTCTATAGTCTTATTGAATAAGGCTATAGGCAAGTAAATAGCACGAGAAAGCACTGTTCTATTAAGCTCTTTTATTGATTGTAAATAAAGTCAAAATATACAGCAACTTCCATTTTTCTGGGCTTGTAGTGTGGTTTTAGGGAATATGATGAGAGGGGTTATGCATAAAAAAGCCCTCGCTAAGAGGGCTTAAGGGATTTTTCTTTAACGGGTATTGTCTGTTAGTTCATTGAGTAATACACGTTGAGCACTTCTGTATTCACCTTTTCTTGGTTTAGATAGCTGGTAGGAGCCATCGCTTTGTAGAATCCAGCTTTGAGTGTTGTCTGTTAGGTAATACTCAAGTTCCTTTTTCACCCGACGAGTTTGTTTATAATCTTGTAGAGGAAAAGCGACTTCAATACGGTTGTTTAAGTTTCGATCCATCCCGTCTGCACTGGATAGATAGACCTGCGGATTGCGGTTATTATAAAAATAGTAAACACGAGTGTGTTCAAGGAATCGTCCTATAATACTTCGTACTCGGATATTAGAGGATATTCCTTTTATTCCTGGACGTAGCGTGCAGATGCCTCGAATAATTAAGTCAATCTTAACGCCAGCTTGCGAGGCTTTATAGAGAGACTGCACAAGTTTTTGTTCAGTCAGGGAGTTTACTTTAATAATGATCCGCGATGGTTCCCCTTTTAGTGCATTTTCTGCTTCATTGTTAATCATCTCGAGCAGACGATCTCTGAGAGTAAATGGCGCGTGCAATAGTTTTTTAACCTTTAGCTCTTTACTCATTCCTGTGAGTTGCTGAAATACACGATGAACATCTTCGCCAATATCCTTATTACATGTCATGAAGCTGTAGTCGGTATAAAGCCTAGCATTGCCAGCGTGATAGTTACCGGTCCCTAAATGAACGTAGCGCGTAAGGTCTGTGCCTTCCCTACGCACGATAAGAATCATTTTCGCATGAGTCTTATGGCGAACGACGCCATAAACAACAATGGCGCCAGCATCTTGTAAACGGCTTGCTAAAGCTAAGTTTTCGGCTTCGTCAAATCGAGCTCTTAACTCAATAACGACAGTCACTTCTTTACCGTTACGGGCAGCTTCTACAAGGGCATTAGCAATTGGCGAGCGAGCACCAGTTCGATAGAGTGTTTGGCGAATCGCTACAACGCTTGGGTCTTTAGCGGCTTCACTCAGAAAATCGATGACAGGTGAAAAACTCTCAAATGGGTGCATGAGTAGATAGTCTTGCTGGCGGATCGCTTCAAATAATCCTCCAGAGCTGGCCAATTTTCTTGGTAAGCCTGGTGAGAATGGAGGGTACATAAGATCCGGGCGATCGACTAACTCAAGTACTGCCATAAGACGGCTTAAGTTGACTGGGCCATCAATGCGATACAAATCTTGCTGCTCTAAATCAAACTGCTTGAGTAAAGAATCAACAATATGTAGAGGGCAATTTTCAGCGATTTCTAATCGCACAGAACTGCCATAATGTCGGCTTTGTAATTCTGTACGCAAGGCACCGGCTAAATCGACACCGATATCATCAGAGTCTACTTCTAAGTCTGCGTTACGTGTCAGGCGGAACTGAAAGCAGCCTTTGACTGTCATGCCCGGGAATAATTGATCGGCATGAGCATGAATAATAGAAGATAGAAAAACCAGATTGTCCCCACCTTCACAAACATCATCTGGGAGCTTGACTAAACGCGGCAATGAACTTGGTGCCGGTACGATAGCGAGACCATTCTCTCTGCCAAAGGCATCTCGCCCTTCTAGTTCAACGACGAAGTTAAAGGTTTTGTTTGCTAATCTAGGGAATGGATGTGCTGGATCAAGTCCAATTGGGCTAATGATCGGAAGCACGTCGTTTCGAAAATATCGTTTTACCCAAGCGGCTTGTTTTTCATTCCACACGGTACGTCGGATAAATTTAACGTTTTCTTTGGCAAGTTTTGGCAAGATAATGTCATTAAGAATACGATATTGACGGCGTACTAACTTATGAGCATGTTCGCTGATTAAGCCTAAAACTTTCTTGGGATGCATACCATCCGGTCCGTTTTTCTCACGGCTGTATTCTAGTTGGCTTTTTAAACCAGCGACTCGAATTTCAAAAAATTCATCCATGTTTGAGCTGAAGATACACAGAAACATCAACCGATTTAGGATCGGATGATTTTCATCCATTGCTTGTTCAAGTACTCGAGCATTGAATTGCAGGTGGCTTAATTCACGATTAAAGTAGAGTTCTGGATCAGCTAAGTCGATTTCTTCTGGCAAGCGCTCTTCGATAGCGATCTTATTCGGATCTTGTGGTTGCTCAGGTATAGGTTCTAAAACCAGTTCCGCATCTAATTCGGTACGCTGGGTAGAGGCCGATTCTTTTTTTTCTAATTCGTTCACAGACTGCTCAGACATGTGCTTCTATTATCTCCAAATACCGTTTAATGATGATGTTGGTATCTTTGTTCTTTTTGCCTACAGCATGTAAGCATGTCATAACAAATTACACCAACGCAGCCTGCTGGTCACCGATTCTGTGTGTTTATTTAAACGAAAAGCGTAGGGCTTCTAGTTTTTCAACAGACGTGCTGCATCTTTTGCAAAATAAGTAAGGATGCCATCTGCACCTGCACGCTTAAATGCGAGGAGAGATTCCATCATCACCGTGTCTTTATCTAACCAGCCATTTTGGAAGGCGGCCATATGCATGGCGTACTCTCCGCTTACTTGATAAGCAAAGGTAGGCACTTCAAGCTCTGTTTTTACTCGACGAACAATGTCTAGATAAGGCATGCCAGGTTTTACCATGACCATATCGGCGCCTTCATCTAAATCTAGCATAACCTCACGAATGGCTTCGTTCGAGTTTGCTGGATCGATTTGGTAGGTGAATTTATTGCCTTTACCTAGATTACCGCTTGAGCCTATCGCATCACGAAATGGGCCATAATACGCAGAAGCAAATTTGGCAGCGTAAGCCATGATCAAAGTATCAATAAAACCTTCGGCTTCGAGTTCGTTGCGAATTTCGCCAATGCGACCATCCATCATATCCGATGGTGCAACGACGTCTGCGCCCGCTTTGGCGTGTGATAAGGCTTGTTTCACCAGAGTGTCAACGGTGATGTCATTTAGAACATAACCAGAGTCATCGATGATGCCATCTTGACCATGAGTCGTGTAAGGATCTAGAGCAACATCGGTTAGTACACCAAGTTCAGGGAATGCATCCTTTAATGCTCGAACTGCGCGTTGCACCAATCCATTCGGGTTATAAGCCTCTTCGGCGAGTAAGGATTTTTTATCACCGGTGATAACAGGAAATAATGCGATTGTTGGAATGCCGAGTTCGACTAGCTCTTTTGCTTCTTTTAGTAGTATGTCGATAGAAACTCGTTCAATATTTGGCATAGAAGGAATCGCTTCGCGTACGTTGCTTCCTTCGATAATAAACATAGGATAGATTAAATCATCTGCTGTTAGGCGATGTTCGCGCATTAGGCGTCGAGAAAAATCATTTTTACGCATTCGGCGCATACGAGTGTATGGAAATGTCATCCAATATCTCTCCTTTTACTGTGTATGAATTTACGTGAGAATTATGACAATATTAAGTCAGTGCTAGCTTAAAAGCTTCGTATAACAGAATTCTTTACGTATTTCTAATGCTGAGTCTTTTATTCGTGCTTTTTGTTCTTCTATAGCAGTAGTGCTTCGGCTTCTTCTAGTTCTTCTTGTGCCTCGAACCAAGCTTCTTCACTTTCTGAGAGAGCTTTCTTCCATTTAGCTTCATCGTTTAATAAGCTTTGCAGTTTGTCTCGTTGCTCTGCCTCATAAAGTGTTGCATCAGACATCGCGTCTGAGATTTTATCTAGATGTTCTTGAGCTGTTTGTACTGCCTTTTCAAACCGCTCACTTTTTTTATGAAGAGGGCGTAATTTTTCACGCATTTCTGCAGCTTTTCGACGTTCTTCTTTACGATCGTTTTTTTCAATTTTACCCGTATTCAATTCGCCTTTTTCAGCTTGCGCAGCACTGACTTGTCTTGCCTGTAACCAAGCGTGATAGGCGGGCAAATCGCCGTCGAAGGCTTGTATCTGATTGTCTGCGACGAGATAGAATTCATCGACTGTACTGTTGAGTAAATGGCGATCATGAGACACCAATAAAATGGAGCCAGGGAATTCTTGTAGTGCTTCAGTTAATGCTTGGCGCATATCTAAATCGAGGTGGTTAGTCGGTTCATCGAGCACTAATAGATTGGGTTTTGTCCAAGAGATTAATGACAGAGCCAGACGTGCTTTTTCACCACCAGAAAAACCTTTTACGGCTCGTAGAGCATCGTCACCGACAAACCCAAAACCGCCTAAATAGCGGCGAATGTCACTCTCCAAAACTTTAGGCGACAGTCGTTGAATGTGTAATAGCGGCGAAGCCTCTAGGTCGAGTGCACTCAACTGATGCTGTGAAAAATATCCTATTTTTAGGTTTTCACCAGCAATGCGATCGCCAGAAAGAAGGTTAATTTCGCCCACAATGGATTTTATCAGCGTGGATTTCCCCGCGCCATTTGGCCCTAATAAGCCAACACGCTGACCATCTCGAAGCGCAAAGTTGGAGTTGCCTAGCTGAATCGTCTTTGCGCCGGATTCTGAGGTATAGCCTAAGTCTGCTTGCGATAAATTAATTAACAGCTGTGAGGTTTTGTCCGCGACAGGAATGGAGAACTGAAATTGAGAGTCGATATGAGCAGGACCGATAATCTCCATTTTTTCAAGCATTCTTAAGCGGCTTTGCGCTTGTTTGGCTTTGTCTGCTTTGAAACGAAAGCGATCGACATATTGCTGAAGGTGAGCACGTTTTTCTATCTGTTTTTCATGGTTGGCTTGTTGTTGAGCAAGGTGTTCGGCTCGTTGGCGCTCATAATTGGAGTAGTTGCCTTTATAAAGCACGAGTCCCTTTTTATACAAATGAACAATATGGCTGCAAATGCCGTCTAGGAAATCTCGGTCATGGGAAATCAGTAATAAGGTGCCGGGATATTGGCGTAACCAGTTCTCCAGCCACATTACTGCGTCTAAATCCAAATGGTTGGTAGGTTCGTCGAGTAAAAGGACGTCGGAAGGGCACATTAATGCTTTGGCAAGATTAAGGCGAATTCTCCAACCACCGGAAAAATCAGACACCGGTCTGTGCATGTCGGTCATTTTGAAGCCCAAACCTTGTAGGAGCGTTTCGGCTCTGGAGTGAGCGGTGTAGCCCTGAGCGTTTTCAAATTCGCCTAGCCAGTTTGCATGAGCGTGATCGTCACCGTTGGCCTGCGATTTAGCAATATTACTCTCTATCATGCGCAGCCTATCATCACCGTCTAGGCAATAATCCAATGCTGAGCGTTGTGTTTCCTCAACTTCTTGTGCCATAAAAGCAATACGTCGCTGACCTGGGAGAATAACCTCACCGGTATCGGCATGCAATTCACCCTTGATCATGGCAAATAAGGAAGATTTTCCTGCTCCATTAGCGCCAATAAGACCGACTTTTTGACCTTCGAAAATAGTAAGGTCGGCATCTTCTAATAAAAATTGAGTACCGCGTTGTAAGCTAACTTCAGAAAATTGGATCATAAAAACTAAGAATCTCTTACCTCTATTATGAGGAGTAAAATTAGGCGCTTCATTATTGAATACAATGTGGAACATTTTAGAGTGCTGTCAACGTAAACGAAATAGCAAGCGTGCATATTCCCAGTTAATACACGGTTTAAAGTAGATGATTGGGTTTCTCAAGGGTAAAATAGCGGTAATATTAATTTGAACTTTTTTACTCAGGCTTTTGACTGGGCAAGGTGTGCTTTGTGAATAATGTAACCATCAACGAAATACAACGCTTTTCATTCGATAATACCAATGTCCGTGGTGAGCGGGTGTTATTAAATAGTGCTTATCAAGAGATTATTAAACGTAAGCAATATCCACTGTCACTAGAAAAACTTCTGGGTGAATTTGTGGCGGCCATTGCACTATTAAGAGATATTGTGAAAATAGATGGCGTGCTTTCTATTCAGGCTAAAGGGAATGGTTTTTTATCAACACTCATGACGGAATGTGATGAGCATCAGAACCTCCGTGGTATAGCGCAATGGGATGAAAGCCAAGATGTTCCTGACACATTCTCTTTAAAAGATGTCTTGGAAGGTGGTTACTTGGCGATAACGATTCAGCCGCGTAATGGTCTACGTTATCAAGGAATCGTCGAGATTGTCGGCGATACTTTATCAGAATGTCTTGAGCAGTACTTTTCTCAATCGGAGCAACTGCCTAGCCGAGTTTGGCTGGCAGCGAACGGCGCTCAATGTGGCGGTTTATTTTTACAGCGCCTACCACTAGAGCAGGCGAAAGAAGGAGATGAAGACGCTTGGGAGCGTTTTACTCATCTTGCTTCTACAGTAAAAGAAGAAGAGTTACTTGGCCTTGAAACTGAGTTGTTATTGCATCGTTTGTATCACGAAGAAGAAGTTCGCCTTTATGACACTAAACCAATGCAGTTTGGTTGTTCATGTTCTCGTCAACGTACACTGGACGCCGTTATGTCACTGGGCTCTGAAGAAATTCGAGAACTCTTGATTGAACAAGGCAGTGTGAAAGTGGATTGCCAATTCTGTGCTGAGAAATACGAATTCATGGAAGATGATTTGACAGATATGCTAGGCGATCAAGCCAAAACGCACTAGGTTTTAAACGTGGCGTGATTCACAAGGTCGCGCCACGATATTATGCCGATGACCTGTTCTTTATCATTTATGACAGGAAGACAAGAGATGTCTGCACGCTTAAACCAGGCGACGATCTCTTCTATGGAAGTTTCTGCTTTTACTGAGATTGGTTGGCGCGTCATTACTTGATGTGCTGCATGATTCAGTGTCTCTAAATCTCTAGGTTGCTCGGAAGCACTGTCAATAAAAGGGCTTATAAAACGTAAAAGGTCTCTGTCTGAAATAATACCGACAAGCTTACCTTTTTCGGTGACGGGCAGGTGATGAAAGCCATTGTTTACCATTATTTTTCTTACATTAGGCAAACGCTCATCCATGTCGACGCAGATGACATTGTTAACCATGATATCTTGTGCCTTCATAGTCATGCTCCCTCAGGTTCTGGATTAAGAGGATTTAGTATATTTATACCGAACATTATTATTTAGATATAGTAGAAAAATAAAAGCATGTTTTTTATTAATGTCGTTAACATCGCCTTTCTTGCTGCTAAAGTCAATAAAATGAGGGGTATCTTGAAAATTGGAATGTGCAGATGTCTACATTCTTACACTAAGGCCTCAAGACATTGTCTTTAAAATCCGTATAATTAAGCAACACCTGTTCAGTATCCTTTAACGCATTATATTTTAGTGTAGACAGGGATTACTGAGAAGAGTGTGAAGAAAGCAAAGCAGTACCCTCTGACACATTTACTGCTGGCCAAAAGCCTCCTTTCTAAATCACTCTCAAATTCACAATTGGCTATGACACGGCGAAATCATATGACCGCAAGTTCTGTAGACGTTTTACTAGTCGGGGGAGGTGCTATGAGCACCACTCTAGGCGTGTTACTAAAGCAATTGGACCCTAGCATAACCATGATGATGGTTGAGCGATTGGGCAGCATCGCAAAAGAAAGTACAGATGGCTGGAACAATGCTGGAACAGGCCATGCTGCCTATTGCGAGCTTAATTATACTTCTGAAAATGAAGATGGCTCTGTCAATATAGACAAGGCAGTGGATATTAATGCGGCCTTTGAAATCAGTCTTCAGTTTTGGTCTTACCTTGTAGAGCAAGGCTTAATGCCAGCACCTCAAGAATTTATTCATCGCGTTCCTCATCAAAGTTTTGTATGGGGAGAGCGCAACGTAAATATGTTAAAAGCGCGCCACGCAGCAATGAGCGCACATCCTGCCTTTAAAGAAATGCAATACACGGAAGATCGCGAAAAAATGAAGGAATGGATGCCTCTCATCATGAACAATCGTGTTGAAAGTGAGCCTCTTGCCGCAACACGTATAGAGCATGGTACTGATGTGAATTTTGGTGCTATTGCTCGCAATATGAGTAAACATTTAGAAAGCTTGGATAACTTTGAACTCAATCTAAACAGTGAAGTAAAAGACTTAAAGAAAAGGTCTGATGGCCGATGGAATGTCACGATTGATTTAAATGGTACCCGCAAAGTTATTGATGCTAAATTTGTTTTTCTAGGTGCTGGCGGTGGCGCTTTACCTTTATTACAAAAGGCGGAAGTAGAAGAAAGTAAAGGATTTGGCGGGTTTCCTGTTAGTGGTCAGTGGTTGGTGTGTGAAAAACCTGAATTGGTTGAGCAGCATTTTGCAAAAGTCTACGGCGCAGCGCCCATTGGGGCGCCACCTATGTCTGTTCCGCATTTAGATACACGTATTATTGACGGAAAAAAAGCCATTTTATTTGGCCCATTTGCTGGATTTACAACTAAGTTTCTAAAAACGGGGTCATTTTTTGATCTGCCTAAAAGTGTCCGTTTTGACAATATTAAGCCAATGTTAAGCGTTGGTAAGAATAATATGGATTTGACTCGTTACTTAATTAGCGAAGTGATGCAATCCCATAAGGATCGTTGTAATTCGTTGCGTCAATTTTTTCCTGATGCTAAGGATGAAGATTGGGAACTTGCGTATGCTGGGCAACGTGTTCAGATCATTAAAAAAGACGATAAACTGGGTGGTAAACTGGAGTTTGGAACGGAGGCTATTACGACAGAAGATGGCTCATTAGCCGCTTTACTTGGTGCTTCACCTGGTGCCTCAACGACTGTAAATACTATGATTGGTATTTTAGAACGTTGTTTTCAAGAGCGTTTTTCAACATTAGATTGGCAAACCAAAATGAAAACAATGGTGCCTTCGTACGGTGAATCACTGGTAGAAAATACGGACTTACTGCTTTCTATTCGTGCACACACTTTAGCGACACTAAATTTAAAGCCTTAATATAGATTAAAATGATAAGTCTTTTAAAAAGCTGGGAAACTTCCCCAGCTTTTTTGTATTTTTTAATAGAACAACGAAAAAATCAACACTGAGATTGAATATGACAATAACCTTTGCTGAACGTGCAGACCAACTGTGTGACAGATTACGAGAAATGGAACATCATGCAGAAGAAGGAGATCAGCTTTTTTATTGTGCTTATCTTTTAGGGCTTTTGGGCCTTCATAGCGGCACGGAAGGAGAAGGACAAGAGGTATTTGATAATGCCTTCACTACCATTCTGCAAGAAACACTCGAAGCTGAGGGAGTAATAGAATCAGATCAGGAAAACATCACCGCATTGTGGGAAGCGATTTGTAAAAAAGAGATATCGTCGTAACGCCGATTCAACGTGCATACAATGATTAAAAAAGGCAGACAATGGATTATTGTCTGCCTTTTTTAATGTTAATTTCTTGCGACTGTATTTGTATTACAGAACGGGTTTGTCAGGATGTGGGGCGTAGGCAAAAACGTCCGAAAAACATCGATCTATGCTCAAACCTTTTAATTCTAATTGATCAAGCGTGCCGTACACCATGCCAACCGACCCGCTAATGAAAGCCACACTTTGGTTTAAATCTGGATTATCGGCTAAAATGGCTTCATATAACCAACCGCTTCTTCCATGCCACTGATCACTTTGTTCATTCACAATGACATCTAATGAAAAAGGTGAATATTTGTGCGCTTCTTCTAGCCAGTCGTTCGCGAATACATCCTCGGCGGTTCTTAGTCCCCAGTAAAATGATACTTTTCCTGTAAAATTTTGTTTAACTAAGTCGCTGAATAAACTTTTTATCTGAGAGAAGCCAGTTCCGCCTGCGATGAGCAAAATATGCTCTGGGTTACTGTCTAAAACACCATTGTGAATATGACAGTCTCCGCCCGGTGCTTTTATCGTAATGCTGGCGTTAGATTTAATATATTCAACGACTTTGCTAGCCAGTGATGTGGCGTCAGAAACAAGCACATATAAAGTAATGTTAGGCAGTTCGTGCGGTGTACTGCCGATAGAGTAGGGGACTTGTTCGCCCGTTGGTAATACCACCATTAAGTATTGGCCAGCAGAAAATTGCAGATCATCTACTTGTAAAGTAATTTGGTAGACATCCTTGTTAATGAGCTCAACAGTGTTTACCTTCGCGGTAATCTCTTTCATATGACTACTCCAATATAAGTCGCACTGCCCTTATGGAAAGCGGGCGGGCATTGATAATGCATTAAGTTGATGATCTAAGTAAAAAAAAACCACTTCAGAAAGTGGTTTTTTTTGTTGCAGACTTCTTGCTGCAGAAATGTCTTCTTATTTATTTTTGCCTTTCATTGACTCAAAGAACTCATCGTTTGTTTGAGTGACTTTTAGGCGATCAATTAAGAACTCAGTCGCTGCCACGTCTTCCATAGGGTTTAATAACTTACGAAGAATCCACATACGCTGTAGTTCGTCTTCAGACGTTAGTAAGTCTTCACGACGAGTCCCTGAACGGCGAATATTAATCGCAGGGAATGTGCGTTTTTCAGCGATCTTACGGTCAAGGTGCAATTCAGAGTTACCCGTACCTTTGAATTCTTCAAAGATAACTTCATCCATTTTTGAGCCTGTATCGACAAGCGCAGTAGCGATGATTGTTAAGCTGCCACCTTCCTCAATGTTACGTGCTGCACCGAAGAAACGTTTTGGACGTTCTAGCGCGTTTGCATCCACACCACCTGTTAATACTTTACCTGATGAAGGGATAACGGTGTTGTAGGCACGTGCTAAACGAGTAATGGAGTCTAATAGAATGACCACGTCACGTTTATGCTCAACTAAGCGTTTTGCTTTTTCGATTACCATTTCAGCTACTTGAACATGGCGAGCTGGCGGCTCATCAAACGTTGAGGCAACCACTTCACCGCGTACGGTACGAGACATTTCGGTTACTTCTTCAGGACGTTCATCGATAAGTAACACAATTAAGTGGCATTCAGGGCTGTTACGAGTAATGGCATTTGCGATATTTTGCAGCATGAACGTTTTACCCGCTTTTGGGGGAGAAACGATCAACGCTCGTTGGCCTTTACCCATAGGGGCAACAAGGTCAATGATACGAGATGTGACGTCTTCAGTAGAGCCGTTGCCAGCTTCCATTAATAAACGTTCATCAGGGAATAAAGGTGTTAAGTTTTCAAAAAGGATCTTGTTACGTACGCTTTCCGGCTTATCAAAGTTGATTTCACTGACTTTTAATAAGGCAAAGTAGCGCTCGCCATCTTTAGGTGGGCGAATTTTTCCGGCAATAGTATCACCAGTACGCAGATTAAAGCGTCGTATTTGGCTTGGTGATACATAAATATCGTCCGGTCCTGCTAAGTATGAGCAGTCAGGTGAGCGTAAGAAACCAAAGCCATCTTGAAGAATCTCTAAGATGCCGTCGCCATAAATGTCTTCCCCACCTTTCGCATGACGCTTCAGGATTGAGAAAATAACATCTTGTTTACGAGAACGAGCCATATTTTCTAGGCCCATTTCTGCTGCGATTTCTAAAAGCTCGTGTACTGATTTCTGTTTTAAGTCGGTAAGGTTCATAAGCGGATTTTGTATTAGCTCATTTTGAGGAAGATTGACGGAATTAGAGTTAATCATTAAGTAACAATAATGTGAGTCTGGAAGTATTTTACAATGTATCAGCTACTCGGCACCAAAAAACGCAAAACAATATGGTTATACTTTTGTTCTGGTTTAAGCTAGCCCGGATAAGGCAGAAGCCAATACAGCGCGAAACAATTTGATTGGAATCTAAACGTGATCAGCTTACTGCTTTATCACTATCAAGACCATCCATACTATAGTTCGACTTAAAGGCGAGGTCTATAGTGAAATTTAGGAAAAAAACAATTTCTGATAATTTTTTGATCAAAAACAGGATTTTTAGGACTTTGCTTGGTGTTTTATTGGAATTAAGGTCTTAGTAATCCTTGCTTTTCGAAAAAAACCGCCAAATTTAATGAAAAATTCATCGAAACATCCGTCATTTTTGATTTTTTGTTGGCAATGGCATGGCCAAGTAACTGATATACTGTTCACCTTATTAAGACTTCTGCAATATAAGGCTTTCTGAATGCAATCACTTTTTTTGCAACAATCTCATGACTTTCCTTTCGAAAAAATTGCCGCTATAGACCTTGGGTCAAATAGCTTTCATATGGTTGTCGCTCAAGTTACCCATGGTCAATTGCGTATCACTGGAGAATTTGGAGAAAAAGTTCAGTTGGCTGCTGGCTTGGTAAATGGTCATTTAGATGACGCTGCACAGCAACGAGGCTTGGATTGCTTGGCCCAATTTGCGCAAGTGATTGAAGATATGCCTCCTGGCTCTGTTCGTGTTGTTGGAACGAACGCGCTTAGGGTTGCCAAAAATCGCTATGACTTCATTGGTAAAGCGATGGATATCATGAGTCACCCTGTTGAGATTATCGCGGGGCGAGAAGAAGCACGTCTTATTTATGTTGGTGTTTCAAGAACCATGGATCATGGTGAAGCCAAAAGACTGGTGGTAGATATTGGTGGTGGTAGTACAGAGTTTATTATTGGCAAGCAGCTTGAGCCAATATTAACGGAAAGCCTTCACATGGGGTGCGTTAGTTTCAATCAACGTTTTTTTGATGATGGCACCATTAATAAGTCTAACTTTCAGAAAGCGGTTACCGCTGCGCGTTTAGAGCTTCTAAGTATTCAAGATGATTACTTTGATGAAAAATGGGATGTTGCTATTGGCTCATCAGGAACGGTTAAGGCCGCCTTCAATATTGTTAAGGAAAACAATTGGAGCAAAAAGGGCATCACACCAAAAGCACTTAAGCAGATTCAAAAAGCGTTATTTTTGGCCGGTCATGTTGATAATATCGATTTACCAGGCCTCAAGCCTGAACGTAAAAATACCTTTGCAGCGGGCATTGCCATATTAACGGCGGTATTTGAGTGTTTTGATATTAAGCAAATGGACTTTTCAAATGGTGCACTAAGAGAAGGTGTACTTTATGACATTATGGGTCGATACGCAGAAACGGATATTCGTGAACGTACTGTCAACTACATGTTAAATCAATATCATATCGACACCGAACAAGCGAAACTTGTGACCCATACGGCGCTGTCTGCTTTGGCCCAAGTTCGAGATGATTGGAATTTAAATAGTATATCCAGCGAAGATTTACTTCGTTGGGCAGGCCTTCTGCATGAAGTCGGAGCTGGCATCTCACACAGCCGATATCATAAACATGGTGCTTATATTATTAGAGAGTCAGACATGCCTGGCTTTTCCCAACAAGAGCAGCAAGCGTTAGCAAACTTAATCTTGCGACATCGTCGCAAGTTCACCCAATCGTTAGATTATCGTTTTACAAAAAGTGATCAACAAGATTTAGATCGATTGTCAATTCTATTGAGATTGGCTATTTTGCTTCATCACGATAGGAAAGAAGGCGACATGCCAATTTTCACGTTGAAAGCCGATAATAAAACACTTCATGCTGAATTCTTGCCGGAATGGCTAGATGGTAGACCATTAACATTGGCGAACTTGCAGCGCGAAGCGGAATCTTTAGTGGTGGATGGATATACTTTGACGTTTAGTTAAGTAAATTTGTGTCTACAAAGAGTCGAAAATAGTTAGGTCAATTGATCAATTGATCGATATAACGCCGCGACTTCTTCCCTTTGTAATCCGGTCACCCGAGAAAGTCTGCCAATACTGGATGATATTTGTACCGATTCTTTTCCCGACTCATCTTTTACTTCAGATTTTTCCGGTTGAATTGGAGCGGACAGTAGCTGTTTAGCGCGATCAGACAATTGAACTGGGTCTTGTCGTTTCTCAGAATCTGGGCGCGCATTGGTTTCTGCCTGTACTGGTAAGGTAGGCAGATACGAATGATTGCTTGATGTTATTGATGAAATCGACAAAACAGCCACCTTAGTATCACAATTTTAAAATACTCTCTATAAGAATAGTACAAAAAATACACTACGTGTGTGTTTTACTGCTCTATTTTGAATGTCTTTTTTTATACAGCAGAATAATTTTTAGACAGAGGGTAAAAAAGCGACATGCTTGTCATCGCTTTCTATTTTAATTGATTCACTCACACAGAATTAGTCTTAATTTTCTATTTATTTTATGCTCTCATTCACCATATTAGTGTCATTGCTATATAAGGATGATATTGTTTACTAAATTTTTCGTCAGCAAGGTGCACCAATAAATGGTGCATTTAACAGGTGAGCGTTCTGCTTTATATCATGCTGTTATCTTTGATACCGTGAATGATTGTCTGTTGTAAGTAATTCGCTTCAAAAAGGATGCCGCATGAGCCAAGAAAATCTCCCAATAGAACACCTATATTTTACTGAGACAAATCTAGAAAAAATCTTAGAAAATTTAGACATAGTTCGAAATAGAATTCATCCACAATCAGCAGAAGATAATGGCGTTAATGAACAGGTGTTCCCATCTGTTTGCCTCATAGGTTTAGGACGTTGTGGTTCCAATATCGCATTGGATGTCGCATCGTTAGTCTACGACGCCAGAACAAGCTATATGCGTGAAGTGGAAAGTCAGGAAATGTTAGATAGCGAAAGTGAGTTCCGACCTATGCGTTGGATTCGCAAACATTTACCGCTTGAAGATAAAGATGGCTTTAAGCCTGTATTCC
>Ga0163215_101332_pt1 | contig 16045 bp, 12 predicted proteins | sample SynspAceP_FD_185934 | JGI IMG/M metagenome (GOLD analysis project Ga0163215, IMG submission 185934) | Saline lake microbial communities from Ace Lake in Antarctica - Synechococcus sp. Ace-P (Hybrid Assembly) | ecosystem: Environmental > Aquatic > Non-marine Saline and Alkaline > Saline | place... | reverse complement strand
AGCACCTATCCCAGAAATCAATCAGGCCGGTGGGGCTGCCCTCCAAACGGGCAAGCCCGTCTTCCGTTCAGCCCCACCGGCCAAGGTGGTTGTCGGCACCGGCCAAGATGGTTGTCGCTCATCACTTTCGGGCATAACTCAGTTGGATGAATTACTTCCGTGGAATTGGGTGCCAATCGCCGCAGAAAACAGTCAAGCTGCATAAACTGCGGTATCAATGGCGTGGTTACTATCAATGGCGCGGTTACTGTCTTTCTCTGTGATCGCCAACGCCATCAAAACCCCCATCATTTTGTTGGGAGTGAATCATCTCACCGTGGCAATGCAAAGTCACATTAGAGTCAGCGGAAAAGGCCATTGGTATAATAGGGAAGATACGGAAGCCGGGTGTCGGCCCATTGCCCCGAATATACGCCAACACGCCACGTTTCGGCATGAGCGTCAACTGCCGTGACCAAGAGCGCCGACGTGGCGAGAGCTGGTAGTGCCTGCGTGATTGATTGGATTGCCATGCACAGGCAATTCACAATTTTTCGGATCATCTTTGGTTGAGTTCCTTGTAGGCTAGAAGAAGATCGTCGATCTGGTCAAAGAAACGAATTTGGTCCCCTTCCAGCAGCAGGCCACAGTCACAATATTGCTGGATGGTACTTGGAGAATGCGAGATCATGATGATCTGGCTCTTCCCAAGCTTGTCTTGAAACACCGCCTTGCTTTTTACCTTAAAGTCTTCGTCCCCGACAGCGGTGACCTCGTCGATCAGGTAGACGTCAAAATCAATCGCCATGCTGAGACCAAAGGCTAACCTAGCTTTCATGCCGCTCGAGTAGGTCTTGATCGGCAAGCTCAGGGATGGTCCCAACTCGGCGAACTCGCTCACATAGGAAATAACCCGTTCCGTGTCCTGCCCGTAGATGCGCGAGACGAAGCGAATATTTTCGATGCCGGTCATGCTGCCGTTGAAGCCACCGGCAAAACCCAAAGGCCACGACACCCGCGAGGTCCGATAGACATGGCCGTAGTCAGGTGGCTCAATACCAGCCATCAGGCGCATCATTGTCGATTTACCTGCCCCATTCTTACCCATAATCCCCACATTACGATCTGCGGGGAACGCAAAGGAGAAGTCTGTCAGGATTGTTTTTTTGAACCCTTTGACCCTGTAAAATTTGCTGACGCGGTCGAAGACGAGCATCTAGTACCTCGCCCGGCGAAACAGCCGCTCACCTGCGAGTCCAACCAGCAGCATCGCCGCCCCCACACCAACCGGATACCAGATATCCAGCAGCGTTGAGTTATAGTTCGGATAAAATCCGTGCCGGAACCACTCCACCAAGTGCAGCACGGGGTTCCATTGCAACACTTCACGCGCCTGTGGTGGCAGTTGGCTGGGAACGTAGAAAATCCCTGAAATGAGGAACAAGGGCCGCGTCAGGATCTTCTCGACCTGGGTCCATGTGTCCCACAAAGAGGCGACAACTGCGTTAAGCGTGCCAAAGCCAAGGCCAAGCAGCCAAGTGGCCAAGAAGGCCAGGATCACCTGTTCAGGCCGCGCTGGCAGTGATGCCAGGCCCAACGTAACCAAAGCTACGTAGAAAATTGCCATGATGAGCGTATAGGTTGCTGCGACCAGTAGCCCTCGGGCGATCAGCGTATCGACATCCTTGATGATCGGATACGTCAACAGTGCGCGGTTTGCATCAAAAACCATCATTAGCTTGTTAGATAGTTCGTTGAAAAATTGGAGTGTCAAGATGCCCGTTGCGAAAAATAGCGCGAGGCTGGAGCCGAAAGGCGGCTGGCGGCCCACCATGCTGAAAATAAAGACTAGCAAGCCAACACTGACTGTTGGCGTGATGATCGCCCAAACATAACCAAAAGCAGATGTGCCGAAAGTTGCCCGTGTTTCGCGTAGAACAAGGCTGGCAATCACGCGCAGTTGGAGTGATAGCAATTCTGTCGTGCCAATAAGCCTCATGTCAGATGATCTCGCACAGAATACGTCATCAGTGCGCCGATCCCCCATGCTGCAAAAAGAGCAAATCCTAGAATAAAAATATTAAGAAGGCTGCGCGGGTATTGCGCAGATTCCGCCACCTGCGGGCGCAAATGAATGGCGAGGTAGCGCTGCTGACGGTCCGCATCGCGGCGCGCCTGCTCGAGCGAAACAAGAGCCGAAGCGTAGGCCTGCTGCGCTAAGCTGCGTTCCACCTCCAACTCTTCGTAGAGAGCAAGCTGTTGGGTAACCGCGCTGATGCCTGTTTCGCCTAGTATATCACTACCGATCGCACGTCTGCGTTCAACGATCTGCGCTGCAAGTGCCTCAGCATTGCGCAGCAAAGCGACAAGGCTTGGGGCGTTCTCGTCGAGGGACTGACGCAGTGCGGAGATGCGGGTATTTACATCAATCAGCCGCGCCTCAAGACTGGCAATCAGTTCGATCTCAAGAGCTGCACTTGCAGATGGGTCGACAGATTGCTCAGAGGCGCGAAAATCGCGGATTGTACCAAGTGCTAGGCGAAGGCGGGCTTCCTGCAGCCCCACCTCTTCTCGCGCGAATCGCAGTGCGTCGTTCCGTGCGGTTGCAGAGAGTTCGTTGACCAGTGTCTGCGTAAGGCTGAGCACTGTAGCTGCGATTTCACGTGCGTGATCAGGGCTGAAAGACTGCACTTCGAACTCGATGATGCCCGAAGTTGAGTCAAACTGTGTATGAATACGCCTTTCCCAGTACTTCAAGAAGTCCTCAACCGTAGCGTTTGGTGTCAGCCGTGATAGAAAGTCAACCTTAGGAGACGAATAGACGCCACGGAGATCCTGTTGACGGTCTACGGCCTCAACCAGTTCTCTACTACCCATATAGCTGAGCACAATATATGAATCCGAGGTGGTAGAGCCCGCACTGGCAAGCCCGGTCAGAGCGCCGATGCCATCAATGCCAGCACTTGTGTCGATACCGCGGATCGAAAAGCCCGCACGGGCAGCATAGCGGTCGGTTGCAATAGCCGCGTAATAGAATGTCGCAGCCAGCAGAGGCAAAAGGACGCAAAGAAGAAAAGAGAGCAACAGCTTGCTGCGCCTCCGCCGCTGTGGGCGCTCAGATTTGATGCCCGTCGCAGTGTTGGTTAGTGTGAGAATCTTGCCCTTTTGAGGTGACTTCTCATCATTCAGAGCACTTGTCATCGCGTACTTCCTTTGAGTTTGAGCCAAGCCACAATGCCTGCGCGCAGGATTTTGCGTGGCCAGGTTCTGCTCGTCGGGCCACTTTTGGCCCAGCCTGCTAGCTGATCAATGGCATGTTCCGGCTCTATGAAGCAATTCCGTTCATAACTGAAATATCGCGGGTAAGAAATCAGTGTGCCATAAACTAATTCATCAATCGTCAGTTGCCGTGTTCGGCGTTCACAAACCAATCTGTCCTCTGTCAGCCCCCAGCCAGCATAAAACGGAAGGCCGTGGCAAACAACTTTAACACCCCTGATGAGGGCTTCATATCCCATCAGAGATGTCATGGTGTGAACTTCGTCCACCTGCACTAGAAGCTGACCAAGTGAAACAGGTGATGAGAGTATCTCGTCTGCGAAGTCATGAGATACATCTTCGTCCTCACCCAGCCGGCGAAGCCCCGCCAAGACATCCGGGTGAGGCTTATAGACGATGTATGCGGATGGGTTCTCTCGCCGCACACGGCGAAGAAGTTCACTGTTGGATTTCAGATCCGGCGAACCCAGCCTGATCGACGCATCGGTTTCAACCTGGCCGACCACTAAGAGCACTAGGCTACAGGTGCCCGGTCGGCTCCAGGGCTGCTTGCCAAGATTGTATTTAGTGACATCAAGCTGGACGATTTTTTTGCGCAGATCACAAGCACGTCTAAGGGCGGCGGCGTTCAGTTCTTGTGTCTGGAGAATACGCTCCAATCGAGAAGGCCTCGTGGCATCGTAATAGATTCCGATATCATCGATAACTAAAGACAGTGGGCGAACAAGGTCTGCCCCGAGACCAGATGAACGGAGAAAACCATCCTCGATCCGCAGCGGTTGCGTGCCTCCCTTTATCAACGGCGCTCCACTACTGCCCCAGACGGCGACGGCAGTGGCCGGATCTACTTGTGGAATGACATTAAGCCGTTTCGTAAATGAAACCTCTGATCCTAGCAGGAAACGCGTAATAAAAGGGCGCTTCCAACGCGAAAACCCTATTGCGGTGATGTTTGGGGGAAACTCCAGCCGTTTGCGCCTTTGCAAACCAACATACTCGAATGCGCGTGTGGGTTCGCATCGCTGCATGGTCACGGGGTCAATGTAGCGCGGATACTTAACAAGAGCCGCGTGCATGAGCTGCTCCAGCGAGACTGTCTTTCGACGATCGGGGGCAGGCAGGTCGTCGTCCGTCAGGCCCCAACCAGCGTAGAAAGGCATTCCGAAGCATCGCACTGGCTTCCCCCAGATAAGCGCCTCAAAGCCGAGTTGAGATGTAACAGTATAGACCACTTCGGCATGTTTCAGGAGCCTAACTGGATGCACAGGATCACTAATCACCCAAATTTTTCTATTAGTTTTTAGTGCCGCCAGATCAAAGTGTCCCTTTTTGCCGTGCGTGGCCACATCTGGATGTGTTTTTAAGATTATCGTGTGGCTTGGATACTCGATCAAAGCGGTCGACAGCATGCGTAGAAAACTTCCAGTATCACCTCGCCCATAAGAAATTGACGCATCGCCAAGTGTTTGGTCGATCACCAATACGTATGGACTGCCAAGGTCGCCTTCATACTCTAGCATACCATTGTATTTGGAAACAGACCCCGTACACCATGCTTTAACGAGCATACGAATTAAGGTGGACTGTTCAGCATCGAGTGGTTGAGGGATCAGCCGTTCTAATTGCGATGGGGTAGATTCATCATAATAGATGCCTTCATCATCAACAATGAGTGAAAGTGGAGGATCGTCCCTCTTAATTGAGCGCAGGAAACCGTCCTCAATACAAAGGAAGGGCAGCCCCTTACGCGCAGCCATCCCCTGCGCGGCGAGCCCCTGTCGCTTGCGACCCCACCCAACAATTACCGTAACAGAAGTTAACAACAATCCAAACGGCAACCAACGTGGTTTGGCGTTCAAAAAATAAGAGAGGTAGTGCATGCGTGATAAACGCAAAGAAATACAGCCAACAGTTGCGCCACTAATATTTTTCACGCCGTCATCTGCAATATCTGTTCGAGGCGATGGTGCCACGTGTGATGCTTCCGAACGTATTCTGCCCCAGCTTTGGCTTGGTCACGCTCAGGTTTTGACAGACCGTCGCAGGCAATACGGGCAAACAGTTCCTTGGCTTCTTCGGCACAATCGGTGACAACACAGTAGTCGCCGAATAGCTTGGTGACAGCAGGAGTCGGATTGGTAAGGGCCAAGCTACCACAAGCCAAAATTTCAACCAAGCGACGTGAAAAGGCGGAAGATGAATCTGTAATTGTATTAACGTTAAGGTTGATTGCGTGTGAACGATATATATCCGCCGTTTTGGAATGCGGGACGGCCTGCCTCACCTCCATCCAAGGGCGGTCAGGATAGCGATAATGTGCAGGCATACGACCTGAGTTTCGGTCGTATGCCGTAATACCAATCAATTCAGCAGCCTCAAACATGGCGTTTTGCCAGACACCGCGAGCGGTATGGACCTCGCTACTATAGCTGCCGACAAAGGCGGCGCGACGGGCTGGTTCCTGCATGGACGGCGAATGAAGGGCGGGCGAGGCTGCGAAAATCATGACGTCAAGCTGAGCGTCTGGTCCTAATGCAGCGCGATACCTCGGGATCATGTTCTCATCGACGGTCAACACTCGATCAAACAACTTTGCACTGTCGATGAAACGCTCAAAATGAACGCCATCTTCACGGTTCCAGAAAATCGCCGGAATTCCTGCATTGCGCGCTGCCGCTACAACACGGGCAAGCTTGGTATTTGTGCGCTCCGGATAATCCGGATAAGCAGCAATGCCATACTTCCAAGATGCTCTGTGCCCAGTCCAAGCCGACTCCACAAACAGAATATCCGGCCGCCACAAACTGAACACAGCACGCCAGTTCCATGGTGTCACACTCATCACTTTGCACTCTTGGGCGAGACAAACGCAGGTTAGATCATCTGTTATAATAGCAAGTTTAAGGAGTGAAATATCCTTACTGCGGAACGCACTCATATAGCCACCCACCCAGCTGGGCGGTAATTGAAATTATCATTTGTTTGGAATTTCCTTCTACTAAAGGCGTATTTAAAAAAATTCTGACTTATTTTTTGGGGGATGTACATTACTTTCATATACCTAGCTTATTGTAACAATACCCGTATTTCCCTGGGTCTATCAATATTTCGGCACCGCCCTCCTGCCAGACAAAGCTGAGGCAATCGTGATGTTTATGTGCATTGCTGTGATAAGAGGCACTGAGGAAGAGAAAAGAAGATTTTTCGACCGGCAGATCTGGGCGGCTGCGGACCACCCCATCACCATCGAGGATTGCTCCGAGATAGTCGGTCTCTGCCTGATGCTGCCATTTTTTCAAAGATGGTAACTGTGCAGATCTTACAATACCTTGGGAACCATCACCTATTGGGACGATACGATCAGTCACATCTACCAACCAAGGCTTCACATCTTCGCTTTTAAAGATTAATTGCCGAGCAAATTTCGTCTCTTGAACCTGCCAATCTAGTATTAAACTGATGCGACGGCAGGCAAAAAAGTGATAATCTGGCGAATGTTCGGTATGCACCCCGTGTTCACCCATTTGCATTTTTATGATTTTGGTCATGTTCAACACAGCGTATTTCTCTGCTTCACCTGATTCAGAATGATCTGAAAAGGCGGATGCTAAAGATTTCAGCCCTTGCATCTGAAAAAGGCCATGATTGCCGAGGTTCAGCTCTTTCGGGTTCATCAAATGTGAAAAGTGCTCGGCCAGCATTCTATCAAACCCAGGAATTGAAGAAAGATCAAAATCTAAGGCTGGGACGGTGCGAGCCAGTAGCGCTAGCTTACTGGCTCGGATTCCAGTACTCATATCGTACCACGTGAATGTACCAAATTTGCCTAAGACATTATCGCAAATCCAATCCGCCACAACCGCGATACGATGCTTGAAACTAGCGCTCTCCCTACCTTCTTTCAGCATCAGGTGAAGATAAAGGTCCAGCATCCTCCATGCATGAAGCTGGAACATCCAATTGCGATCATCTGGATCAGTACCATTCCAGTCAAAAGGCAGGTGGAACGGCAAGGGTGCACGATCATGCCGACCCATGCCTGTAAATCCCTTGCTCTCCAATTTCAAGATTGCAAGTTCATGTTTGGTACCAGACCCGCATTGATAATCCTCTGCATGCAACCCCACCAATTCCTCGCCTTTATGTGTCATAAAGTCACAATACCTTTGTTTTGCTCCGCAATCGTCCCGCGCAACACTTCCGCAGCGATGCCTGCCGTCTTATTCCAACTACGCTCCCTTAAGACCCATTTGCGCCCTGCGCACCCAAGCCGCGCACGAAGATCTTCGTCTCCCAGCAGCTGCAACAGCGTATCAGCGAGGCTAGCGACACTGCCCTTTTCAAACACCAACCCAGTTTCGCCGTCCTTGATCATTTCGGTCAATGCACGCACGGAGGAGACGACCACGGCCTTTTCCATCGCCAGGGCTTCTAGGGGCTTGATTGGTGAGACCATCTCGGTCACCGGCTGCGGCTTACGCGGAAAGGGCGCGATGTCGACAAGCGAATAATACGCTGCGACCTCATCATGCGGAATCCGGCCAGGCATAATCAACCATTCCTCTAAACCGGTATCCTGAGCGATCTTAATAATCTCCTCAGTAATGGGGCCGCGATCCGTGCCAGAGGCATTTTCGTTGCCCACCAGCAGCAGGCGGAACTTCACCCCCTGCGACTTGAGATGCGCGCAAGCCATGGCGAGATGTTCTAATCCCTCATATTGTACAAACGTTCCAATATAACCAATGACCACCACATCAGAAGGAATATCGTAGCGCCGGGCAAGGTCCTGGTCGCGCTCTCGGGGAGTGAACTGCTCAGGATTGCACGAGTTGGGCGCCAAAGTGATGTCATTTTCAGAAACTCCACGTTTGATCAGTTCTTCTTTCATCGGGGCGGTGAGGGTCAACACGGCATCAGCATTACGGGCGGTCTGACTTTCGAAGTATTCCTGCATTTTGTAATTTAAGCTATTGGAAAAACTGGGTTCCCGCGACATCCGTGTTATTTCCCAAAAGCCACGCACCTCATAGACGAATGGAATGCCAAGCGCCCGCGCCGCAAGACACGCGGGAAGCGCGGTTATATAATTCGAAGCCGCAAGCACACAGGCGGGACGCAACTCACGCAATACTTTTTCGACCTCTTTGGCGGCGGCCCGTATGTAATCTGCTTCAAGTAAATCACGAAGGGAGGGGGATGGAACACGATGATAAGGGATACCATCGACGATGTCGCATGCCGGCCTTAGCTTACGTACGTCCTCTTCATCCTTCGAAACTATCACATCACTGGGGTATCCGGGGCGAGTAAGGCAATGGACGTCCAGCCCTGCGTCGCGCAACCCTGTTATGAGCCCGTGTCCTCGAGTTGCATAACCTCCCGAGCTATAAGGCAAACTGTTGTGAATTACATATACGACACGGTCAGTGTTCTCCAAAAATTCAGAGACCTTCCCACTATTGACAAGTTTTCGAGTGAACCTGTTTGCTTCAACTTTTTTCTGCGTGAACTGACGTTCAAGCGCGTGTTCCTGTTGTTTCACATCAAGCAATGCAAATTTAAGCGGAATGGTCAGATGGATATCATCAGTCCCTTTCCAGTGGTAAAACTCGACTACCACCGAGATACAGGAATCTGGAACAGTAATAACAATTGAGCTTTCTAAGTTTACATATATATAATTCCCAAACTTTTTAGATTTCGATAGCGCCGAGCTAAAGTAATCTAGTTCCCCGCCCCCAGCTTTAAAAAAACGAAAGTTACAAACCACTCTTTTTGCAAAACTACTGGCTGCAGTCTCAAATTGAAAGTTTGGCAAGATTTCTAGTGAAGAGGCATCGGCGCAGGGGATTTTGAACTGCGCAGGTTCTGATCGTGTTAGTAACTGAGACTTAGCAGCGTCAACTACATTATACTGAGTTGCGCTCTGCAAGGGCTCCATTCTTTCTGACGGCAAAAAAAGAGTAGCCTTGTCCAATAAAGTGCTCACCAGCCTTTTTTTTCCCACAGCATTTTCCGTTTTTTGTGGATCAGAGGTAATTTGCACTTCATTTGTAAATTGATGATCTGAAAAATTTGGCGCAATTTGTCTTTTTTTCAAATGCTTGGCGTCTTTCGCTAGGACTTGCAAATTTCTTGGAAGATCCAAAAATCCTCGCCAAGACTTAAAACCAAATATCAGTGCATGCCCGAGACGAAAAGATAGCGTTTCCTGCTGTCGCGCAGTGCGATCATCAGCCGATTTTTTTTGTTTATACAACAGTCGCGCACGAGATTCTATTTCATCTTTTTTAAGGTCTATTTCTTTCACTTGCTGTTGAAGCGTAAGTATCTCTTCCTTACTTTTATCTATTTGTTTCTGATTTTTTTCCCTAATTATAACATTGGATTTCCTTGTTTTATCTAACTCATAAAGTGCGACTTTATTAGCAGCTTTGGCCTCTAAAATTACCTTATTTTGTAGCTCTATTTTAGCTAAAAGTTCAGCTTCTGACTTATCTAATTTATTGTTCTTTAACCTCGCTTCGTTCAGTTTAAACTGAAGTTCATCGGCTGTGTTTTGCCAGCCTGTGGAAACTGCTTCGACAGAATATATTTTCTGACTTAGAATTATTTTTTCTTCCTCAACAGCAAAATTATGACGCTCAATCTCGCCAACTCTTTCTGTGTTTTTCTGTATGGCTTCCAGTAATTCACCCGTTTTGAGATCAGAAACAATCATAGCCTTTTTGACCTTCTGCAGCTCAGCCGTCTTGCTTTGCAGTTCCTCCAACCATTGTAGGGCCAGGTCTTCGGTAGTGTTTGCCTCCATCGCAATATTTTCGATATGAATATTAAGGTTATCCCTCTCGTCTTCCAGTTTCCGCTCCCGGGCCTTGGCAGCATCAAGTTCTTCGATGAGAAGAAAGGTTTCCTCATGCCTGTCATCGCGTTCAGCTCGCAGTTGTTCCAGGCGAGAGTGGAGAGATACAATTTCCTGAGTCCGATCGCGAAGTTTAGCTTCGGCATCTTCTAAGCGAGACTCGGTATTGGCAAAACGGGCGACCGTTTGTTCCACCTTATGCTCTGCAAGCAAGTGCCTTTTCTCAAGTTCGTTGCGCGCAGAGCGCTCAGTTTCAATGGTTTCCGCATGGCTTTTGGCTTCGCTCAGGTAGCAGTCTACCAAGTGATTGGAGGCAGCCAGCTCAGCGATGAGACGGACAGTTTCCCTGTCCTTTTCACCAGCAATGGTTTGCGATTCAGAGAACCTTTCTCGCAGGAGATCTAACGCTAACTTGTCATCTCTTAAAGATGCTTCCAGACTGGAAATCCTGGTTATTTGGTACTGCTTGGATTCAAACATCAAGTGCAACGGTTGATTTGAAGGCCACGATTTCGTCGGCCATGGCTTCGGCGGGGGTTCTCCAGCCCAGTGTCTTTCTGGGGCGGTTGTTCATCAGGGCTGCGATGTCGTTGAGCCAGGTCTGGCTGACATCGCCGAGGTCAGTTCCCTTTGGCATGAACTGTCGGAGCAAGCCGTTGGTGTTTTCGTTTGAGCCGCGCTGCCAGGGCGCGTGCGGATCGCAGAACCAGATGTCGATCTTCAGCCGCCGCGCCAGCTCGGGGTGGCAGGCCATTTCCGAGCCGCGGTCGTAAGTCATGCTTTTGCGCAATGCTGCAGGTAGGCGTTTCATCTGGCGGGTGAAGCTGTCGAGAACCGCCTCTGCGCCGTTGCCGTTCATTTTGCATAGAACAACGAAGCGGGTTTTGCGCTCGACCAGCGTGCCCACCGACGATCGGTTGAAGGCCCCCTTGATCAAGTCTCCCTCCCAGTGGCCAGGCACCAGGCGCGCCTCGATCTCCTCGGGGCGGTTGATAATGCGTAACGATTCCGGGACCATGGACGTACCAGCCAGCGTCGTGCGCCGGCGGCCGCGCGCGGGCTTTGCCTGCCGCAGGGCCTCAACCATCGCCGTTTTCAATCCGCCGCGTGGCTGGGCGTAGATCGTGGCATAGATGGTCTCATGGCTCACGCGGGCCGAAGCGTCATTGGGTTTCATAAGCCTCAGTCTCTGCGCAATCTGCTCCGGAGACCAGCGCCGGTGGATCAGCTTGCCCTGCACAAAGTCATGAAGCCAACCGCCACAGACCAGCTTGCGACGTCGTCCGCACCGCTTGCGGCGCGTCCGATATCGCTCCCCGCCACGTTGCGCGCAATACGGCTGGGCAGGTTCTCCCTCCGGGCGGCCACGCAACAGTTCCCGCCCGATCGTCGAGGCGCTACGCCCCAGCAACAAGCCAATCGCCCCAAGGCTCGCCCCGCGCAGATGCTCCGCCAAAATCACGCCGCGTTCCTCACCGTTAAGGTGCTTGTATCGTTTATCCATCGCAACATCCTATGCCCCACGGGCGCTGGGTGTTGCACTTGAAACTTGAGTCTAAGACCTGCGACAATACGTCAACCCAGTCAAAAGGTCCCTTCATTTCGTCAGCGCGCCCCATGTAGACAATGTTGAGGGGTTTCGTTCCGATACGACTTAGCTTGGCCGTCTGAGCGTCCTGTGAGATATGGTCTGACTTTGTGATGTGAATGTCGTGAATCAGTTGAGGATTGCGGCAATATGGCGCGTATGTGTCGAATGTTTCTCGTCCGTGGAAAAAGCCGACATGCGCGTGGCCTATCAGGTGCTTTTCTAGCCAAGCCATTGGCCGATGATATAGCCTTGACCGCAAGCTATGACGCCAATGGCCTTGGCCGATAGACCTGCGGGTCACTTCAGATTCGACCCGATCTGTCCAGATTCCATAGGGTCTGCCCAGCTTCCAAGCCTCGCGACAACCGACTGCTCCCCAATCCCCGAATAGTCCGCCGATGGCGAAGCTGATGTAATCTGACTGCCGGATGAGCGTGCTGATTTGACGGCGTACTTCGGGAAGGGTTTGGAAGAACTGGTCCGGCCGATAGGCTGTTGGCAGCGGAACGATTGTGATACGCTCCAGCGCTTGTCCGACGAGTTCAACCGGTCCCCAGTTTTCCGGCATAGGGTTGTCAGTAACAGGCATTAAAACGGTCAAATAATCAAAGTTTTCGGCCCAAAGCCTTAACCCATTGCGCGCTTGATCTTCGAGATACAGATTCCCGTCTTTGCGATGGAGTGGCACCGGTGCGTAGATCAGTAACCTCTTTCCATCTCCACGCATGATCGGTGTCCACCCCATATACTGTAAGTTCAATAAACGACTTAAAATTAGTAAATTAATCGTAACTGCCCAGCATGTTGGGTTGAGGAATATTGTTGACTGAACGGCTCAAGCGTGAATCAACGGATACATGTCTGAAGGTTCAAAACTCCCATTTCTACCCTTTGCGGACGCTGCAGGCCGCGCCGCCTACTTTGAGGCTGCGTATTTGAAGCAGCTCGAAGTGAACAAGGCGCTTGAGCAGCGGATCATCGCGCTGGAACGGCAAGCGGCTCTCAACAGTAAGACCAGCAGCCAGCCCCCGTCGAGTGACGGCTTGAAGAAGCCACCTGCCCAGAAGCGGACGCAAAGCTTGAGGGGTAAATCCGACCGCAAAACCGGCGGTCAGCCCGGCCATAAGGGGAAGACGTTGCGACAGTCGTCGACGCCTGACCATATCATCCATCACTACCCACAGGTTTGTGACGCTTGCGGCGCGGCACTCTCAGCCAGCATGGCAGAGAATACTGTGGTGCGTCAGGTGGTTGATTTGCCAGTTCCGCCGCCGTCAGAGGTAACCGAGCACCGGGTACATCTGTGTCGGTGTGGCCAGTGTGATGCTGTCACGCGCGGGGGCTTCCCTGAGGGTGTTGCGGGGCCAGTTCAATACGGCCCTCGGATCGCCGGTATCGCCAGCTACTTGCAAACCTATCATTGCATCCCGGAGGAACGTCTTTCTCTGGTGTTGTCTGATCTGTTTGGCCTTTCAGCCGTTCCAGCTACCTTGGCCCGGCTTATCGGCCGCACAGCTGATCGCCTTCAACCCTTCGCGAAGGCTGTATGTAACAAGCTGAGCGGGCCGCAAGTGGCGGTCAAGCATCTGGATGAGACCGGCTTTCGCGTGGCTGGCAAAACACAGTGGCTACATGTGATCTGTTCGCCCCTCCTGAGCCACTTCCGCGTCTCGTCCCGCAGAGGCGATCTTCTGACCGGGGTCTGCGGGCTTGTCGTGCACGATCACTGGGCCCCGTATTTCAAGATGGAAGGTGTCCAACACGCCTTGTGCAATGCCCACCATCTTCGCGAACTCCAAGCGCTGATCGTGATTGAGAAAGAGCCGTGGGCCACCGACATGAAAACCTTTTTGCTGGACGCCAAAGCCGTGGCAGACACCCGAACCGATGATTGCACAATTGGGGTCGGCGTGATGGGTGAGCTCCTGCAGCGTTACGATGACATCCTCACCCAGGCGGTGGATTTTCATGAAGCTCAACCCCCTCTGCAAGCCATGTCCAAGGCCGGAAAACGCCGGGGTCGCCCGAAACGCAGAACTGGCCACAACCTCGCGCTGCGCCTGCAAACGCGCAAAAGCGAGGCCATACGCTTTCTGACCGACCCCAACGCGCCCTTCACCAATAATGAAGCTGAACGGGATTTGCGTATGGGCAAAGTCAGGCAAAAAGTATCAGGCTGTTTCCGCGCCGTGAGGGGCGCCGAGATTTTCTGCTGCTTACGCACTGTGACATGCACCGCCCGCAAGCAGGGTTGGTCTGTCATCGAAACCCTGATGAAACCGTCAGATCAGTTGATCGCACAACTGCGCTTCGGATGAATATCTGATCACTGCCAAGGCACATCCAGCCATGCTGGGCAATTACGAAGATAGAGGAATTGCACAACGACCGCGGTGAAGTCGTTCGCGCCGCCAGGCTTGCACGGGACTTTGCGGCACGGCATGCCTTCGAGCCCACGTTCGATGCGCGCCTGTCGCATGTCATTCGCAACAGCAGGTTGCCGGAAGTATTGAAACGGGACGCCTGACCTGGCAGAGTGTCAGACTAAAGCGGGTCGGGCGCTTTCAGGGGATATGGTTTCAGTACTTTTGTCTTTCGGGAATAACCCCACGCACACCGCCCCTGGGGGAGGCAACGTCGCCTTGCCGACGCGGGATTAAAGTATCCGTCTTCTTTGGTTGCCGCCCATGATGCAAGAAGTTTCTGACCCTATTGGCGTGTGATCGAGTGCGGTCTTCTTTCAGGCCTTCATGTACGGCACTTTCAGAAGCCGCGGGCCGATATGGTGATCTGCGGATGAGGTCCAAAACTTGATCTCGAGTTTTGAGTATCCGTCTTGATCAAGCGGTTTTTGGCGTCCACATCCGATCGGCTTTGACCAATGCGTTTGCCGTTTCGATGAGCTTGCGCATGACGGCAACGATGGCGACCTTTGCTGGTTTTCCGACTGCTCGAAGGGCGTCATATTTAGCCTTGAGATCCGGGTTGTGGCGCATTGCGACCAGCGCTGGCATGTAGAGGGCGTCTCGCAACGGCTTGCGCCCGCCTCCTATGAACGACTTGCCCTGCCATTGCCCAGATTGTCGAGTGATGGGTGCAAGACCTGTGAGGCTGGCCACCTGTTTTCGCTGTAACGTACCGATCTCGGGCAACAGCGTCAGCATAGCTGCGGCCGTGACTGTGCCGATCCCAGGCATGGAACAGAGAATATCGCGGTTGCGTGCAGTGGCGTCATGCGCCTCAATCAGCGCAGTAATTTCAGCGTCCAGCTCAGCAACCTGACGTTCTACCTGCGTGAGCCGCGCCTTGGTTTGGCGTTTCAGCAGAGCAATATCCTGGGTCTGGGCACGGTTGCGTAGTCGCGTGCGGTCCTTGATCAGCCCGGCACGCGCAACGTGTAAATCCCTGAGAATAAGGGTTTCCTTGGAACAAGGCGCTTGAGGCTCAAGGTTGAACGCAGCCCCCATCCGGGCCAACATCCGGGCATCCACAGCATCGGTCTTGGCCCTGGTCCCGTGTGCTTCAGCGAACCGGCGCGCTTGCAATGGGTTCACTTTGACCAAAGGAAATGTCTTGCTGAACGCCGTCTCGAAGGCCTTGTGATATGGACCAGTCGGCTCAAACACGATCCGCGCTATCGGCGCCCTGCCTAGCCATTTGCGCAAAGCGCGAAATCCCGTCGCCGAGTTCTCGAAGCGATGCGACGCTCCGTCTTCCAGTCTGAATGCGTCCAAATGGGCTTTGGAAATATCCACGCCAATGGTATGTTGTGTCATCTTCGCCATGTCCTATGCTTGTCATGCGTGGATTGTCACACGCGTATCCGTTCAGGCCCTGTGGTGAAGACGGCGGCTGATCAAACTCAAAAACGGTCCACTACGACCAAGCGCTTTACGATCCAACCGCCGCCACTGCCCACCATAAATGGTGTGGTGGGCAGTGGCTCCTTTATACCTCAGGAGCCAAGTTCAGGATAAGACAAGCGCATCGAGAAGCGGTTGCGGCACATCCCTAAGCGAGCGCGGGGTCCGGTTCCGATCAGGAATGTCATCTTCGGTCCTAAAAACAAGAAACCGCGCTAGACTTCCATCCTGCAAGGAGCCAGTGGAAAGCGACTCCCAGAATGGACCCGGAGCGGTCACTCCGTGCACACAGGCACAGGGCTGAATAATATCCTGGCGGGGCCGTTCCTTCTGATCCGCATTGAACCAGACCGGGTTTACCGGAGAGCATAAAGCTTGGAAGGTAAGTCATGATCAAAGGAAAATCAGGGAACCGTTTTTCGACGGAAGTTCGGGCGCGCGCAGTGCGTTTGGTGCTTGAGAATGAAG
>Ga0163215_101331_pt1 | contig 16061 bp, 10 predicted proteins | sample SynspAceP_FD_185934 | JGI IMG/M metagenome (GOLD analysis project Ga0163215, IMG submission 185934) | Saline lake microbial communities from Ace Lake in Antarctica - Synechococcus sp. Ace-P (Hybrid Assembly) | ecosystem: Environmental > Aquatic > Non-marine Saline and Alkaline > Saline | place... | reverse complement strand
CGGGAGCCGCTCATGATCGGACCCGAATACCTCTGGCCTGGGCGTTTTCACGAACCGCTTCATATCTCGACCCCGCGCACGCGCGTATTGTCCGTGCGTGGGTGACGTCCATTGGTCTGTAGGCCAGCGCCTATGGCATGCATGCGATGCGGCGCACAAAGGTGACGCCGATCTATAAGAAAACCGGCAACCTTCGGGCAGTCCAGCTGTTGTTGGGCCACACCAAGATGGACAGCACTGACAGATACCTCGGCGTTGAACTTGAAGATGCGCTGGCTATCGCCGAAGCTATCGAAATTTAAACGACTGGGCCGTCTTCACGGACGGCCCATAGCTTCCTTTAGCAGCGTCCCTCGATGCTGCGGTGCAGCCCGTCAAGCAGGGCTTTCGCTGCACTTGCAATATCTGGGAACGATAGAACTAACAGTGTGCGGGACAAAGCGGACTGATCCGCTCCGCCTGCGGGCTGCAGGTTCCAGTGGCGCCGCCGGGTTAGTTCACGGTGATTGTAATGACCTCGCTCATAACAGGCGGGTTGTGTGGTACGTGGCTCCAATCGCCAAGCAACAGTTGCAGCGTATGCGTGCCTGCAGGCAGCTCTTTGGTCACCTGCGTCTGACCGCCTCCGAAGTGGACGATCTCGTCCGTCGCGGGTAGTCCGGAATCCATGTCCAGCGTGCTCGGGTCGGTGTTGATCAGCAGATGATGGTGACCGGTGTTGTCCGCTTCCGTTCCGGCCGGGGCGACGCCCATACCCTCCAATCCAAAAACGATAGTAACCGGGTTTGACACCGTTGATCCATCCGCCGGCGAAACGATGTACGCGCTGGCGCCTTCGGGCGCCGGGCTCCGGTGAGCGTCGGCAAACGCAGCCCCGGTGATCAGAAGTCCTGCTGTAGTAGCGATAATCAAGTTCTTCATTTTTACCTCCCAAAAAATGGGCAATCGGCCCATGTCTAGTAATATAGCGCACAGGTCCCCTTGGACAAAAAACACTCCGGACGAGGCTGGTTCGGGCTCCAAGCCGACATGCGGCGGTGCAGCACTCGATTCTGGGCCATCATTGCCCCTGATGGGTTGCCCCGATGACAGCTGTCGCCTATTTGCGTGTATGACCTCGAAGATGCAGCGAATGCACACTTCCGGCCCTCTTTGTCGAGGTAGCCGCAGTGGGGCCGCGTATGCCCCCGTACCGCTGGCGACGGCCAACTCCCCGATCTTACCTCTCACACATGTAAACATGTTTTGCCGGTCAGTGGGACATGCAGGTCTTTAACCTGCTCTTTATCGACTTCCGGTGCCTTCCGGCTGCCATGCTCAAAGACGGCTGACGCGCCTTCCAGCAAAGCCCGCTCCATTGATGGGTCATCGTGGGATGCACCCCGAACCGGCTGGCAAGCTCGCTTACCGTCTATAACGCAACCTTGGCCTTGAACTCTGGGTGATGTTGCTTCCGTTTCGACATATCTGATCTCCTTCGTGTTGAAGATCAGCAGACTACACATCGCAGCTTACGTCAGTGTCCGATTTTCGGCGGCTAGCTCACTCCAACAGGCCTTACCCTGCGCGTTTCGCGAGCGCGATCGCTTGTTGGTCCGCCAACTGGAACTCGACGTGAAACGTCGTACCGACACCGAGCTGGCTTTCATAGAAGATACTTCCCGACATCTGCTGGGCCAGCTTCTTCGAAATGTGCAGGCCGAGCCCGGATCCTTGGGTGGAGGATTGGCCGCTATTTTTGACCTGCTCAAAGCGACCGAAGACCTGGCTCTCCATGCCTTCGGGAATTCCTCGGCCAGAGTTCGTGATCGACAGCCTCACTTGCCCGTTAGAAGTCCTGAGCACCCCCTCGACCACGCCGTTCTTGTCAGAAAACTTGATCGCGTTCGAAACTATATTATCCACAATCTGACGGATGGCAAAGGCGTCTCCGGTGATCACTGCCGGCATAATACTTCCAAGGGAGAGCCGCACGCCCTGCTCGGAGGCGAACATTCTATTTTCTTCGAAACTCTCTTCGAGAAGAGAACCGAGGTCGACCGGCTTGTTCTCCAAAGTCAGTGCATCAACGTCGATCTTTTGGGCCAGCAAGATATTGTCGACCAGTCGTGATAGGCGGACGCCGTTTCGGTGCGAAATGTTCAGTAGCGAACGGATAGGATCTGGTAGCTCACCGAGCCGACCACTGAGCGCGAGCGTCAATCCCCCCGTGAGCGAGGTCAGGGGGGTGCGCAATTCATGGCTTACGACCGAAATGAAGTCATCTTTTGCCCTGCTCGCGTCGTCTGCCCGCTTCAGCGCCTCCTCCAATGCCGCGCTGATCGCAATCCGGTCGGTTATGTCAACAAAAGTGATGCTCCAGCCAAGGCCCGCGCCAGACGGGTCAAGTGGACTTTCGATTTCCCGAACTCTGGGCTCATAAATCCGCTGACCAATGGTCAGATTGGAGAGGGCTTCGGGCATCTTCAAGTTTTGGATATTTTCGACTATTTCGCTCAGAACAGGGCCTGCCCCATGATGAAGCCCGCTGCGTTTCGCAGCCGTGTTCATGAGTGATATGTTCCGGTGTCGATCGATCAGAACGACCGGTTCACTCATCGTATTGAAAAGTACGGACTGGCCCACAAAGGCCATATCCATCGTTTTGTTTGTTACGAGCATCCACGTGAAGGCAAGGATCCCAAGCGTGAACATAAAGGCAGTCGGATCAAGGCCAAAGACAGTAAATCCCAACACGACATAGGCTGCATTCGCGGTCAGAGGAGTTATTGTAATGATGATCAGCACGGTCAGTAGCGGCCATGCTGTCGGCTTAGCCCGGGTGAATGCCTTTAAAAGGCAAAAGAGGGTCGCAAGCACGAATACATACAGGATTGAGATAATCCCGTAGAACCCTGCCCCATGAGCATAATCAACATAGTCCTTATCCAACGGAATGAACGATGCCTCGCGATAGACGAGGTGATGCCATTGGTTGGTGGCGGCAAAAAGGAAAATGGCTATGGGTATGAACACCAGTGCGATGCTGGCCCGGCGCTTGTTGAGCCAAGCCGCATTGTCGATGTAGGAAAAGACGAAGAAACACCAAGCAACCGGCACCAACGCGTTGCCCAACCATGCGAGGGTTGCCCATTGCACCTGACAGGAGAACGTGGGCGACGCAGCCTCCAATCCAATCATCACCAATGTCCAGATCATGGCGAGGAAGGTAAGCGCGTAGTAGCTTTTGCCCTGAAATCTTTGAAATCTCATCATCCAAAACAAAACAAGAGCCGCGATCAAACTGACCCCGACAACCAACCACAAGGCGGGTTGGGCCTCTAATACCTCAAAGCACGTAAACATTGTCTTCCTGCGACCTCCTGGATCTTGGCCAAAGAAACCACATGGCTGTGTTCAAAATTTGACCGATACATGTCGGCTGAGCATTTTTTAATCGCACTTTTGGTTCGGAGGGGCAAATTCAACCATCTGTTTCAGCCTGCCTGCGACCTTTTGCCTATCACACTCGGGTGGACAAACTGAAGGCCTCCTAGATTTGCAGGCGCGTTTCTTGGTAGTTTTAGAGCCAGTATGAGGCTGATATAAACATTGAAATACGGCTTACAGATACCTTCAGGCAGTACGCTGTGGCGCGCGTAAATGTACTGTCAGCGAGATCGCGGAACGGCTTGCTTCCAGCATCAGGTCGCTGTGACTTTTGAAGACTTGCTTTGCGATCTCACTGCGTTTCAGATCAGAAGTCGCCAGCTTACCTGTTTCAGGATCTTTGGCCAGGGCTGGCATTATTCAAGTACGGTTTGGGTAGATAAAGTCGTTATATTAATGCTGGGAATCTCTGCACCCGCATGCGTGCCGATATAACTTACCGACACGATCCAACGCATCCGTTTGCGATCAGGCCATCGTCCGGCACAATCCACGCCTGATCAGCTCTGAAGGCTCCTGATGTCTCTTTTTCGACGTGGCTGACTGCGCTCAGAACCGGAAACACGACTGTCAGTCCTATCGCACGCTCGACATGACTCAAGAACACGCCGGGCGGTAACCCTCTCAAACAAGGACAGACTGCGCAATGCCTTGAGTTATCGCCCGCCTCCTCATGCCGATTGACCAACGCCCAAATGTGCCTTAGTCGCTGGCTTATTCACCAAAAATCGGTTTTAAAGAAACAATTCGTACTTTGGACGGGTTATATTGCTATCGCGCAAACAGTGTACCTTTCGATGCGATTTTGATAAGCACTTAGTAATAATAAAGAAAAAAAATAAGTCGGGATTTTTCCAATATTCTGGATTGTTCTTCTGGCTCTATATCTGAAATTGGCGCAGACACTTGAACGATCTGTTCTGGAGGACGACCATGCCCACTGTTAATATATCCAACGCAATTGTTTACACGCTGACTGGTCAAGACGCCGCAATATTCCAGATCGATCCGGCGACCGGCGAGGTCAGTTACCAGAACTGGTTCACCCCCTCCTACGACGAGGTCTACGACCTCGACCGCGATCACATCTATGAAATATCGGTCATCGGCTCAGACAGTAATGGTGTCGAAGTAGGCAGAACGGGTCTCGAGCTGGTCGTGTCGGAGACAGATGCGGTCTGGCGCACGGCAGAAGACAGCGATCCCGTCGACCCGAGCGGGGCGATCACCTACACGCTGGCGGGTCAAGACGCCGCAATATTCCAGATCGACGCCACAACCGGCGAGGTCAGTTACCAGAACTGGTTCACCCCCTCCTACGACGAGGTCTACGACCTCGACCGCGATCACATCTATGAAATCTCCGTCATTGGCTCCGACAGCGCAGGTGTCGAAGTCAGCAGAACAGGTCTTGAGCTGGTCGTGTCGGAGACCGACGCGGTCTGGCGCACGGCAGAAGACAGCGATCCTGTCGCCCCGGTCGACCCGAGCGGGACGATCACCTACACGCTGGCAGGCCAAGACGCCGCAATATTCCAGATCGACGCCGCGACCGGCGAGGTCAGCTATCAGAACTGGTTCACCCCGTCCTACGACGAGGTCTACGACCTCGACCGCGATCACATCTATGAAATCTCCGTCATTGGCTCCGACAGCGCAGGTGTCGAAGTCAGCAGAATAGGTCTTGAGCTGGTCGTGTCGGAGACCGACGCGGTCTGGCGCACGGCAGAAGACAGCGATCCTGTCGCCCCGGTCGACCCGAGCGGGACGATCACCTACACGCTGGCAGGCCAAGACGCCGCAATATTCCAGATCGACGCCGCGACCGGCGAGGTCAGCTATCAGAACTGGTTCACCCCGTCCTACGACGAGGTCTATGACCTCGACCGCGATCACATCTATGAAATATCGGTCATCGGCTCAGACAGTAGCGGTATCGAGGTAAGCAGAACAGGTCTTGAGCTGGTCGTGTCGGAGACCGACGCGGTCTGGCGCACGGCAGAAGGCAGCGATCCCGTTGATCCGGTCGACCCTGTTCAGCCGGTCGAGCCCGTCGTCAATATCGTAAGATTGGACACGGACCCAAGTGAAACGGTTTACGGTATACGCGATGATACCTCTTCTCGAGGTGTGGATTTGGCCGGTGCTCTGATTGTTGCAACCTACGCTGATGGATCTGTCGAGAACCTCACTTGGGAGGCTTTCGATGCTTACACCAACGGTGGTGCGGCGGGGACCGACATCACTATGGCTTATGGGTACAGCGATCATGAACTGACGGTGACCAAGCATTTGGCGTCCCTTCAGATTGACCTCACACCTGCCAGTTCGGTGTTCGACACCACCGCAACACTTGATGACGATCCCCTCGGAGGCTCCACACAAGGCTCAAGTTTCGGGTTCGAATTCAGGTTCTTGGGCGACTACGCAGATATGGGCGGCGCCGTCACAGTCTCCTACTCAGGCATTGTCAATCTGGTTGGGAGTCCCGCAGAAGGTGATCTCTATACGACGATGCTTGTAGATTTTGCAGCCCTTTCAGGCGGAGGCATCCTGGGTGATGTGACTTGGAACTCTGATATCGATACATTGAGATATCAAGGCGATCTGGTCCAGACTGGTACATCCGACGCACGCGCGGGAGATGATATCATCACTGGCACCGCAGCCGAGGATTTTCTGAACGGATCAAGCGGGGACGACATACTCAACGGGTTGGCAGGCAATGACATTCTGAATGGCGGGACTGGCGCTGATGAATTCGTATTTACGGACGGGTCAGGCCAAGACGTTATCGTAGATTTCGATGTTTCGGGCGGAGATAGACTCAATCTTCAGACCTTCGGTTTCGCCGATACTGATGCTGTCCTTGCAGTAACTTTGGATATTGGTTCAGGTGCCTTCATCCAGCTGGATTCCGACGACAGCTTGACGCTGGTTGGCATAAGTATGACCGATCTTGAGGCAAGTGACGCTTGGTTGCTGACCGTCTAACGTACCGCTTGTGGGTCTCGAACGTGATTTTCGGACCCATAGCTGCTATGAAAATTTTAACTGTGTTCGTTATTCCAAAAACTGTGACCTGTGCACAGAACCGTCAGGCAAAGACGAACGTATTTTCAGTTTGGTTTATGCGACAAGTTCTCCTGCTACAGTGAAAGAAGATTCTTTGCGTTCTTTTTGTGCCGCTGGATCAACTTCTTTTGCATCATACGGGATGGAACTGTATGTGCTGGCCAGCCGATATAACCGACCTCGGCAACTTTAGGGAAAAGTGATACGAACTCGTCCCTTTGTGCTCTGCTGAGAGTTTTTTGAGTGTCCGAATTCAAAAGAAAGCTCTCCGTGGGCGTCCCTTCAGCAAATATCACTTCGTGCTTTTTGAAGACGAGGTGAAAATATTCGATGCTCTCAATAGTCTTTTCAACATAAATTCCCGGTAAGTTCGTTAGCCGTATTGCCGCAACGAGAACGGTCGTGGACCCGAACATACGTTTAACGATATTGGACTTGACGACCATGCGGTGTTGGCGTGACACAACCAAATCTCTTTTGGGCAAACCTGAACCGAATGCTCCAGCGGTGATGCGTACCGGATAAAGCTTTGGGTTCTTGCGAAGGCCGTTTGCCTCTACGGTCCGGCTCATTGTTAAGATGAGTTCTTGAAAGCCGTTGTCCTGCGTCAGTACCTTACAGCCTGATTTCAAGTTTTCTACAGGTTCATCACCGCGGTCTGTCGTAATCAACGTTCCTCGGGCGATACATGTCACACCGGAAGGCACCAAATCCCCGGCGTCCCTCATTGTGTCGATATCTGAGTTCCACCTTAGATCCCCCAAAAGCCCCCCGGCCGGGAGCTTGGAGAAATCAACAACCATCGTCGTAAAGAGATCGCCTACGGCTGGACTCCCCGCCAGATTCACAATCCCTGAATATGTCACTGTCAGGTCACCAGGCATATCTTCGTATTCGGGGGCTAATCTAAATGGATATCCATTCAATGAACTTGGCGTAGAATTCCCAACAGGAAAATCATCCATATCAAAAGTTGTATCAAACACCGAGTTGGCAGGCTGAAGGTCAATCTGAAGCGAAGTTAAAAGTTTAGTCGTAGACAGCTCATGCCATTCAAAGCCATAAGACATATCAATGTTCTCGCCGGTAGCTCCGCCAAATGTGTAAGGATCCAGCGCTTGCCATGTCAGGATTTCTGTAGAGCCATCTGCATATGTAGCGGTAAACGTAGCGCCTTCCAAATCGATCCCACGCGAGGTGGTATCATCCCGAATACCGTTTACGGATTCATGCGGGTTCTCGTCGAGCCTAACAATATCAATTGAGGACATTTCTCAAACCACCTTTTATCGGATCTCTTTTAAACCGATCAATTCCGATTGTCGGACCTTTACATTCTTACCGGGTACAAAACCGAACGGAGCGCGCCAAATTCGTGCACAGTCAAACATGTATCTGACATAAACATCCGATTGATGGATGACGAAGTTAGGGGTTTTTTGGGGTAATTCAAAGGCAAACAATGTTGGGAAACACTGGCTCAACAATAGCTACCCAGAAGATGGCGGCTCTCTGGTGGCGAACTGCGATGCGATAGCATTGATCGAGAGCCCGCTCATCTGCGCCACGCAATTTGGGTCCCAGAGGTGATGCGCCTGAAACTCAGGTACCGCCCTCTGCCCATAGCAGAGCTTGCCACAATACTAAGCAAATATGCCGGAACGCTCTCTCCTCTGGGGACATCGCAACCAAGACCGGGCGCTTTGGAAACATCTTCAATGTATTTTTCTGAGAGCTGCTGTACAGTCAGGATATGTTTACCTCAATATTCCACTAGAGGCACCAGCATCCGACAGATTTCGCACCGATCTTGATCAACCTGACAGAAGACTGAATTGAACAACATGAGTATAGACATGGAAATAGCCGGGCTGAGATGGTAGTATCGTGAGCAATAAATCCATTCTCCTTTATGTACCCGTCCCTCTGTTTCAGTCGCAAGACGGATACCTCCTTGAGGATCAGGCATGCAACGGCTTGCATCTTTGGGCAGAGAACTTTTCCTCGCTTACAGTTCTCATTCCGGTTGAGCACGGCCCCCCCCCACCAAGCTGGAAGCCAATCGAAACAGTGGGGGCCAATTCGGACAGGATTAGAATTGTCCCGTTGCCGACAGCCTACAGACCGGATCAATTCCTGAAGTGCTACCGCGCGACACGGGATATCATCTCAGACGAGATCGACAAAGCGGACTATCTTTCGTTCGCGATCGGTGGCTTGATTGGCGATTGGGGATCGGTCGGCAGCTATCTGGCCTATCGCAAGGGGCGCCCTTATGCGGTCTGGACGGACCGGGTGGAATCCGAGGTAGTGCGGCGGTCAGCGTCAACGGGCAGTTTCAAGCGCCGCCTCAAGGCGCGGTTGATGCATAGGCCAATGGCCTGGTCCGAGAGGTATCTGATCAAGCGGGCGGCTTTGGGTCTCTTTCATGGTAAAGAGACCTTCGACACCTATGCACCATATTGCAAGCAGCCCGAGCTTGTGCACGATATCCACATCAAGAAATCCGATCATATTGCGCCTGATCAGCTTGAGGGCAAAATGGCGCAAGCCACTGGGGGTCCTTTGAAAATTGGCTATATTGGGCGTGCTGATCCCATGAAAGGTCCGCTGGACTGGATCGAGGTCTTGGGCGGGCTTGCCGCACGCGGTGTTGATTTTGAGGCCTTTTGGATGGGTGAAGGCTCTGAACTCGAAGCGATGGAAGCTCGCATATCCGAGCTTGAGCTGGGTGAACGGGTCAAACTGCTCGGGTTTGTGAAGGACCGTGCGCAAGTTTTAGAGACATACCGGGAAACGCAGTGCTTCTTATTTTGTCACAAGACACCGGAATCTCCGCGATGCCTGATCGAAGCGCTCGTCTCGGGCACTCCGATTGTTGGGTATCACGGTGCCTTTGCTGAAAACTTGATTGCAAGTCACGGCGGTGGGCGTCTCGTCGCGATGGACGACGTCGCGGCGCTAACAGACCAGCTTGAAGTGCTGGCAAGGGACAGGACTGTGTTGGCGGGTTTGATTAGCGCAGCGGCGAAAGATGGCGAACCCTTCGAAGATGAAGAGGTTTTCAGGCATAGAAGTGATGTAATCAAGCAATATTTGTAGTGACAGGACCAAAGTAAGCGCCCATTCAATATCGATATTTCTACGCGAGCAGATCATCAATTCCGTTGATTTTGTGGTCAGAGATCCAGCTCGATGCGCCGGGGGCCCATGCCTTCGAACTTGCCGCCACGCCTTGATCCAACGTGCAACTATTTCTCGACAAATCTCGGAAAGCCCCTTTGGAAGTCGTCCGCCAATTGGAATTTGATTATCCCGGTTTTCAGGGGGAGAAAACGATGGCTGGAGAAAGGGAAATGCCGCAAGATAGGGTGCTGTAGCTTTGGAAGGGTTGAGTTTCACAAGGGTAAGGTCGGCTTTGCAGTGTCGCGTGTATTGTAGATCTGCCGTGTAGTCCGATCCCTTTTCAAAATCTGGCAGTAGCTCTCGGCATGGCACATCTTGAAAACAAACTGGTTGCGAGAGCCGGATATGACCAGTTTTCACATTTATGTGCTTCGAACCTCCGATTCAGTGTGTTGCTACCGTACCGTCCAGCTCGGCGCTTTTAGTCAATCCTGGCCGCCATCATGCCAGCCGAACCTGCAACCAAGTTCTCGCAGCAATTATTCTAAGCGCTACAAACAGTTCTTAGAGCCAAGCATAGCACGCGCTGAAATGCACCATCGACATATGTTGCACCCCTGCCCCTTTGACCTGCCTTTGTCCTCATATTTGCATACGGCTCACGTACCAGTTCAACTTCATTTCAACGACAGTATCCCCCACAGCATCGCGAAGATCGACCGCAACATCAAAGGCAATCTTACAGTCCGACTGTATTTCCGCCAACAGCTCGGCGCCCGGTCGGGAAGTCTGCGCCGTGGCGGTCAATGTGCCTCGGGCGAATTTTCGATATGTGATCTCGTCCATTGGGTGCATCTTCAATATCACGGGCACGAACGCTCCTGAAGCCGCCTCGCCCAACGTGACCATCGCATCTACGTGCTGTCCTTCGACGTGGTTTTCCGTCTTGTTGCGTTGCGTCAGGCGCGCGCGCATGCGGTGCCGTCACCCATCTCCAGCATCTCGACACCAGAATGGGTGGCATAGGGAAACGCCTGTTCCAAATGCGTTTTGATCATCTCATAGGGATCCATCTGATCGCCTCGTCATGTGACACGAAGAGAAGTCCATTCTGACGAAGTGACCTATGATAATCAACATTCCCGCTCCGTCAGCGTGCGATCACAATATCTGCACGCAGTCCTCCCATCCGCTCCGACGCACCCAGCCGGAGCACGCCGCCATGGCTGCGCGCGATATCCACAGCAATTGCCAGCCCCAGCCCGACACCACCGCCCTTGTCTTGATTGCGCGAAGGATCAAGGCGGGTGAAGGGCCGTACCGCCTGCTCGCGCTGGCCGTCGGGAATACCGGGGCCGTCGTCTTCCACGCGGATGCGCAGGGTTTTTTCGCTCATCATCACAGAGACTTCCACCCGCGCGCCATACCGCACGCCGTTGGAGATCAGATTGTCCACAGCGCGGCGCATAGCCCCCTCGCGCAGCAGGACCGTGCCCTGCCCCTCACCCTCACGTACCAGCAGTGTCACGTCGCGGCCCGCCCGGCACGCGCCCGCAACTATATCCTCGACCATCTCGAAGGGATCTACCGGCAGGGGCTCGCCCTCCGCAGCACCTTTGGCAAAGTCCAGAAACTCGTCAAGCATACCCTGCATGTCAGCCACATCGCGCAGCAACGGCTCCGCCTCCTCGTCGTCCAGCATCGCAAGGCCCAGCCGCAGCCGCGTGAGCGGCGTGCGCAGATCGTGGCTCACCCCAGACAGGAGCAGCGTGCGCTGCTCGATATGGCGCTCGATCCGCGCGCGCATGTCAACAAATGCGTTGCCCGCCGCGCGCAGCTCAACAGCCCCCGATGGGGTGTAGGGCATGTGCCGCCCGCGGCCAAAAGCCTCTGCTGCACGGGCTAGACGCTTGATCGGGCGCAACTGGTTGCGCAGATAGATCGTTGAAATCACCGTCATCACAACGCCGAAAATGATCGTATACACAAACAACTGGTGCGGGTTGGCGGCAGACATCCGACGCCGGTCAAAATCGATCTCGATCAGGCCGTGCCGACTGTTCGCAAAGACTTTAACCTCGCCCCCTTCCACCAGATCGACAGCGACAAAGCTTTCCATCTGCTCTGCCAGTCGCTGCATGATGACGCTTCCGGAATAGTCGTACCAGACGCGGTCGTTTTGAGGGTCCGTCACGGTTGCAAGCTTGATTTCGATGTCGAGCGGCCCCAGCTCTGCCTGCACATCCCGCTGCGCTTGGGCAGCCTTTGGCGCTGCATTGGTCACATCCAGCACCAGCGCCAGCTCACGCAGAACCGTATCCGTCATCTGGTGCGTCACACCCTCAAAGTGGCGCTGCGCAAAGATCACGGTGACCACCAGCTGCAAGATCACGACCGGCAGCAGCAGGATCAGGGCAGCGCGCCCGTAAATGCCCCGTGGCATATAGTGTTTGAGCATCTCGAAGGACATGCGCTAAACGTAAGGCCAGACTGCCCCGAGCGAAAGGCCAAACCATGCTTCCTCCTGATGACTTCGATCCCACCGTGGGCCAACCCGAAACACTGGAGCCAGGCCTGCGCCGGATCGTGGCACCCAACCCCTCGCCAATGACCTATAGGGGCACCAATACTTATCTACTGGGTGAAACCGCGCTGGCGGTCATTGACCCCGGCCCCGAGAGCACGCCGCATCTGGAAGCGATTCTGGCTGCCGTAGCTCCCGATCAGCACATCAGCCACATCATCGTCACTCACACCCACCTCGACCATTCACCCCTGGCGCGCGCCCTATCTGATCAGACCGGTGCGCCGGTTCTGGCCTTCGGTGATGCCCATTCAGGCCGCTCACCCGTGATGCAGCGGCTCGCGGCGGCAGGCACCGTTGGCGGAGGCGAAGGCGTGGACACCGGCTTTGTGCCGGACGTCGTGCTGGCGGACGCCGAGACCATAACCCACGGCGGCTGGGCGCTGGACGTAATCCACACACCCGGTCACATCGGCAACCACATCAGTCTCGGCTGGGGGAACGCCTGCTTTACCGCTGATCACGTAATGGGCTGGGCCTCATCGCTCGTCTCCCCGCCCGATGGAGATCTGACGGATTTCATGGCCTCCTGCGAACGGCTGCAAACGCGCGACTGGCGCGTCTTCTATCCAGGCCACGGCGCACCCGTCGCGGACCCCGCCGCGCGGCTCGACTGGCTGGTCACCCACCGCCGCGCCCGCGAGACAGCGATTCTGTCCCTCCTGGCCGATGCACCCGCCACAGCCCCTGACCTCGCCCGCGCCATCTACACCACTACCCCACCTGCGCTTCTGGGCGCCGCAACACGCAACGTATTGGCCCACCTCATAGATCTGCACGGCCGCAGCCATGTCACCCATGCAGGATCCTTGCAAGAGAACGCCATTTTCAGCCTCTCAGCCGCCCATGAAAAATTTTCCTGATTTCATGCCAAAACCCTCTGGACGCCCGGAATCTCCGCCGCTATACGATGCAGACCGTTCCGACGTAGCTCAGCGGTAGAGCAGTTGACTGTTAATCAATTGGTCGTAGGTTCGATCCCTACCGTCGGAGCCATTTTTCCCTTTAGGTTCAATGGCATACGCGCTTTGAAAGAAGCGCGGGCACCGCACTATTTTTTTTCGGAAGCATAGCGGAAGCAACGCACTCCGAGTGTTCCGCGTTGCTTTTCTGCAACTCATACGATGTAAGCAGAAAAGATTAGCCCCTTCGTCCGAATGCCACGATTATACAGATCAATACTGTCCGATGCTCGTCCTGCTGGTTCCAAAAATGACCCGCACAAAATAGACGCCAACGCCATGCCTAAGTATTTGATACAGATCATTGCAGGTGGGATAAGTTGTCATAGACTTCGGAAAAATGGGAGAACCGTGTGAACACTTCGATACAGACAATCTTGAGCTTGGGTTTAATCGCATTTGGTCTGGGAGCCTGCACCGAAGAACCTTCAATGCCCGACCGCGATGAGGGTGCTGCGTTCTTCGCAAGCAACTGTGCTGCTTGTCATGGAGCAAATGCACAAGGCAACGGCCCCCTAGCCGCTGATTTGCAAGCTCCACCGTCAAATCTGACCACGCTGAGCCTTCGCAACGGCGGGACCTTTCCAAAGGCCCGCGCGCTTGGCTATATCTATGGTGACCCTGAGCAGGCACACCTTGCGCGCGTGATGCCCCAATTTGGTGGCGCTATGGCAGAAGACTTGGTCCCCGTGGAGTTTGACGGCGTAATGACACCTACACCGCGTGTGCTAGCAGCTCTCTTGGCTTATCTTGAGGCTATTCAGGAATAGCAAACGCGTTTGAAACTTAACCACCCACAGTTTCGAGCGGCGCGAACGGCCCAAACCCGCCGTCCGCCAACCATCTCGAATGCTGCGGTGCGGCCCGTCATTGCGGACATTCGCCGAAACCGCGAAATCAGGTGACCCGTGAATTCACAGTTCATAGACTTTGCTAATCGCGTTCGAAAAGGTCATCCACTAGGGCATCTGTATCGCAACCAAAAGCACCACCAAGGCCCGAGTCCTTTTGACTATAATGAGACTGCTCTTCACTTCTAGCTTGAAAATTGTCTTCCAAAATGTCCGCAACGTCTACGAGTTCAGCAACTTCTGTAGCAATTTCTGACGATATACCAAAAGCCGCCAAAGCCTCCTCGATGAAATCAGCCGCGGCGTGATATGCTTCATCCTCTTCCTCCGGCAAGAAGAACTCCTCCAATACTCCATTATCAAGAAGTTCCTGACGGGCCTCATCTTTCCAGTATGAAACAGCCTCTCGCTGTATGGCCTCAAGCAAACTATCATCAATGTCTTGTTGCAAATTCGGGACATTTTTTCTTAGTTTTTCTATTCTAAGCAATTCATCTATTGAAGGATTATCCAACGCAGTTTTCGAAATGAAATTCGTAGAAACCTCCTGAAAAAGATCCAGTTTCCTTGATAGTCCTAGCTCAAATAAACTTGAAACTTCATCAACAAATCCGCTGGGTACGTTCTTTTCGATTAGAGGGCACAGCAATTCAATAGCGCTCAGCACATCGCACTTTAAAGATGCGCTTGGGTTTTCAATAATCATCTGGGTAAGCCGTAAGACATACTCAGGGTTCTCACTATAAAAACCCTCGTTGATCTTCTCACATGAAAGCTTTTTTAATACTTCATAATAAATTTCATTTTTCAAGCCATCATTTTGGTTTAGGCTCTTCAAGTTACGCAATGACGCTAGAGTATTCAAACTCAAGAAGTACAACTGCATAGCAAGAGCGTCACCCAAATATCGACCCAATATGAAATCTGCAACGGAAGGATTAAATAAATCCAATTTTGCTACACCGTCAATACCACCAATATTTCTCTGGAGAACTGTACCAACGGCTGCCTTTAACATATTTGTGTAACGGCTCGAAGCATTCGAAGGGCTTATCAAGCCCTCAGAAATCGCAATTTCGTATAGTGGAGCACGTAGTTTCTCTTCAGCAATACTGGAACCATTAAAGACAAGGAGGCAAACTGTCTGCCTAGTCAGCTCGTCAATCTGATTATCATATACGTCAGCCCAGATATCCTTTGGATTATCTAACCTATCAGTAATGTAGTCCCAGTACTTTTTCGGTTTCACACTGCTAACTCTATCAGGATCAGTGATGAACGAGATCAATCGGGGGTTAAAATTCCGATGATTTGCTATCTTAAGATATCGTCGGTCAACATAGAGTTCCGCAATGTGCTTTTCCGACAGCCCGCTGTGCCAAATGTGATTATACAAAATTTTCGCCCTATCAAGGACTGATAGTGACTGGATCGTGATTTCGTATTCCTTTTTGTCGATCTTCTTGATGTACAGAAGATCGCTGTGTTGCTTTCCTTGACTCAATACAGTTGATCTGGACGTCAGTATGAACCTTTTCGTCTTATCTCTACTAACTCTGTCTAGGAAATTCAGAACATGACTGTCCTTATGCCCTTCTATCGCCATAAGATAGTTGCGACCAAGGAAATCATCAAAATAGAAAACCTGCTTCTTGCCTTTTTCAAATCGATCTTCAGCTTCGGTGACATCGTTCTCGATTACACAAAGCTCGTAACCCTCCGCAATATAGTGGTGCGCCAATTGATCCGCCAAAGAGGTCTTTCCAATGCCTGCTTCACCGGTGATTACTACCGAATGAAGCGTTTCAAGCTTTTCTAGAGAGTTACCGTGGTTGCCTGTTACCACATACATTTTTGTAGCATTGATGATGTCGTCTCGTTTTGCCTCACTTCGTCCAGTCAATGCAGTGTTAATTTCCACGCAGAAGTGAGCCAGGTAAGCAGATAATTTCCACTGAGAACTGAGCCATGTGACCCTTCCCCCAGCGCGATGCGCAACGGGGAGCAATGGAGTGATACACATGGGACTTTTGA
>Ga0163215_101330_pt1 | contig 16066 bp, 14 predicted proteins | sample SynspAceP_FD_185934 | JGI IMG/M metagenome (GOLD analysis project Ga0163215, IMG submission 185934) | Saline lake microbial communities from Ace Lake in Antarctica - Synechococcus sp. Ace-P (Hybrid Assembly) | ecosystem: Environmental > Aquatic > Non-marine Saline and Alkaline > Saline | place... | reverse complement strand
GACACCCTTTTTGTTCGACAGTTTCGTTCCGGAGATGACCTTGGTTACAGCGCTCTTGCCATCGACCGAAATGGTTTCCAGCCGTAAGCGACCGTCATCGAGCAAGATTGCGTGGCCCGGCTTGAGGGCTTCCAGAATTTCGGGATGCGGAAGCTGAACGCGGTTTTCATTTCCAGGGGTCGGATCGCTGTCCAGAGTAAAGCTCTGGCCTTCAGTCAATGTGACAGCATCATTTTCAAATATGCCGACACGCAACTTTGGGCCCTGCAGGTCAACCAAGATAGCAATTGGTCGGCCGACGTCCTTTTCCACACCACGTATCGCCTTCACCAAATCACGCATGTGATCATGCGGTGCATGGCTCATGTTGATACGAAAACTATCAGCCCCAGCCGTATGGAGCTTCTTGATCATTTCGGAGTTGGAGGAGGCTGGACCTAGGGTGGCAAGAATTTTTACTTTGCGATTACGCCTCATTTACCACCGGTTCCTCGTTGGGTTGGCTCAGTCAATTGGACAGTCCAACTGGTCTGTGTGCCTGTATCGATTTCAAAAAAGCCCGTACGTTGAAAACCACGGGCCAGGCAATCTTTGATGCCATGAATAGTGTAGATTTTATCAGCGGTGCACATATAGGCGCTTCCTGCCCATTCACCGCCTTCGTCATAGTCTACTGCGAACATATAGTAGTATTGTGACTTCAGATCACCAGGCAAAATAACTTCGCAGGAGGTCGGTTCCAGATTCCACCAGCCTTCTGTAGTCCAACCGCGGTCACTGCGATAGCCAATGGAAATACCAACACGGCTTTCGCTCTTGTTACAGATGCGCAGATCAGCGTGAGCCTGATCTCCACTGACCAGGCTGAGACCGCCATATAGCGAGACTGTCGTGGCAACAAGCGCTGCAGCTTTCAGGGCAATTGCCGACGCTGCGCTCAACGCACAAAGTGGCGTGCCTATTGTGGAAAGTGATTTTGTTAAAAATGACAAACCCAAGATGCGCCTTGCGTTAGAACACGATCTGCCCGTGGAAGCGACAGAAGGTCGAATTGCCTGTATTTTGCTTTTGCTGCCCATGGTGAAAGAACGCATCAAACCTGAGTGTACGCGAGTTTATCGGCGAACCGAAAAAAAATCGTTAATAAATGTTTTGCGCAATCGTGGGCGTTTTGTCAATCAAACGCTTCTGAAATGACACTATTTTTGCGCAACTAGAGTGGCTTATAAACGTGTTTCTAGAGAAATCAACAGGGTGTTTTTGAAGTGCGACCGAGCGCCTCAAATTCGAATCAGTTAAATAGCTGTGCCGTTCTGCAATCCCTGATTGGAAGAGTTGATATGACACTTGTAAGGTATGGGACCGTAATAGCCGTGCGGCGCGTCTCCCTCCAGGTGTGGGAAAGTCGAATTGCATTTATATGGCTATGGTATCGCAGGCACTGGCGCACTATGTTTCATTTCGTTCGCTGAAATCCACAGACAGAGACATCCTAGATACTCATGACCCCCTCAGAAGCTGCGACAGATTTCCAAAGAGTTCCTGATTTGCCGGATGGGGAGCAAGTGGCGTTTGACATTGTCGAGGGCAATTGGACGGGTGGACTGCTTCTGATTTGCGATCACGCAAGAAACTTTGTGCCCCCCCATTATGACAATCTTGGACTGTCTGATGCGCAATTGTCGCGTCATATTGCCTATGACATCGGTATGGAAGCATTGACGCGTAGCCTGGCTGGCAGTCTGGGCGTGCCAGCAATTCTGTCGACTTATTCGCGGCTTCTGATTGACCCCAACCGGGGAGAAGATGACCCAACAGTTTTGATGCGGTTGTCCGATGGCGCTGTTGTTCCGGGTAACCGGTATGCTGATCATGCGGAGAAGGAACGCCGTCTAAGCCGTTACCACAGACCTTACCACAAGGCTATTTCAGCTTCGATCGAGCACATGATGGCGGGCGGGCAGTCCCCCATTGTTATCTCACTGCACAGTTTCACACCGATCTGGCGGGGCTTTGTCAGGCCGTGGCATGCAGGTGTTCTCTGGGACCGTGATGGCCGCGTGGCCAAGCCGCTGATTGCAGCGCTCAAAGAGGGTGGTGATCTGATTGTCGGGGATAATGAACCCTATACTGGTGAGTTGACCGGAGACACGATGAATCGTCATGGCACCTGCCGCGGCATAAGCCACGCGCTCCTGGAGGTCCGGCAGGATCTGGTAAGTGATTCCGCCGGCGTTGAGCATTGGGCTGCTCGGCTGGCCCCGATCTTTGAAAATCTTTTAACCGAAGAGGGCATTTGCGATGTGCTCCCACCCCATAAACGCTAAACAGCCATGGAGGATAGAATGAATTCCAAACCAACTACGGATGAACTGGTGCCGGAAGACACGCGTGAAGCCCTTGAGGCCGCAGCGTTTCGTCGGCTGGTTTCCCATCTTCGCAACCGCACTGATGTTCAAAACATTGATATGATGAATTTATCCGGCTTTTGCCGCAATTGCCTGTCCAACTGGTATCGTGACGCGGCTGAAGAGCAGGAAATTGCCCTTTCAAAAGAACAAAGCCGTGAAATAATTTATGGAATGCCTTATGAGGAATGGCGTTCCCGCTACCAGACCGAGGCAACCCCCGAACAGAAAGCCAGCTTTGACGCTTCCAAACCTGATCATTGATCACCGGACAGCATCTGGCAGCAAGTAGTACGCCAACTCCAACATTCAACATTCTTTAGGAAGACACTTCATGAGCGACGACGTTTCCAGCGCGACCACAAGCATTGCCAGAGATCAGTTGCGTTCGATTATTGAACGCATTGAGCGGCTGGAGGAAGAAAAGAAGACCATTGCCGACGATATCAAGGAAGTCTATGGCGAAGCCAAAGGCAACGGATTTGATGTCAAAACACTTCGGCAGGTTGTGCGGTTGCGCAAACAGGACCGCGAAGAACGTGCCGAGCAGGAAGCCATGCTTGACTTGTATCTGCATGCGCTGGGTATGGCGATTGAGCCTACGGCCGACTGATCTCAGACTTCGACGACTTCAATGGATTTGAACTTTGGAACCATCTGATGGTTTTCAGCGCCGGCAACTCTCAGCGTTGCGCCAGTTGTGCCACCTTTGTGGCGACAATGGCGCGGCCTGAGAATTTGTCGGTTCTCAATGACGTGCTGCTGGGTGAGAACCCGTTATCCACGACGCTGACCGGCATCTCAAAGACACCATTCATCGCATATGGATTTGGCATTGCAAGACGAACGAACGTTTCTGAGCGTGTTGTGTCCGGCGTGGTCATGCTGGCAAGAACTGCTGGATCTGCACCATGAAACTCAAGTCCTGAATTTGATGGCTGGGTTGCATTGGCTGGAACACGACCACTGAGCGTCGCTCGTCTGGTTGTTCTGGCTGGATTTGTGTCAGCAGGTGTCGTGCGCTCAGTGAGGGCCGCCAATTGCTTATTCTCCGGCCGAATGCGTGGCGGAATGCCCGGTATGCTGAGTGTTTCCGCAATTCTGTCTTCAATTGGGGCCTGCTCCTGCACTCTTTCGTTCAAGGATGCCTGGGCGCTCTGGGTATTCTCCGGGCTTTGCAAATCCTGTGCGGGGGGAAGCTCTTCTGCCGCTGTGACTGATGTCCTCTGTGGCACGCGCTGTTCTGTCTCATCATTTCCAAACCCAAGCGCGGCATTGAAGACCGGCCTTGAATTTGGAGTGGGTGCAGATGGCGCATAGGCGGTCACCACACCACCATTAAAGCCATTGTTCTGATTTCGTCCAGGAATACCGCCTTCAGGCGCGAGAATCGCCGCAGCTATGCTGGCAGCGGCTGATGTGCCTTCTGGCCCATCCAATGCGCTGGTGTCGCTTGGGGCGGGGCCGGTCTGCGTCCTCGTTGTGCTAAGCGCGGCCATAACTGCGCTTGCAACTTCCGGCGCACCGGCGGGCTGCGCAGCGTCATCCGTTGTTCTAGCAGCCACGATCTGGGACACGTCTGTTGATTGACTGTCGCCCACTTGCGCCCATGCGTTTTCTACAGAGCGTTGGGTCTCGGCAGGTGAGTTGGTGTTGTTGCGCAATCCTGCAACGGTAAACTCGGCCTGCTTCTGTACAAGCTCACGCTGTGCCACCAATTCTGCTGGCATCGGGCGTGGTGCTGGCGCTGCGGCAAGAGCGAGTTGAACAGCGCTTTCCGCAGTTGGCAGAAGTTCAGTGGGCGCGCCACCTGGTTTTGCGCGCGGAACAACATTGAGGGCAGGGGCGCTTGCAACTTTGGCTGAACTGCCGCCGCTGGAGAGAGACTGACCTGTTGTGGGGATGGTCGCTGGTTTTTGATCGCGGTTGAAGACCCTGGCAAAGATACCGCCACGCCGACTGTTGGGTGGGGAGATTTCAGCCGCTGCAATACGTTTTTGACGTGCCAAAGCTTCTGAATGCCGCTTCTGCTTTTTGCCGCTGCTTGGAATTTGCGTTGTGTCACCGCGCGGAAAAATCTTCGCCAATTGTGAATCCGTCATGCGCGGCCAATGGCGTACGCTGCCGGTATCCATGTGCACAAATGGTGAGCCGGACCTTGGATAATACCCCACGCCCCCGACTTCCATGCGCAGGCCTGCCGCGCGCAACTCTGCCAGCTTCACACCGGGTATAAAGAAATCCATGGCTTTGCCGCGGGTATGCTGACTGTTCTTGGCAACACCGCGGCTACGGCTGCGTAACATATTGTTTGTTTTTGGGTGCCGATAGGCTGAAACCACATGGATGGATTCTCTGGTGTCCATCTGAACATAGACTGACCACAACAGATCCAGAAGGCGTGGATCCATTTTGGTCGACTTGTTCTGACGCCAGTCGCGCAGGAAAGTATTGATTTTTTTGAGTGCTGACGGAACGTAGCGGCCATTGCGCTTGTAGACGATGTCGATGCGTTCTTTGGTGTGGGTAAAGTAGAACTTCAGGCGGCGCTCTTCAGCTGCCTGTGCGGGCAACGCCATGGAGAGCAGCATCATGAACGCTGTCAGAATTGCCGTAACCTTCCGCGGCAGAGTGCGCAGATTTACGTTCAATTTCAATTTCTGAAAAAATCGCGCACTTATCCAGCTAGCTGGCCGCGTTGGGCCATCCCCCGATTTGAATACAAAAGGTTTACCGTGTGGCGTCAGCGCACTGTACCCGTCACTTTGCCCGTTACCCCAACCTCTTTTAGAGAAGTCAGGCCGGACGATCAAGCAGTCACGATTAAAAGTTTAACTAGTCTAGGTTAAGATGATCTTGCGGAAATTGGTTAATTTTCTCTGAATCTTATCCGGTCCCTTCCGCGAAGATATTGTGCGGAGATTGATGTCGCTAAATTGTGTCGCAAAAAAGCCGCCCCGCTGCTTGTAGCGGGACGGCTTCAAAAAAACTTTAGAAATGGCAGGATCAGAGTTTCAGAATTTTAGCCATTTTGCTGTCGTGGCCGTAAACGTCTGATACATAACCGATTGTGCCGTCTTCCTTCAAAATCGAGGTGAAGTAAACCAGGTGGACAGGGATATGTTTGTCCAGCTTCACTGTTGCTTCACGACCGCCAACCAGCTTTTTGATGCGGGTTGAATTCCAGTCTTTCTGCTGCTCCAGAATGGCGTCGGCAAATTCCATGGGATTGTGAATGCGTACGCACCCATGGCTGAACGCCCGTGAATCGCGCTGGAACAGGCTTTTCGATGGTGTATCGTGCATGTAGATCGCGTGCTTGTTCGGGAACAGGAACTTGATCTGCCCAAGTGCATTTTTTGCCCCTGGTGGCTGGCGAACGGAGATTTGCGAAGCACTTACACGCCTCCAGTTGACCCGATTCGGATCAACCTGGCGGGTACGACCACGGATTTTCGTGAAGACCTGATAACCTTTGCGCGAAAAATACCCCGGATTGGACCGTGCAGATGGCAACATTTCGTTCTTGATGATGGATTGTGGAACACCCCAAGACGGGTTCACCACAAACGTTTCCATCTCATCAGAGAATGCTACCGTTTTGTGTTTGGACTTGCCGACCACAACGCGTGTCGTGTGCGTGACTACGCCATCCTTTTTCACATACACCCGATATTCCGGGATGTTAGCGATGATATGGAACTCACCAAGATTTTTTGGTGCCCAACGCCAGCGCTCAAGATTTACAATCAACTGGGACTTGCGATCAATATTGCTGTCCCCATTGAGCATTCTCAAGGTCGATGGTCCGACAATACCATCCTGCGTCAGCCGGTTGCTTTTCTGGAACTCTTTAACAGCTGTAACCAGAATTTCGTCGTAAACCGTCTCATCAATTTCTGCTGGAATTTCTGCAGGCGCATCAACGGATGCGGTGTCAGTATCGACAGGTTCAGCTTTTGGCAGATCAACTTTCAGGCGGGCACGCAACTGCGGTATGCGCGGGTCCTGCATACCAGGGCGCAGCATTTTGCCAGGGTCGATCAAAATGGGTTTTTCAACCTTTTTGCCGTCTAAAGCCGTCAATTCTTTCAACAATGCGCGATAGGCCGGGTGCTTGGGATGATAATCATTCGCCTTTGCGAGTGGATCATCGGCAATGCTCAAATCGGCAAGAATTGCCTTGGGGTCCGGACGGTCAGGCTTGATGTCCAGGGATGCGCTGACCGAGAGTGGTTCCAGACGCCCTGAAGCAAGATGGCGGACATAGCGTACAGCGGCCAGGCTCAACTGAAGCTCGGCATCAAAGATATCCGCATCAGGAAGTACCAGACCTGCGCCGATGCCAGCCTCTGGCAGTGTGTAGTCATCCGGCGCAAGACCGATTTTATCAGCCTGGCTGATTTCAGCGATGAGCGCCTTTGCTGACGGCTTCAAAGCACCGTCATCCATCCAGATTGCTTTGTAGCCTCGATCTTCATACAGCGCAGCGATGCCCGCTCGGTCTGCTGCGTCGAGCTTATCATCGGAGGATTTCGCAAAAGATGTAACCGCTTCTGCACGCGCTTTTGTCACTTCATCCATGACCGGCGGTGCCACGTCCAGAGTCGGTGCTGAAGTCTCTCTTGCGGCCGCAGCTTCGTCAGTCTGTGGTGCAATTGATGCATCGACGGATGCTAACTCGACCTTTTTGTCTTCAGACGCAGTTTGCGCGACGGCTAAAGACGATACCAGCAGCGCAGGCAATACCACCGCCGACAGGAGGCATCGTTTGCGGATGATGTCGGACCAGTCTGACTTTTCAGCATATTTCACGGGGATTGATCTCCGATTTAGCAACGTTACTCATGACTTAACTGTATTTTTTATGCTCAATATGTAGCAGAGGAACGGTTAATATCCAACGAATGCTTGCCGGAAACGGTTCCATTTTTGAACGATGTGACATTTTCATCCCGCAAAGCGCGATATTATGCCGCATATTTCTTGGCGCCCTCAACTTCAAGGTGTCGATTCGTTTGGATAATGATTTTATTTTCTTCCGGGCCCTGTGCACCGGTTCCATTGACAAGACCCATCTCCAGTAACTTTCGATACAGTGTCGTTCGGCCCAGTTTCAAAGCTTTCGCAATTTTTCCAACGCGTGCATTCTGATGTTTATAAGCAAACAACAGAGCGTCCTGTTCCAAAGCTTTCAATGTGCGCAACTTCCCTTTGTCATCCAGCAGCGGAACCATGGCAAAACTCTGCTGCCTGTCAGCTTGTTGGTCGACTATTCCTGCTTTGCTCAAATTGACAGGAATGCCGTAATTGACAGTATTTGGAGACTGTATGATGGCAGCAGAGATTGGTGATGAATGGTCTGCGACTGCTTTGAAAACTGCACGCTTCAGGCCGGAAAGATTATCGGCAAAACGAGCCGTGTGACCATGGATTGCTGTGTGTTGAAGCTTTTGAATACTGGAGCCGAAACATCCATTTGCCTGTGCCAAAAACTGTTGGCTTAGAACATCATAAGCACTGGATCGTTCCTGCAAGGGCGCAAGCCAAATGGGCAGAGGGCTCAGGACGTTGTATAATGTTGCATCGACGGATCCGTTCTTTGCATGATCCAGGAGCCGACCGCGCGTAGTCGCGATGATCGTATGGGCAGAGGATCTGATGTAGTCCGCCACAGTTCTTTGAGTGGCCAAGCTGGCTGCTTCCATATGCTTCAACAAAAGAATATGTGTCCTGCCCAGGCCAGCATCATGTTGCAGGGCCAGACTTTTCCGGAACACGTCAAAATCGTCCGTTGCAGCATCCCATTGGAGCACTGTCCGGGCTGGTGCATTGATGCTTGAGAAATGGCGGGCAAGCGTGGTTTTCCCAGTGCCCGGATCCCCTTCAATCAACAGCGGTATGTGCATATCCATTGCTTTTTGGAAGCGGCTTTTGGCGATCTGATACGCGGCGTTGTCAGCGTTGAAAAATACATTTGGCAGGCAGGCTGCATTTTGCGTGTTGGCTGCCTTTTGGATCATGCCTGATTGCAGATGGCCCATAAGGCAGGCGAGGCGCAGCTCGTGGACCGGCTTTTCAAGAAAATCACTGGCACCCCAGGAAAGGACTTCGCGAATTGATGCGTCTGATCCAGGACGAACCATGACAACAATCCGGGCGTGCGGTGCGCTCTGTTTGATCAATTGGATCAGTTGTCGCGCATCGCTGTCGGGCAACAGCAGATCCATCAGCACGAGGTCTGGAAAACTAGTTTGCAGATGGGACCGAACAGACGCAGCTGACCCGACTGCCTGACAATTGTGTCCCAGATTGCGGATGGTTTGAGATAATCCGGTCCGCGTTTCCGCATCACTATCGACAACTAGAACAAGCACGCTGGTCTGAAACTTTCCAATTTGTGCGCGAATCACGCGCCGATTGCGATGTTCGGCAACTGTGTGTTGGCAGGCGTTAACAAGATGTTAGCTATAAAAATGAGCGGTGGTTCTGAAACAGACCTTGATCGGCAATGGGAAAGCCTTCTATCAGTAGTTTTTCAGCTCTTCGACAGGACTTCCAATGATCAGGATTTGCGCACCTATGGCCCCAGCCAACTCAGTTTTATTCGATGCAAAAAACGATCACGGTTCCGGTGAGGCACTCGGTGATCTGCCGGAATGGAACCTTCATGATCTTTACAGTGGTATGGAAGGCGATGACCTTGCGGCCGATCTTGAAAAAGCAGACTCGATATGCCGGGTCTTTTCAGAGACCTACAGAAACAAACTGGCAGAGCTTGCAAAATCAAACCCTGCAGCACTGGCTTCCTGTCTTGTTGAATATGAAAAGATTGAAGACCTGTTGGGCCGGATCATCTCGTTCGCCGGATTGATCTATGCCGGGGATACGACAGATCCAATGCGTGCCAAATTTTATGGCGACATCCAGGAGAAGATCACCAATGCCAGCACTCAATTGCTGTTTTTCGGGCTTGAGCTGAACAAAATTGACGAGACCGACTTTGCAGCCTTGTTGGCCGCGCCCGCTGTGGCGCATTACCTGCCATGGCTGGAGGATTTGCGTAAAGACAAACCATATCAGCTTGAAGATCGGGTTGAAGAGTTGTTCCACGAAAAATCAATCACGGGGCGCGGCGCCTGGAACCGGTTGTTTGATGAGACGATGGCAGGGCTGCGTTTTGATGTGTCGGGCGATTCCTTGCCACTGGAGCCAACCCTCAACAAGCTTGTGGATCGTGATGGCGCAGTGCGAAAAGCAGCGTCAGAGGCCCTGGCTGCAACGTTCAAGGAAAACATCCGAACTTTTACGCTGATTACCAACACGCTGGCCAAAGACAAGGAAATCTCTGATCGGTGGCGCGGGTTTGAAGATGTGGCTGACAGTCGGCACCTGGCAAACAGGGTTGAGCGCGAAGTTGTTGATGCGTTGGTCGATACCGTTCAAGCAGCGTATCCACGCCTGTCTCACCGCTACTACGCTTTGAAAGCCAAATGGTTTGGTACCGATGTGTTGGATCATTGGGACCGCAACGCACCCTTGCCGGACAGCACCGCTGACTCGATAATTTGGGCGGATGCACGCAAGATTGTGCTCGATGCCTATTCGGGTTTCTCACCGAAAATGTCTGATATTGCTCAGGACTTTTTTGACAAAAATTGGATCGACGCGCCCACTCGTCCGGGAAAGGCACCCGGCGCGTTTGCGCATCCCACCGTGCCAAGCGCACATCCTTATGTCTTGTTGAACTATCAGGGTAAAACCCGCGATGTAATGACATTAGCGCATGAGCTTGGTCACGGCGTACATCAGGTGCTTGCCGCTGAGCAGGGCGCGCTGATGGCACCGACGCCTTTGACATTGGCGGAAACAGCCAGTGTGTTTGGTGAAATGCTGACTTTTCGGTCTTTGCTGGAGCGGACCGAAACCAAATCGGAACGCAAAATCCTGCTGGCTGGCAAAGTTGAGGACATGCTCAACACGGTGGTTCGTCAGATCGCCTTTTATTCCTTTGAGCGCAAAGTGCATTTGGCGCGCAAGGAAGGCGAACTGACATCTGACCAGTTGTGCGACATCTGGATGAGTGTTCAGTCAGACAGTCTTGGGCCTGCCATTCGGATTGGGGAAGGGTATGAAACCTATTGGACTTATATCCCGCATTTCATCCACTCACCATTTTATGTTTACGCCTATGCCTTCGGCGATTGTCTGGTGAATTCACTTTACGCCGTTTACCAGAATGGCGCTGACGGGTTCCAGGAAACCTATTTCGATATGTTGCGTGCCGGTGGCACCAAGCATCATAGCGAATTGTTGAAACCATTTGGTTTGGATGCCAGCGATCCTGCCTTTTGGCAGAAAGGTGTTTCTGTGATCGAAGGATTGATAATTGAACTGGAAGAGCTTGAAGCTGATGATTGAACGGGCGGATAAAACGCTCTAGCAGAATGAATCAGGTAGCAGACGCCATTGCGGTCGCGAAAGCCGTGTTGTAACACTGATCACAAATTGCCTGCATTGCTGAAGTGTCAGGTGTCTTTCAGACGAACACATATAAAAACAGGGGGCTTTGAATGTCCGACGAAACAGAAAACGCCATGGATTATCCAGAGCATGAAAGCACGTATGAGGCGTTCATCGCGATGAGCAAATACGGCACGATTGCAGTTAGTGTGATCCTGATCCTGATGGCTATTTTCCTGCTGTAATTTAGGTGTGGCAACCAGCCGGACCGGAAGCCAGCGCGCTTCGAATGATACGAGAAGTGGTAACGCTTCGATGAGGGGGTACAATCCATGAAAATTGCCGTGTTGAGCGAAGCCAGCGCTGATGAAGCCCGTGTTGCCGTCTCTCCTGCCATGATCAAACGCTTTGTTGATCGCGGGGCCAGTGTGGTCGTTCAAGCCGGAGCGGGTGAAGGTTCACGTGTTCCCGATGCTTTATTCGTGGAAGCTGGTGCCACCATCGGCAAGACTGCACCTGCGACGTTGAAAGGCAGCGATGTGGTGTTGTGCGTGCGCCGGCCCAATGCTGCACAGTTGAAGAGCGTACCCAAGGGTGCAATTCTGCTTGGCATGCTTGAGCCTTATGGCGACAAGTCGGATCTGGATGCCATGGCGAAAGCAGGCATTTCGGCATTCTCCATGGAATTGATGCCCCGTATCACACGGGCGCAGGTCATGGATGTTCTCTCATCTCAGGCAAATCTGGCCGGCTATCAGGCTGTCATTGATGCAGCCGCAGAATTTGATCGGGCTCTGCCGATGATGATGACGGCGGCGGGAACAATTCCGGCTGCGCGTGTGTTTGTCATGGGTGCCGGTGTCGCCGGTCTTCAAGCCATTGCAACAGCGCGGCGGCTTGGGGCTGTTGTGTCGGCAACGGATGTGCGCCCGGCTGCCAAAGAACAGGTTGAATCGCTTGGCGGCAAATTCATTGCGGTCGAGAATGACGAGTTCAAGCAGGCTGAAACTGCCGGCGGTTATGCCAAGGAAATGTCTGACGATTATAAGAAGCAGCAGGCTGACCTTGTGACGGCGCATATGGCCAAACAGGATATCGTGATTACCACGGCCCTTATTCCAGGGCGCCCAGCGCCCCGCCTCATTACCAAAGCGATGATTTCGGCCATGCGTCCGGGCTCGGTTCTGGTTGATTTGGCGGTAGAGCGTGGAGGTAATGTTGAAGGCTCCAAAGCTGGTGCAACGGTAGATGCAGGCGGCAAGAAAATTGTCGGCCACAAGAATGTTCCCGGTCGCATCGCTGCTACAGCCTCCGAGCTTTATGCAAAAAATCTGGCGTCGTTTCTGGAAACCATGATCGACAAGGAAAGCGGTGAGCTTGCTGTCGATTGGGAAGACGAACTGGTGACAGCCACACTACTGACACGCGATGGCGCTGTCGTTCATCCGAATTTCTCCGAAAAAGCCTGAGCTTGAGCGAGGTCTGATATGGCAACGAATGTTGAACAACTGGCAGAACAGGCTAAGGCAGCAGCAGAAGCTGCACGGTCTGCTGCAAATGAAGCCGATAGGGCAGCGCAGGCAGCCCTTTCAGCGCTGGAACAGGCTGGTGACGCGGTCGGTGCCGGCGTGCATGGCGCAACGGGTGGGGCGGTTGATCCCTTCGTGTTTCGTCTGGCGGTATTCGTGCTTGCGATCTTCGTAGGTTATTATGTCGTCTGGTCGGTAACACCAGCTTTGCACACGCCGCTGATGTCGGTCACCAATGCGATTTCGTCTGTGATTGTTGTTGGTGCGCTGTTGGCTGTTGGGGTGGATCTCACCTCCGGTGATAGTGGCGGTGTCGCGCGGACATTCGGTTTCATCGGGCTGATTTTGGCCAGCGTAAACATATTTGGCGGCTTTCTTGTGACCCAGCGCATGCTGGCGATGTACAAAAAGAAGCAGCGGTAGGGGCCCGAACACATGTCAGCAAGTTTTTCCGCACTTCTTTATCTCGTCGCAGCCGTTCTGTTTATTCTGGCGCTGCGTGGTCTTTCCAATCCTGAAACAGCCCGACAGGGTAACCGTTTCGGCATGATTGGTATGGCAATTGCCATCATCACCACACTGTTTTTGTCAGGTACGTCGGTTGGCAGTATTGTTCTGACCGTACTTGGCATTGGTATCGGTGGTGGCGTTGGTGCCGTAATAGCAAAACGCATACCGATGACGGCGATGCCGCAGCTTGTGGCAGCGTTCCACTCGCTGGTTGGTCTTGCCGCCGTATTTGTGGCTGCCGCTGCACTTTATGCGCCAACTGCGTTTGGCATTGGTGCCGTTGGTGAAATTCCGGCCGCTGCGCTGATTGAGATGAGCATTGGTGTCGCCATTGGCGCGATCACGTTTACAGGCTCGGTCATCGCGTTTTTGAAACTGGATGGCCGCATGAGCGGCACGCCGATTATTCTACCTATGCGTCATGCGATCAATATTGCGCTTGCTGCTGGTATCGTCATCCTTTTGATGATCCTGATTGGCACTGAAAGCCATTTCGTCTTCTGGATGATTGTTTTGCTGTCCCTCATCCTGGGTGGCCTGATCATCGTACCTATCGGCGGTGCGGATATGCCCGTTGTGGTGTCCATGTTGAACTCCTACTCAGGTTGGGCTGCTGCCGGTATCGGCTTCACCCTTGGCAATCTGGCTTTGATTATTGTCGGTGCTTTGGTTGGCTCTTCAGGTGCAATCCTGTCCTACATCATGTGTAAGGGTATGAACCGCTCCTTTATCTCTGTGATCCTTGGCGGCTTTGGTGGCGATGCTGCTGCTGTTCCCACTGGTGATGATGGAATTGAGCGGACAGTGAAGCAGGGGTCTGCCGAGGATGCAGCCTTCATTATGAAAAACGCTTCGAAGGTCATTATCGTGCCGGGCTACGGCATGGCTGTTGCCCAGGCACAGCATGCTTTGCGGGAAATGGGTGACAAGCTGAAGGCAGAAGGCGTGGAAGTGAAATACGCCATTCATCCAGTGGCTGGCCGTATGCCGGGGCACATGAATGTGCTGCTGGCGGAAGCCAATGTCCCCTATGATGACGTGTTTGAACTGGATGACATCAATTCCGAATTTGCGCAGGCCGATGTGGCGTTTGTGATTGGTGCGAATGATGTGACCAATCCAGCGGCACGCGACGATAAGACATCGCCTATTTATGGAATGCCCATTCTTGATGTGGATAAGGCTGGCACCTGCCTCTTTATCAAGCGTTCACTTGGGTCCGGCTATGCCGGCATCGACAATACGTTGTTTTATAAAGATAACACGATGATGCTGTTGTCTGACGCCAAGAAGATGGTTGAGAGCATCGTCAAAACCCTCGATTGATTTTTTGGAGCCGGGGTGTGTTTCTTTCACCCCGGCTCCAAATTCGAATGCGGCTATTCTGGTTGAGTGCCGCAGTGCCAGTTGATTTCCTGCAACGCTACAAACCTTGCAAAGCGGTCCAGTTCGGCGGTTAGTTTTTCTGAACGCGCTTTGGTCCATTTGACTTTGGGTTCTGACCATAGATTCAGCACATCCAGATGCCCCTTCGCCCGGTCAGCTTTGGCTTCAATGCGCCCGACCAACCGGTCACCTTCCAAAATCGGAAACACATAACATCCCCATTGCCGCTTGGCAGCGGGGACGAAAATTTCAATGCGGTAGTCAAAGCCAAAAAGGCGTTTAAGGCGGTTTCGATCTCGAATGACCGGGTCAAACGGATTGAGAATGCGCAAGCGTGAGGTTGGGGGCGGTGTATTGGCAAGACGCATTTCGATATCTGGTCGCGCAATTGCCGTGCTCCAATTGCCATCAGCTGCCTGCAATTCCACCTCAATCAGGTTTGCACTATTTCTGCTAGCCCAGTCTTTTACTTCGCTGGCGTCGGTTGCCCCCCAGAACCTTTGAATTTCGCCCAGCGTGCCAAAGCCGATGCGTTGAAGAGCTGCGTCGCAGAGCCAGTCGATCTGTGCTTCGTCACCATGGTCCTGACTGTGTAAATCCACGGGGATGACATTGTGGGTCAGATCGTAGAATTTCTTGAAATTTTCCCGGTGTGAGGTGGCCAGTTCGCCGCAGAACCACATGTAGTCCAGTGCCAGTTTGTGCGGAGGCCGGGTCCACATTTCTTTTGGGCCTTTGATTTTCGTGTCGAAGGCGTGGGTGGAAAGCGGACCTTCTTCTGCAATGCGTTGTTTGATGGCCTCGCGACCTTCTTCATTCGGCATGGAACTGAAGTATCCGGCGCGGTCATAGCGGTGTTTCATACGGCGAAACTGGCGCTGCCACATGGGATAAAACTCAATGGGTATAACGGACGCGTCATGGGTGAAATGCTCAAACAATTGACGGTGCTCCGCCATCAGTTTGTTGAGCATAGGTTCGCGATAATGCTGGTTGCGATTCCAGATAATATGATGATGTGCGCGTGAGACAACGCGGATCGTATCCAGTTGGACAAAACCAAGCTTGCGGATGATGTCCATCGTGTCCAATGGCCCCGTTGGCGGTGTCGCCAATCCTTGCGCTGCCAGCCAGAGACGGCGTGCGTCGCGGTTTTGGATTCGAAGTGGTGGTTTTGATGCCATGTGACTTTCCAGAATCAGGTCCTTAGCATTTTGAACATATAGGTTGTGGCATCAAATTTCCGGGAAAATGGGTCTAATGCAAATCCAGGTACAGTTCCGGCAACTTCAAACCCTATTGAGACGTAGAGAGGTTGCGCGTCATCACCTGTCCTTGTGTCCAGCACCAAAAGGGTGAGTTGGCGTTGCAGAGCTTGTCTCTCCAATTCCTGCATCAGGTTTCGCGCAATTCCCTGGCGCCTGTATGATGGGTGGACCAGCAGTTTGGACACGTCAGCTCTGTGCTTCTGGTTGGGCATCAGGTCGCAATCCAGCTGGACAGATCCCGCAATTTTTCCATCTACTTCAGCGACTATGATAACACGGCGGTTTTTCGCAAGGGATGGCCGCACACGCTGCTGCCAGAACTCTTCACTGTCCTGAAGGCTGAAGGGCAATACAAAACCGACGCTGGCTCCCTGATGGACACAGGTGTGCAGAAGGTCTGCCAGCGTCGGCACGGCTTGATCGAAATGTTGCAGATCGAGGCAATGAATGATGGGGTCTGTGTTGCGCATGGCTCTTTACAGGATGATGAGGTGGTATTTTG
>Ga0163215_101326_pt1 | contig 16159 bp, 14 predicted proteins | sample SynspAceP_FD_185934 | JGI IMG/M metagenome (GOLD analysis project Ga0163215, IMG submission 185934) | Saline lake microbial communities from Ace Lake in Antarctica - Synechococcus sp. Ace-P (Hybrid Assembly) | ecosystem: Environmental > Aquatic > Non-marine Saline and Alkaline > Saline | place... | reverse complement strand
ACGAGCTTGACCGGCAAAACATACTGGACCGCACAGGACATTTCCTGGATGCACATCTGGATCGAGGCATCGCCGGCAATGTCGATGACCAGGCTATCGGGATGCGCAACCTGCACACCAATAGCTGCCGGGAAGCCATAGCCCATGGTGCCGAGGCCACCCGATGTCATCCAGCGGTTGGGCTCCTCGAAACCATAGAACTGAGCTGCCCACATCTGGTGCTGACCAACTTCGGTGGTGATGTAGGTGTCGCGGTCCTTGGTCAGCTCATAGAGCCGCCGGATCGCGTGTTGCGGCATGATCACGTCCTTGTTGGACGGATAGGCCAGCGAATTGCGCGCTCTCCACTTGGAGATCTGGGTCCACCAGTCAGCGAGCTGGCTACGGTCGGTTTTCTTCGACGCCCGCCACAACCGGACCATGTCCTCGAGCACGCGTCCGACATCGCCGACAATACCGATTTCGGATCTCACGATCTTGTTGATCGAGGACGGGTCGATGTCGATGTGAATCTTCTTCGAGTTGGGGGAGAAGGCATCCAGACGTCCGGTAATGCGGTCATCGAAGCGCGCACCGATGCAGATCATCACATCGCAATCATGCATCGCCATGTTGGCTTCATAGGTGCCGTGCATGCCGAGCATGCCCATCCAGCTCTTGCCCGACGCAGGATAGGCACCCAGACCCATCAGGGTCGAGGTGATCGGGAAACCGGTGAGCTCGACCAGTTCACGCAGCAACTGGCTGGCTTCGGGGCCGGAATTGACCACACCACCGCCGGAATAGATGATGGGGCGCTTAGCACCGGCCATCAGTTCAATCGCTGCGCGGATCTTGTCGAGGTCGCCCGAGACTTTCGGCTGGTAGCTCTTCTGCTCGATCACCGGCGATGGCGGGGTGTAGATGCCGGTGGCGAACTGGACATCCTTGGGGATGTCGACAACCACCGGACCGGGACGGCCGGTTGTGGCTATGCGGAAGGCCTCATGGATGACGCGGGAGAGCTGGTTGACGTCCTTGACCAGCCAATTGTGCTTGGTGCAGGGCCGGGTGATACCAACGGTATCGCATTCCTGGAAGGCGTCGGAGCCGATCAGCGATGTGGGAACCTGCCCGGTGAGGCAGACGATCGGGATCGAATCCATCAACGCGTCCTGAAGTGCGGTGACCACATTGGTGGCGCCCGGACCGGAGGTGACCAGAACAACGCCCGGCTTGCCGGTGGAACGGGCATAGCCCTCGGCCATGTGGCCCGCACCCTGTTCGTGACGCACCAGAATATGCTGGATGTCTTCCTGCTGATGCAGCTCATCATAAATCGGCAGAACCGCGCCACCGGGATACCCGAACATGTGCTCGACGCCGTTGTCTTTCAGCGCCTGCAGAACCATTTCCGCGCCTGTCATTTCAATTTGCTTGCCGGCCATATTGCCTGACCCCTTGTTCAGTCTGTTTGTCAGGCTCAATAGCCCGGTTTAAGTCATAAAAAAAGGCCCCCTGAGGAGCCTGTGTTTCGCGCATGGATGCTTTCGCCGGGTGGCTACGCCACCCTGCCCATGCGCGGTCCTACCACGAGAATGTTCGCGAACTTGTTCATGGAGGAAAACGTACCGTCTCATAAACTCCGCGTCAACGGATTAATTGTCCGCCAGCGGTTTGAATATCGCCAAATCACCAAAAGCGGCAACGGCCCATTAACCTCACGGTGCAATGGTAAGCAAAATGGAAAATGGGCAGACCATGGACAATGAAATGACATCACCGGCTCCGGACGAGGAGGACGGGCGCTCACGGCGTGGCACGTTTCCCGCCGGAAATCGGCTCATGGGCCGTGTGGTTGGCTGCTCCGGCTCCAAGGCGACGGTGAGCGCGATTGCAGGTAAAGACGGCAATGGCCTGGCTGAACTATGGTCCGTCGGCCGGCTGATTACGATCAGTGTTGGCGCCAACCGGGTGGTGGCGCTGGTCTGCTCAATGGAAACAGCATCTTCCGCGTGGTCGGAAAGCGATGAAAACATCATGCATATCGAAGTCGAGCTGGTTGGAGAAATCCGCACCGGCTTGAGCGGCAAAGCAGAGTTCAGCGCCGGCATTACGCAATACCCTTATCTCGGTGCGGTGACCCACCGCATGCGCTCAGCCGATCTTGCGGTGATTTATGATCCGGGCGTCAGCGATACCGCAGTCATTGGCAGGCTGACCCAGGACACCTCACTGGGTGCTCTCATTCACATTCCTTCCCTGCTGTCGCGGCATTTTGCCGTTGTCGGCACGACCGGCGTTGGCAAGACCACGGCGGTCACGCTTTTGCTGCACAAAGCTCTGAAAGCTGATCCCTCACTGCGGGTGCTCATTCTTGATCCGCACAATGAGTTCGCCGCAGCTTTCCCGACTGAATCAGTTGTCATCGATACCGACACGCTGGATCTGCCGTTCTGGTTGTTCAAGCTTGAGGAATTCATCGAAGTGCTGTTCCGCGGCCGGCCGGCGATTGCGGAAGAGATCGACGTGCTGCGTGATCTGATCCCTGAAGCCAAGCGCATGTTCAAGGGCACAACCGATACGGCACTGGTTCGCCGCGGGCCGGAAAAATCCTCGCTTACCGCTGATACACCGGTTCCCTACCGGGTCGCCGACCTGCTGGCGCTGATTGACGAGCGTATCGGCAAGCTTGAGGGGCGCGCAGAAAAGCCACATCTTCGATCCCTCAAGGTAAGGGTGCAGGCTGCGGTCAATGATCCACGCTATGAGTTCATGTTTTCGTCAAACACGATCCATGACACAATCCTGACCACGATCAGCCATATCTTTCGCATACCCGGCGAAGGCCGACCGGTTACGACATTCCAGTTGTCGGGAATTCCGTCCGAAGTGGTCAATTCTGTCGCCTCTATCCTGTGCCGCATGGCGTTTGAAATCGCGCTCTGGAGCGCCGGCGGCGTGCGCATTCTGGTCGTCTGCGAAGAAGCTCACCGCTATGTTCCCGCCGATCCGAAGCTCGGTTTTTTCCCGACCCGTCAGGCAATCTCGCGGATTGCCAAGGAAGGCCGGAAATACGGCGTCAGTCTTGGAGTGATCACTCAGCGCCCCGGCGAACTGGATCCGACAATCCTGTCGCAGTGCTCTACCGTTTTCGCCATGCGCCTGTCTAACGACCATGACCAGGACATCATCCGTTCGGCGATTCCGGATTCATCCGCCTCGACCATGAGCTTTCTGTCATCCATCGGGAATGGCGAAGCCATTGCCTTCGGTGAGGCCGTGGCCGTGCCGATGCGGATGGTGTTCGAACGCGTCCCGGAAGCCGTACTTCCAAAAGCGAACTCGGGCTTGCAGCCGGTTCATCGTGGCGATCCAAACACTGTTGATCTGGGCAAGATCGTCATGCGGATGCGGCATATCGACGAGGTGCCAAGAGCCGCAGCGTCTGCGCCGGAAACAACGGTTCAGCAGGCGCCGTCTTTCGCTCCGCAGATGCCATCCATCAAACCGCAGCTTCCCTCTATCGATCCGACCGACGATCTGGGCGCTAATTCCGCGAGACGCCGTGCTTCGGACTCGTTTGCTCATACGCCAACCCAAGATCAGGGGTATGGCCATCCTCCGGTGCGTGGTACTGAGACAAGCCCTGTCCCCCAGGCAACATCGCGCCAACAGGACTTCAGCTCGATCCGTTCGAGCCTGTTGAAAAAACCGTTGTCATCGCTGATCAAAGACTGACGCATCAAAGTCAGCGCTCTCAGGCGACGGAATTGGGCTCGCTTCAAGTCTGTTGAAACCCGCAACGCCCCTTTTCTTTTACTGGTCTGAATAGCTGGGCGGCGAAGTGAGGTTGTCCGCGGCGGCTAGAGCCGCTCATCTTTAAATGGAAGCCGTTTGATGGAATGGATTTTTCGCGTCAGCCAGGAAAGCACCGCAGTCACGATGCAGCGCATCGTGCGAGGATTTTGACGACGCTGGCGTGGAAAAGGCATCCAAGCGAGGCAGTTGCAGTGGTCCAGTGATCGCGGCGCCAGGCCGAGACGCAATCGTGCGAGCGCTGGGATTTCGTACTCTGGACTGCGTCGCGCACGGCTAACGGCGCTCGCGCCGCGTCGCCACACGCTTCTTGCCAGATCACGAAATCCCAGCGCTCGCACGATTCCATTTCAAGATGAACGGCTCTAACCGAAACATCCGACAGCAATCGTCAAAGCCAAGAATTCTCAAATACGCTTGACGCAAGGCTCTGTTGATCAGGCGACACAGATGCGATTGCGGCCCTGTCGCTTGGCCTCGTAAAGCTGCTTGTCCGCCCGACGGTAGAGTTCTTCGCCGCCTTCCCCACCATCCCAGATCGCCAAACCGGCGCTGACGGTGACCTTCAGAGTGACATTGCCATTGCTGATGTTGAGCTCGGAGACAGCCTGACGAATGCGATCGGAGAGATTGTAGAGCTGGCGCTCGGTGATGTTGGGCGACAGAATCGCAAACTCCTCGCCGCCAAGTCGGGCAAGGACATCGTGGTAGCGAGTGAAGATGTGCAGGCACTCGGCAACCTGCCGCAAGACCTCGTCACCGACATCATGTCCATGCGTGTCGTTGACTTTCTTGAAGTGATCGAGATCGAGAATGACCATTCCGATCGGTTTGCCGATCTGCCCGAAGGCCCCGAGATATTCTGTCAGGGCATCATCGAAATAGCGACGATTGTACATACCGGTCAGACTGTCTGTGACGGCGGCATGTTCGAGCGACAAGGATCGCACCGAAAGAGATTCGGTCATTTTTTGAAGCTTGCCGCGTTCACGCAAACCACACGACATTATCGGGTAGACCAGCAGACAACCACACACAGCTGACAGAGCAACCAGCACAGCGCTCATGAACGCAAAACGCGCAGCGGTTTGCACGCCTCCGACGACAACACCACCGGTCGCTGCAGAGAAAGCCGCCCACGAGAACAATCCGCCGATCACAACAAGGGCGATCAGCAGAAAAAAGAACAGTTCTGCCTTGTGAAAGCGCATGGTCCCAACTGAAATTTGCGGTTGCGTCGGGAAAGACTACACTCAACCCTTTATGTTTGGTTTAACGCGACTGTCAAATTTCGCGAGTATCGGGACTATTTTTTACCCCTTGGGCATCATTCTGAGCCATTCGTCGCCCAGCTGGTTTCGAAACCAGGTCATTTGACGCTTGGCATATTGCCGGGTTGCCGTGCTGGCCAATTCAATGGCTTGCTGGAGAGACTGACGACCGGCGAGATAGTCGGTGATCTGGTTCACGCCAATGGCCTTCATGGCTGGATGCTGTGGCGGAATATCAAGCGCAATCAGGCGCTTGACTTCGTCCAAAGCCCCCTCCTCGACCATTTTGCCAAAACGCGCGTTTATCCGGGCGTGCAACAGAGGCCTCAAAGGCTCAAGCACGATGCAATGCGCGCTCGATGGATCAACAATCTTGGCGCCACCACGCCCTTGAAACTCCGCGATCGAGCGGCCAGTGGCCCGAACAACTTCAAGTGCGCGCAGGATGCGCTGCCGGTCTGCGGGGCGAAGCCGCTCGGCCATCACCGGATCGAGCCGGGCAAGTTCCGCATGCAACGCTTCTACCCCTTCTGTCTCCAGCCTGGATCGCAGTTCAGTGCGGATGGGATCAGGGATAGAAGGCATTTCTGACAGGCCGCCGGTGAGAGCACGAAAATAAAGCCCGGTGCCGCCGACAACCACCGGAAGCGCTCCGCGGGCGCGAATATCGGCAATTACCTCGGTGGCCTGATCAAGCCAGATGCCGGTTGAATAGACCGTTCCGGGCGATACGTGGCCATAGAGATGATGCGGAATGTCGGCGAGATCGCGTGCATCAGGGCGCGCGGTCAACCGGTCAAGCACGCCATAGACCTGCATCGAATCCGCATTGACGATCTCGCCGCCAAGCTCACGTGCCATTTCAACCGCCAGCGCGGACTTGCCGCTGGCGGTTGGTCCGGCTATCAGAAGCGCCGAGATATCTTGTCGCTGGAGTTTTTGTTCCATGGCCCTCGTTGCCACGCTTGTCGCCAATCCGTCAAACCCTGTTCTTACGCCAGCGCTTGGCGAAGCCGCCTTCAATGCCGTTGACGCTGCCGGTCTCTACTGGCTTGCCGATGGCGTGGCCTGCGATATCGCGCTTAAGGACGGAACCGACGCGGCCATGGCGCTAGCGGCGCTCAGGGTGGTGATTGGCGATCTGCCGGTCGACGCTGCGATTCAGGTTGCAGAAATGCGGCGCAAGAAAATCCTCATCGCCGACATGGATTCCACCATGATCGGGCAGGAATGCATTGATGAGCTGGCAGCCGAAGTCGGGCTGAAGGAGCTTGTCTCGGAAATCACCGCGCGCGCGATGAATGGCGAGATTGCTTTCGAACCGGCACTGAGGGAACGCGTGGGCCTGCTCAAGGGGTTGCCGGTAGACGTGATTGCTCAGGTGATCGAAAACCGCATCACACTGACGCCGGGCGGCCGTGAACTGGTCGCGACCATGCGGGCCAACGGCCACTATACCGCGCTTGTGTCAGGCGGTTTCACCGCGTTTACATCGATGGTTGCCGCCATGGTCGGATTTGACGAAAATCGCGCCAACATTCTCGAAAGCAAGAACGGCGTGTTGATCGGCACAGTGCGCGAACCGATCCTGGGCAAACAGGCCAAGGTCGACGCGCTTGAGGAGATTGCGACCCGTCTCGGGCTTGATCCCGCCGAAGCCATCGCCGTTGGTGACGGCGCCAATGATCTGGGCATGCTCGAGCGTGCAGGCGCAGGCGTCGCGTTGCACGCCAAACCTTCGGTCGCAGCGCAGGCCGATATTCGCATCGATCACGGCGATCTGACCGCATTGCTCTATCTGCAGGGCTACCGGCGGGCAGATTTCGTCACGTCATGACGCCACTTCTTACAGAGCGTCTGATCCTGCGGAATTGGCAGGAAGGTGACCGCGAATTGTTTCATCTGATCAATTCCAACGATCATGTGATGGAGTTCTTCCCGATGCGACGCACCCGCGCCGAAGCGGACGAACTGATGGACCGGCTTGCGGGCGGAATTGAGAAGAACGGCTTCGGGTTCGCCGCGATGGAAATCGCCGATACCGGCGAGGTTGCGGGATTTTGCGGCCTGCACATCGTCTCGAATGTCCCCGTCATCACGGACGGCACAATCGAAATCGGCTGGCGGATGGCACCGCGATTCTGGGGCAAGGGTTATGTCACCGAGGCCGCGCGGCGCTGGCGTGACCACGGCTTTGATGACCTCAAGCTTGACCGAATTGTCAGCTTTGCCGTCACTAACAATCATCGTTCGACAGCCGTCATGCAGCGCATCGGGATGACCGCGCGCCCAGATCTCGATTTCGACCATCCGTCTGTGCCGGACACGCATCCGGAACTAGACCGGCATGTCCTCTACGAGATGCTGCCGGGCGATCCGCGCGGCTGACGAACACAGCTCGTGCGGTCGGCAATTCGCGCGAAGCGGACTTATGATGGAGAGGCTCACATCGTCTGCCTCAACCGGCCTTCGATACCGCGGTAAGCCGCGCAACGTTCTTCAAATGAGCCACGGCGGAAGTTCCACCAGTTGTCTTTGTGAGAAGGTCCAGCGATCCGTCACCATCGTCGTCGACAGGCGTCAGGGCCTGATCCATGTACTGCATCGCGCCGTCTTTACGCGAAATCCTGATCGCCACGACCGTAAGGTGGACAATCTTGCTGGCAAACAGAATGTTCTTGCGCAGGGTCTGCCACAGGAAACGGGGCCAGAAGACCATGGGGTTTTCGCGTGGCAGTCCAGGGCGGCGTTCAGAAGGCTGCATGAGCCGCAAAATCCCGGTTTGCAGCGGATGTACGTTTTCCAAAGGCACTGCAGTTGCAAATGTCACCAGCATCTTCACCAGGGAGTGCATTGGAACGCCGGTCGCAACGGCGCGACGCAGCAGTGTGCGCATATGCGCGGGCGTGTAGTACAGCGACCATGCCTCTCGATAGATGTTTTCCCATTCCGCCTTGCTCATGTTCGGGTGCGGCATGCAGATATGTTCGACATCATAGATGTTCATATCAGGATCCATCTCGCCGCCTGCCTTCCACAGCACCTGATGATCTTCTGATCCGGGCAATGGTGTCAGGCAGAAGAACTCCACGATGTCGAGCGGCAACTCGTGCTGGATGATGGCAATGTCGCGCCGGATCGTCTGCGGTGTGTCGGCCGGGAAACCGAGGATATATCCTGCAATTGTGATGATGCCTTGCGCCTTCCAGGCGAGCAACATGCTCCGGTACTCGGTGATTTTGTTCTGGCGCTTTTTGGCCGCAGCAAGATTGTCCGGATTGACATTCTCAAGCCCGATGAAAACACGCGTGACGCCAGCGCGTTTTGATTTCTCGACGAAATTCTTGATTTTATGGCAAAGCGTGTCGACCTGAATCATCATGCCGAGCGGGATGCCCTCCTCTTCCCGCAACCAGATCAGGCGGTCAAAAATTGCTTCCCAGTCCCGGTTGCGAGCGAAATTGTCATCGGTGATGAAGAATTTATGGATGCCCTGCGCCCAGTTCATGCGCACGAGCTTTTCCACGTCGTCGGCCGAGCGGAAGCGTGATTTTCGCCCCTGAACATTGATGATCGTGCAAAATGAGCATTGATAAGGGCAGCCTCTCCCGGCGTCGAAGCTGGCGCTCAATCCCAGAGTGTGCTCGACATATTCCTTCGGCAGAAAGGGCACTGGCGTGCCGCCGATATTTGGAAGGTCATTGAGGAAATTGTAAATCGGCTCAAGCGTTCCTGCAGCCGCATCGCGCAGCACCATGTCAAGCCGCCCTTCGGCCTCGCCGGCGAACATGGAAACTCCCATGTCCCGGCACTTGTCCAATTCCACTGCCTTGCCGTCCAGCATGGCCAGACAGCCTGAAATGTGGAAACCGCCCATTGATACAGGCAAGCCGGCCTGACGAAAAGGTCGAGCGATATCAAGTGCGCGCGGATATTGGTTGGACTGGACACCCACGAGGGCAACAAGCCCGAAATTGCCATTGCGTTCGAGCTGGCTCATCAGCTTGGGAATGTCGATGCGCGTGTTTGTCTCATCGATCGCAACAATGTCGATGGCGACGCCAGGTCCAAGGACTTCACGCTCCGCGCAATCGGCGGCGATGCCGTAGAGCGCAGCCAGCGAATTCGACGGAATCATCGATCTCCACCAACGAATGACATAACCGTCATCGTCATAATGGGATGGCTTGATGAGAATCAGTTGAAAGCGTTTGCCCTCAGCGCCGCGTAATTCGGTCATATAACAGCTTTCGCTTTAAAGGCATTTAGCAGATGAATGTTTAGCGTATCACCAAACAAAACAACATGTCACGTTCTGTATTTGGGAGTATCAATCGAGTCTAAAAAGAAAAACAGGCCGAGGATTCACGATACCGGCAGATTGCAGTCGCCGGATCGAGCCCTGCCGGCGCATTGCAACTCGATATGAACACCAAATTGCGAACACCCTCGCCTTCATCAAGCTCGCGGTCATCAGAATATAGCTCCTCTCTTATGAATTCACCCACAGAAAAGGCGGCCCGGGAGCCGCCTTTGGATTGTTGGACGTCGCGTCGGGATCAGTCCATGCGGACGGTGACAAAGCGAAGTTCTCCGGTCCGGCCTGCCAGCATCAGCAGTGCATTGCGGCGCCCGTCCTGCTTCAGCGCGGATATCCGCTCCTCCACGTCCTGAGGTGTCATCACGGTTTCCTGAGCGATTTCGACGATAACATCGCCGGGTTCAATACGCTTGTCGGCTGCGGCGGACTCAGGATCTACAGCGGTGATCACCACGCCTTCGACCTCATCGGCGATGGCAAACTCCTGTCGACCTTCATCGGTCAATTCCGCCAGCGACATGCCAAGCACGTCAACGGTCTCGAGCGCGTCGGGCAAGTCCGCCGCGCCATCATCGCCATCCTCATCGGCGCTGGCCTGCTGGTCGTTGTCTTCGAGACGCCCCAAAGTGACCTTGACCGTCTGCTCTTCGCCCTTGCGGATGACGATAACGTCGACGGCCTTGCCGACAGGGCTTTCCGCGACCACGCGTGGCAGATCGCGCATCTCGTCGACCTCCTTGCCGTCAAACAGGATGATCACGTCGCCAGGCTCGATTGATCCGTCATCGACAGGACCGCCGCGAATGACCCCGGCCACCAGCGCTCCCTTGGCGTCAGCCATGCCGAGGCTCTCGGCGATTTCGTCGGTCACCGGTTGAATACGCACGCCGAGCCAACCACGACGGGTTTCGCCAAACTCACGAAGCTGGTCGATGACATTGACGGCAAGCTCAGTCGGCACGGCAAAGCCGATCCCGATGGAGCCGCCCGAGGGCGAGATAATCGCCGTGTTGATGCCGATAACCTCACCGTTCATGTTGAACAGCGGGCCGCCCGAGTTGCCACGGTTGATGGCTGCATCGGTCTGGATGAAATTGTCATAAGGGCCGGAATTGATATCACGTCCGCGGGCTGAGATGATTCCGACGGTAACAGTGCCGCCCAGGCCGAAAGGGTTGCCAATGGCCATCACCCAGTCGCCAATCCGCATCGATTCTGATTTACCAAGCGGCACCTCGGTCAACGGGGTGACCGGCACGACCTTGAGCACTGCGAGATCAGTCTTGGAATCGGCACCTATCAGCTCGGCCTTGAGCTTGGAGCCGTCGGCGAAATTGACTTCGATATCATCAGCACCGTCAATGACGTGATTGTTGGTGACGATGATGCCGTCCTCGGCATCGATGACGAAACCGGAGCCCAACGAAGAAACCTTGCGGTTGCGTGGCCCCTCGCCTTCGCGATCCTTGAAAAATTCGTCGAAAAAATCCTGAAACGGCGAACCATCTGGCGCCTGCATCCGTGGCTGTGTCCGACCGCCGCCGCCGCCAACATTTTGCGAAGTGGAGATATTGACCACCGCATCGAGCAGCCCCTCAGCCAGATCCGCCACCGACGCAGGCCCGTGATTGGATTGCGCGTAAGCAGGCATCATCGCGGGCGATGCCATCAGTATGGCTGCGGCGAACGCCATTCTGACAGCGCGGAAACGAACAGGTCTCATCGGGAAGGTCTCCTTGAAGGGCATTCTTTCAACAGTACTGTGTGACAAAATATGGCGCTATTCCGGCAGGTCCAGTCACGCTTGCGTCATAACCTGCGCGAGAATTAAAAATGCCGCGCCAGATAGACAAGACCGACACCGATCGCCAGAGCGACAACGCCGAAAATTCTCAAATGCTCATCACCGAGCTTGGGCAGTTCTTCCGCCATGCGGCGAATAAAAGAAGGGGCCAGCGCATAGGCCAGCCCCTCCACTACAAGCACAAGTCCAACCGCCAGAAAGAACATGCTCACTGGCGGTCACCCTTCAATCAGTTAACCGGAGCAGCCGTGGCCGCCGCAGGAGCGGCTGGCTTGACGTCGGCAGCACTGTTGTTGAAATAGCGGAAGAACTCGGATGTCGGCGACAGCACCATGGTGGTGCCTGTGTCAGCAAGCGCTGAGCTGTAGGCATTCATCGAACGATAGAATTCAAAGAACTCTGAATCTTTCGAAAATGCCTCGGCGAAGATGCCGTTACGTTCACCATCACCTTCACCTCGGATGAGCTCGGAATCACGCGTGGCCTCGGAGACGATTTCAACCACCTGGCGGTCGGCGATAGCGCGAATACGCTGCGCCGCCTCGTTGCCTCGTGCGCGAATCAGCGCTGCCTCAGCCAGACGCTCGGCCTTCATCCGTTCGAAGGTCTGCTGTGAGACTTCCTGAGTGAGGTCGGTGCGTCGGATGCGGACATCGTCGATCTGCAATCCCAGCGCTTCGGCTTCGGGACGGAGCTGATCGCGGACTTCCCGCATCATCGAGGTGCGCTCTTCCGAAAGTGCTGCCTCAAACCCACGCAGACCGTAAACGGTACGCAAGGCCGAGTTCAGGCGGGTACGGAGCCGGGATTCGGCCGACACCAGGTCGCCGGATACGGTTTCCCGGAATTGCCGTGCATTGGTGATCCTGTAGAGCACAAAGGCGTCAACTTCGTAGAACTTGCCGCCCGAGACCTGGACACGGATGTTTTCAAGATCGAAGCGCAGCGCGCGGTCCTCGATATACTGCACGGTATCGGCGTCGATAAAGCCGAATGGCAGCTTGAAGTAAAGACCCGGTTCGGTCTTGACGTCCTGAATTTCACCAAAGCGTGAAACGATCGCCTGCTGGCGTTCATTGACCACAAAAATCGACGACCAGACGATGACGACGATGACGGCCAGAAGGCCGACGATAATTGGAAGACGATTACCCATTAGTTGGTGCCTCCTGCATTCTTGCGGACTTCAGGCAGGGGCAGGTAAGGCACAACACCGGAGCCGTTGCTATCCTGGCCGATGATGACCTTGTCGGATCCGCCGAGGACCTTTTCAAGGGTTTCGAGATACAGACGCGACCGGGTCACGTCCGGGGCCTTGGCATATTCCTCGTAGACAGAGAGGAAACGGCCAGCTTCACCAGTCGCTTCATTGACGACGCGGTCCTTGTAGGCGGAGGCTTCTTCACGAAGCTGAGCTGCCTGACCACGTGCCTGACCAAGTTTCTGGTTGGCGTACAGGTTGCCTTCCTCGACAAACCGGTCTTCGTCCTGCTCGGCACGCTGCACCTCGTCAAAGGCGTCGGCGACCTCACGCGGTGGCGCCGCGTCTTCGATCGAAACCTGATTGATGGCGATGCCTGCGGGGAAACTGTCCATCACAGTCTGCATGATGGTCTGAACCTCGGCGGCAATCACTTCACGATTGTCGCGGAAAATGTCCTGAGCCGGCCTGCGACCGACGACTTCGCGCATGGCGCTTTCGGCAACCTGGCGGAGCGTGTCTTCAGGGCGGGCAACATTAAACAGGAATGCCTTGGGATCCTGAACTGCATAAAGAACCTTGAATGCGACATCGACAATGTTCTGATCGCCCGACAGCATCAGACCGTCGCTGGAGCCAGCACTCGAACTGCCACCGGAGCTCATCTCACGTTCGACGATTGTTGCCAGTTCGACTGTCTCGAACGGCCAGATCACCATGTGCAGACCCGGCTGTGAGATTTCGTCCTTGGGTACGCCAAAGCGCAGCTCAACGCCGCGCTCGTCCTGCTGGACGGTATAGACCGACTGCATCAGCCACAGGCCGACCAATCCCAGAATAACCAGACCGATGATTGCTTTGTTGCTGCCCGAACCGGAGCCACCGCCGCCGCCGGGAAGAACCTGGCGCAACTTGTCCTGGCCACGCTTGATCAATTCTTCAAGATCAGGCGGGTTGCCGCCGTTGCGTGGCGGCTGAGGGCCTTTGCCCCACGGTCCCTGATTTTTATCTCCGCCGCCGCCCCATGGACCGCCGCCGCCTCCGTTTTGATTACTCCAGGGCATTAATACCTCTTTCCAAACCGTGTTATGGCGCGCTCCGGAAAACCTCCCGGAGTGCGCACGTTGTCCTCGTTATAGGTATCGTGCCCGCCGCTTTCAACGCGGCATCGTCAGATCGCACCCCGATTGACGTTTATTCCGGTCGAATTATCGATCTCGCCGCCGCCAGACGGCAAAGCGGACGGAATGGCTGTCTTTTTCGGACTTCACCGGATCGGACAGGCTGACCTTCTGCCACTTGATCGAATCAATGGCCGGGAACACCGTATCGCCCTCAATATCGGCATCGACTTCGGTGAGCAGAAGCTCATCGGCACGATCAATGGCCGTCGCGTAGATCTGACCACCACCGATCACCGAAACCTGGCTGGCACCAGAAATATTGGCGTGTTTTCGCGCGAGTTCGAGTGCGGCATCGAGGCTATCCACAGTCTCCACGCCATCGGCTGAAAAGCCGGATCGCGAGACCACGATGTTTGCACGGCCTGGAAGCGGTTTGCCGATGGAGAGGTAAGTTTTGCGACCCATGATCACCGGAGTGCCCAATGTGGCCGCCTTGAAATACTTCAGATCAGACGGCAGCCGCCACGGCATGTCTCCGTCGCGACCGATCACACCATTGCGGGCATGGGCTGCAACCAGAACAATTTTTGGATCAGTGCTGACTTGGTTCATGTCAAAGATCACACCGCAATAGGGGCGGAGATCGCCGGATGCGGGTCATAGCCCTCGAGCTTGAAATCCTCGTACCTGAAGGCAAACAGATCGGTGACATCGGGATTGATATGCATCGCCGGCAAGGCCTTCGGTTCTCTTGAGAGCAACAGCTGAGCCTGATCAAAATGGTTCTTGTAGATATGCGCATCGCCCAGCGTGTGGACGAAGTCGCCGAGCTTGAGACCGGTGACCTGCGCCACCATCATGGTCAGCAGCGCGTAGGAGGCGATGTTGAACGGCACGCCCAAAAAAATGTCGGCGGAGCGCTGGTAGAGCTGGCACGACAGTTTGCCGTCGGCGACATAGAACTGGAACAGGCAATGACATGGCGGCAGCGCCATCTGGTCGACTTCCGCCGGGTTCCAGGCCGAAACGATCAGTCTGCGCGATGACGGGTTGGTCTCAATCTGGCGGACGACACCGGCGATCTGATCAATCGTCGTACCGTCGGGTGCGGGCCATGAACGCCATTGGGCACCGTAGACTGGGCCGAGATCGCCATACTCATCGGCCCATTCATCCCAGATTGAAACGCCGTTGGCCTTGAGATAGGCGATGTTGGTATCGCCCTTCAGGAACCACAAGAGTTCATGAATGATCGAGCGCAGGTGCAGCTTCTTGGTGGTCAGCGCAGGAAATCCGGCGGCCAAATCAAACCGCATCTGATGGCCGAAGATACTGCGCGTACCGGTGCCGGTGCGGTCATCGCGGTCGGAGCCCTGGTCGAGAACAAGGCGTAGTAGGTCGTGAAACTGCTGCATGGCGGCCGCTTGATGATTCGAGGAAGCGCGATCCTAGCTGGTTTACCCCGCCGTCGAAACGCCAGACATCCGTTGTCCCCATGCAGCGACCTCTCCGAGGCCGATCAGGCAGAGGCCAGACCGGATTTGGCGCTGAAGGCGATTACGGAAGATAGGTCAATTCTTGCAGGAAAGGCACACCGTCCCAGAACTGAAACTTGGCCACGACGCTCTTGTCGTAGAACTCTTCATCTTCCATGTCCTTGTACTGGCAGGCGACCATGATGGAATCGGGATCAGCATTGCCATTGGACGGATCAAAACCCGGACTCCAGCTCATCGGGGTATCGCATTGGCCGAGGCCGGCGACAGCTGCGGCAACGCCGGCGGCCCCACCCGGGCTGGCCAGGAAACGGGCAAAGTCGATTGTTTCCGCGCGGGCGGTCGAAATGGACGCCATGGCAGCAAGGCCGATTGCGAGATATCCGGTGGCCAAATTCATAAGATCACAAACCTATTATCGGCTGAGTGGCAACCGGATACAGCTCTTCAAAGACAGGGAAACGCCGCCACCAGACGGTGACGGCCATTTGCAGCCCCCTACGGGCCAAGCCTACAGCGTATCGAGCTTGCCGAGTTCCTTGGCAACCAGATAATAGAAGGTGACGCGGGCCTTGGAGTTGTCGGCCTTCATCATTTCGCAGACAGCGGCAACGGCATCATCGGCAGCAGCTCCGGTCACGCCGAGTTTCTTGCCGCACCATTTTTCCGAGACCCGTGCAAGTTCCGATGGATCAGAACAAGCAACCATGGAAGCATCGCGGCTTCTGAGCGCAATACCCAAATGCTTGACAATTTTGCCGATGATTTCATCGGACGCACCGGCATCATATTTCTTCACATCGGTTGCGTAGTCAGTCATGGATAGTCCCCTTTGACTGGATTCCGGCTCAATTTGAGCCTGATCCCGTTGGCAATTCAGTGAATGCATGTTTGGCATTAGCAGTGAAGCTGTCAATAGATAGTCCGCGGATTACCCCTTTTCATTGGACCCGACCCATCCTATATTGGGTGTGCTGCGCAAGCAGATATGACAATAAACGAGCGTTGAAATAAACCATTCGGACCCGGGGGCGGTACCCGGCGCCTCCACCATGATCCGGCGAATAGCCGAAACCGGCCAAACGGCCGGATGATGATGGGGGCGAAACAGGATCGACGAGGGTGTAAAGAGCGGCTTTTTGTT
>Ga0163215_101325_pt1 | contig 16204 bp, 12 predicted proteins | sample SynspAceP_FD_185934 | JGI IMG/M metagenome (GOLD analysis project Ga0163215, IMG submission 185934) | Saline lake microbial communities from Ace Lake in Antarctica - Synechococcus sp. Ace-P (Hybrid Assembly) | ecosystem: Environmental > Aquatic > Non-marine Saline and Alkaline > Saline | place... | reverse complement strand
TTGATGCACGGCTCGCAGACAAGGCATTCGACGCGGATTGGTTGTTGCAAGACCTCAACGCGCGAGGTGCCAGGGCTGTCATTCCTCCCAAGGCAAATCGCACGGTGCAGCGCGACTACGATACCGAGGTCTACAAGTGGAGGCACCTGGTGGAAAACTACTTCGCAAAGATCAAGGAATTCAGAGGTATAGCAACCAGATATGATAAAAAAAGTAGCTATGCCGCATCTTGGCACCTTGCCGCCGCGCTCATTGCTTCAAGATGAATGTCCACGGACCCTAGTAAGGTTCATGTGGTTTGGGCACTTGCCCAAGGTGGAACTCTAGAGGACCGTCCCCGCTACAACAAATCCCGCTGCTTCGACCCATTCCCCTTCCCAACCCTCACCGAGGCCCAAACCCTCACCCTGCGCAGCTTGGGCGAGGAGCTGGACGCGCATAGAAAGCGCCGGCAATCCGCTCACCCCAAGCTGACCCTGACCAATATGTACAACGTGCTGGAAAAACTCCGCGCGGGCGACCGGATCGAGGGGAAGGATAAAGACATCTATGATCAGGGCCTTATCGGCATCCTGCGTGATATCCATGACCGTATCGACGCCGCCGTGGCCGATGCCTACGGCTGGCCCGCTGATCTGAGCGACGAGGATATTCTGCTGCGTCTTGTCGCCCTCAACCACACCCGCGCCGCAGAAGAGGCGGGCGGCCTGATCCGCTGGCTGCGCCCCGACTACCAGAACCCCGCAGGCCACCAGAGTGCCGCTGGCAAAATCGCCGATATGGACCTCGGCACTGTGGCGCAGGCGGAAAAAGCGCCATGGCCCAAAACCCTGCCCGAACAGATCGCCGCCGTGCGCGAGGTTCTGGCCGAAATGGGAGAGGCCACGCCCGAGCGGATCGCCCGCCGCTTTGTCCGCGGCCAAGCGCGCACGGTAGAGCCGCTGATGCAGTGCCTCGCCGTCCTTAGCCACGCAGAGCGCGCCCAAGACGGCAGATACGCCGCCTGACTCAGGTTGCAGATTGCGCCGCCTCGACCAGCGCATGATGCAGCGACGCGGCAGAGGCGCGCGGCCCCAGAATGCGGATATGGTCCTGCGCCTGCCGCCGGATCACAAAGCAGCCCATGTGGTGGATCACCGTGCGCTGCACATCGCCCGCCTGCATCCGGCGGATGGGCACATTGCACAACCGCTCTGCCAGATCGGGCATGGCGGCACCCGTGATGTCAAAAACCACCCAAGCGCCGGTCTGCTCGGTCACCGAAGCCGCAGCGCCCAGCAGCGCTTTCAACTGCTCCGCCAGCCCCTCATGCGTGGCACGCGGTGCGCCGATCATCCATTGCGCAGGCCCCATCCAAAAGCCCGCCTCCGGATCATGCAGCACCGCGCGGCCCACCTGCGGCACAGCGCCCAGCAGCGTCTCCAGCACGGCGTGGCAGGCCGCTTCCTGCCCCATGCGCGCGGCAACGGAGGCAAGGGCGCCACCGTCATTCTCGGCAATCGTGAGCGTGCCAAAGCGGTCCACACGCGGGGTGGTGCCGCCAAGGGCGGTGATGGTTTCGAGATCATGCACGGGGCCGCTCTCCCTCTGGATCAATGAAATGGGGGCTGACGATTTCAACATCGACATTGACGCCGGTGAGCGGACTGACCAGCCGCATCCGCTCTCCCGTCCGGTTTGCGCCGTCCTTGAGAAACCCCAGCGCGATGGCATGGCCCAGATCGGGCGAATAACAGGCAGACGTGACATAGCCCTGATCATGCGCCGCATCCACAGGGCCACCCATTTTCATCAGATGCGCACCTGCGGGGACAGGCTTGGCGGGATTGACGGGCTTGATCCCCACCAGCCGCAGATCATCCGCGCGATTCAACCCCTCGCGCCGCGACAGGACCGCGCCGATGCTGTCCTTGGCGGTGCTGACCATCCGCCCCATCCCCAGATTTGCAGCTGTGGTGGTGCCGTTCAACTCGTTGCCCGCCGCATGACCCTTTTCGATCCGCATGACCCCCAGCGCTTCGGTGCCGTAGGGCGTGATGCCGTATTCCGCCCCCGCCGCCATGATCCGCCGGATCAGCGCATCGCCGTAGGCCGTGGGCACAGCGATTTCAAACGCCAGCTCTCCGCTGAAGGAAATCCGGAACAGCCGCGCGCGCAGGCCCCCGCAGACGGTGATATTGGCGCAGGCCATAAACGGGAAGGCGTCGTTGGAGATGTCGCCATCGACGATCTTTTCCAGCACCTTGCGGCTGTTCGGCCCCGCCACGGCATATTGCGCCCAAGCTTCGGTGGTCGAGATGAGCTGCACATCCAGATCGGGATAGAGGCACTGGTGCACAAATTCCATGTGGCGGTAGACGGGCAGGGCGTTGGCGGTGGTGGTGGTGACGACGAAATGATCTTCCGCCAGCCGCGCCGCCGTGCCGTCATCCATGACAATCCCGTCCTCGCGCAGCATCAGGCCATAGCGGGTCTTGCCCACCTCAAGCTTTGCAAAGCCGTTGCAGTAGATTTTGTTCAGGAACGCGGCTGCATCCACGCCCTGTACGTCGACCTTGCCCAGTGTGGTCACATCACAAACGCCCACGGAATTACGTGTGGCCAGAACCTCGCGGTCGACGCTCTCGCGCCACGTCGTTTCTCCGGCACGCGGGAACCATTGCGCGCGCAGCCAGTTGCCGACCTCGACAAAGACGGCGCCCTTTTCCTGCGCCCAAGTGTGCGAAGGCGTCAGCCGCTTGGGATGGAATGCCTGTCCGCGTGCGCGCCCGCCCAGAACGCCGATTGAGGTAGGAGTATAGGGCGGGCGGAAGATGGTGGTGCCGACCTCGGGGATGCTCTTGCCCGCAAGCTCTGCCATGATCGCAAGGCCGCCCATGTTGGAGGTCTTGCCCTGATCCGTGGCCATGCCCAGCGTGGTATAGCGCTTTAGGTGCTCGACGGAGCGGAAGCCTTCGAGGTGGCTTAACTTCACATCTTTCACAGTCACATCATTCTGCTGGTCCAGCCATGCGCGGCTGCACCCCTCGACGTACCAGAAGGGGGTGATGTTGACGGGTGCATCCTCCGCCTGCGGCAGATCGGGGAGGAGTCCCGTGAGCCCCAGCGCATCCATCGCCGCTTGCGCACCGCCGCGCAGAGCACCGGCAGTTGAAAGTTCACCATTTGCGGCCCCCGCCACGGTCATGCCAGCAGGCAGCGTGCCACCCGGCACAAAGGCGGCCAGCGCGTCATTCCAGACAGGCCGTCCGCGCTGATGGCAGGTCATATGCACGTTGGGGTTCCAGCCCCCCGCCAGCCCCAGCGCGCCACATTCCAGCGTGCGCATGTCGCCACTCTCAAGGCGCACTTCGGCAAATGTCAGGCCGTGGCGACCTTTGGTGTCAACGACTTGCCCGTGCAGCACTTCGTAGTCGTGGCTGCGCGGGGCATCGGCGCGCACGTCCACCACGGCGGCAATCTTGATGCCCTTGGCGTGCAGATCGGCGGCAGTGCGGTGGCCGTCGTCATTGTTGGTGAAAACCGCCACGCGCCGGTCTGCGGCCACGGCAAAGCGGTTGGCATAGGTGCGCAGGGCAGAGGCCAGCATGATGCCGGGGCGGTCGTTGTTTTCAAACGCGATGGGGCGTTCAATAGCACCAGCGGCAAGCACTGTGTGGCTGGTATAGATGTGCCACAGGATTTGGCGGGGTTTACCGGCATCGGGGGTGTGCATATGATCGGAAACCCGCTCGACTGCGCCGTAGATGCCGTGATCAAACGCGCCGATCACGGTGGTGCGGGGCAACAGACGCACGTTCGGCATCGCGGCCAGTTCTGCCACCGCTACAGCAGCCCAATCTGCACCGGACTGGTCGCCCAGCGCAAAGGTCTCGGAATTCAGACGCCCCCCCATACGGAAATCCTCGTCTGCGAGGATGACATCGGCACCGCTGCGGCCCGCCGTGAGGGCAGCAGAAAGGCCCGCAGGCCCCGCGCCGATGACCAGCAGATCGCAATGCAGGAAGCCTTTGTCGTAGACATCTGGATCGTCTTTTAACGACAGCGAGCCGAGGCCCGCCGCCTTGCGGATGATTGGCTCGTAGACTTTCTCCCAAAAGGCGGCGGGCCACATGAAGGTTTTGTAGTAAAAGCCTGCGGTCAGGAAGTTTGACAGCCGGTCGTTCACCGCCATCAGATCAAAGCGGAGCGAGCCTACGCGGTTCTGGCTGCGCGCCAGCAGCCCGTTGTAAAGCTCGGCAGTGGTGGCGCGGGTGTTGGGTTCCTGCCGCGCACCGCCGCGCAGTTCGACCAGCGCGTTCGGTTCCTCCGAGCCGGCGGTGAGCGGCCCGCGCGGGCGGTGATATTTGAACGAGCGGCCCATCAGGCGCACGCCATTGGCCAGCAGCGCCGAGGCCAGCGTATCGCCTGCATGGCCGGTGTAGTGTTTGCCGTCGAACATGAATTTATGGGTGACGGCGGGATCAATCTGGCCGCCGCGCAACCGGTTTTTCTGGGTCATGTGCTGCGCCCTCTGGTGCGAGCCACGTCGCGGGCAAGTCTCACATCCCGTATCTCGTGGGTTAGCGTGTTGCGGGTGACCACCAGCCAAGAGCGGTCTCCGGCCTCATGGAACCACAGCTCTTCGTGCCAGCCTGCGGGGTTGTCGCGCAGGTAGCCGTAATCATAAAACTCTTGTGCTGCCGTCTGGCTGGCCGGATCGGGGCGGTCAATTAGGCGAAGATCGCCTTTGTAGGAGAACTCGGCACTGTCGCGCGGGCCCAGCAGGGGGTGATTGATGATCATATGTCGGTGCTCGCGGATAGGGTCTGATTTGAGTTTAAAGGCAAAATAAAGAAGCCGGAGGGCAGGCAGGCCGGGCGGGGGCTTTAATGCAGGTTAGGGGTGTTGCCCATGCCTTTTTCGTCGATCATCAGGCCCTTCTCGAAGCGGTCAAAGCGGTAGGCGGTGGCCTTGGGGTGGGGCGCGTCGCGGGCGAGCAGATGGGCAAAGCACATGCCCGAAGCAGGCGTGGCCTTGAACCCGCCATAGCACCAGCCGCCGTTAAAATAGAGGCCGTCGATGTGGGTTTTGTCGATGATGGGCGAGCCGTCCATGGACATGTCCATGATGCCGCCCCACATGCGCAGCAGGCGTGCGCGGCCGAACGCGGGGAAGATCGCCATGCCGCCTTCGCAGACGTCCTCGACCACAGGCAGGTTGCCGCGTTGGGCGTAGGAGTTGTAGCCGTCGATGTCACCGCCAAAGACAAGCCCGCCCTTGTCGGACTGGCTGCAATAGAAGTGGCCCGCGCCGAAGGTGACCACGCCGGGCATCACGGGCTTGAGGCCCTCGGAGACGAAGGCCTGCAAGACGTGGCTTTCGATTGGTAAGCGCATGCCTGCGTGGGCCATCAGGCGGCTGGAGGAGCCTGCGACGGCGCAGCCGATCTTTTTGGCGCCGATGAAGCCGCGTGTTGTCTCAACCCCGAGGCATTTGCCGTTTTCAATCTTGAAGCCGGTGACTTCGCAGTTCTGGATGATATCGACACCGTGGCTGTCCGCGCCACGCGCATAGCCCCATGCGACCGCATCATGGCGCACGGTGCCGCCGCGTTGCTGGGCCAGTCCGCCCTTGATGGGGAAGCGCGCGTCTTCGGTGTTGAGGAAGGGATAGCGTTTCTTGATCTGCGCGGTGGTCAGCATTTCGGCATCCGCACCGTTCAGCAGCATGGCATTGCCGCGCCGGATGAAGGCATCGCGTTGGGCGTCCGAATGGATCAGATTCAGGATGCCACGCTGGGACACCATGGCATTGAAGTTGAAGTCCTGCTCCAGCCCTTCCCACAGCTTCAGTGACATCTCGTAGAACGGCTCGTTCCCGTCCAGCAGATAGTTCGAACGTATGATAGTGGTGTTGCGCCCCACATTGCCGCCGCCAATCCAGCCTTTTTCAAGAACTGCGATTCGCTTTTGTTTGAATTCTTTGGCGAGATAATAGGCTGTGGCCAGCCCGTGGCCCCCACCGCCAATGATGACGATATCATAGTGTGCCTGCGGCTCGGGCTCGCGCCACGCGGGCGTCCAGCCTTTGTGGCCTGTCAGCGCCTCTTTGATCACCCTTAGGCCTGAAAAACGCATAAAGTTTATCTCCCCTAGTCTGTATGGAGCAGATTGGCCCGGATGTCAGTTCGGAAATGGACATGAGCGGCTCCAAATGCGGCAGAGTGCGCAAAATGTCGCGCCCGGCGGGAAGGCGCGCCACTGATTTGATGCGGAAGAGGCAAAATAGGGAAAGCAGTCCGGATGCGGGCGGCAACGTGGACAAGTGACAGTCTTCCACAGGGTTTTTGGATCAATATTCTGAAATATATCAATTTTGCGTAACTATATTCCCGTTGATGCGATTGACTTGGGTCTTGGCAGATATCATGTCCCGTTTTAACGAAAAAGGGGATTGCCATGCTGCTGGACTATTACGACGGGGGCTTTGATGCCCGTGCAGCACAGATCGTGTTCGCGCTTGGGTTAGGTGTTCTGTTGGGAGCTGCTGCACAAATCACGCGGTTTTGTTTGCGCCGTGCCATTGCGCCCGATGCGTCAGACCGCGGGCAGGCAGGTGCGGTCTGGCTGACGGCGCTGGCGGTGGCCATTACCGGGTTCCAGATCGCTGCTGCGGCGGGTTTTGTTGATCTGGCAGGGCACCGCTATCTCGATACTTCTGTGCCGGTAGTGGCCATTGTTCTGGGCGGTCTGGCCTTTGGTGCGGGGATGATGCTGACGCGCGGATGTGCCTCGCGGCTGACGGTGCTGGCGGCAACTGGCAATCTGCGTGCCGTTGTGGTGCTGGTGATCTTTGCGATGGTTGCCCATGCAACGCTGAAGGGTGTGCTGGCGCCGGTACGCACTACACTGGGGGGGCTGACGGTGGATATGCCGTTTGGTACGCTCTATGCGCTGCCCTTTGCGCCGCTTGTGGCCGCAGCGATTGCCGTTCTGGCGGCAGGTTTCTTGATCCGCCGCCACCGGCCTTCGGGGATGCATGTTGTATTGGCGGTGCTGATCGGGCTGGTCCCGGTGCTGGGCTGGGCCACGACCAGTGTGCTGCTGATGGATGAATTCGACCCGCTGGAGGTGCAATCGGCTGCTTTTACCTTGCCATGGTCCGACACGTTGTTCTGGCTGATCGCTTCCAGTGCTATTCCCGCAGGGTTTGGCACGGGGCTGGTCGGTGGTGTGCTGCTGGGCAGTTTCCTCAGTGCTTGTGTGCGCGGTGAGTTGCAGCTGGAGAGCTTTGAGGATGCACCGCAGATGCTGCGGTACGTTACGGGTGCGGCGTTGATGGGATTTGGCGGTGTTCTGGCGGGCGGATGTACCATCGGTGCGGGCCTGAGCGGGAGTGCAACGTTGAGTGTTGCGGCATTGCTGGCGCTGGGGAGTATTGCTGCGGGGGCGGCGGTGTTCAGCCGTATCGGGAACCGGCAGCTTGCCGTTGCAGCCCTCGGCTAAGGCGGCAATACAGGGCCATGACCCCCATTGCCTTTGGTCCCCCTTTACAAGAGGCTGTGCGCAGCGCGCTTCAGGAGGGACCCGAATGATTATTTACGGATTAAGCACATGCGGCATCTGCCAGAAGGCGCGGAAGGCGCTTGAGGCGGAGGGCCACAAGATCACTTTTCGGGATGTCCGCGCCGATCCGCTGGATGCTGCGGAACTGGACACGCTGATCACGGAATTCGGCGACCGTCTGGTCGACCGCACGTCCAATGATTACCGCGCGCTGACCGACTGGCTCAAGAATTCAGAGGCCGAAGCGCAGATTACTGCAAAGCCCAAAGTGATGGCCCGTCCGGTGATTGTGCATGAGGGCGCGTATCATCTGGGCTGGGACGATGCCGTGCAAAAGGCCTTGCTGACCGCCTGATCCCTGCGCGATGACGCTGCGTGAGCGACGCTGCCAAGTACCCGAATGTGCATAGACTTACGCTGTGATCTTTGGCTTATTTCGCCACGGGCTTGCTGGGGGAGGCTGGCCGCGTTTCGGGGAGGGAATGCAGATGACATTCGATTATGTAATCGTTGGCGGGGGATCAGGCGGCGCCACATTGGCCGCATGGCTGAGCGAGGACCCGAACGTCAGTGTTTGCCTGCTGGAAGCGGGTGGCACCGGCGCACATCTGTTGATCCGCATGCCCGTGGGCGTGGTGGCGATGCTGCCGGGCTATGGCAAAATCTCCAATTGGGCGTTTAAGACGGTGCCGCAAAAGGGGCTGAACGGGCGGCGGGGGTACCAGCCGCGCGGCAAGGCGCTGGGCGGCTCCAGTGCGATGCTGTATTTGCGCGGGCAGCGGCAGGATTATGACGGCTGGGCAGGTCTGGGCTGTGAGGGCTGGGGCTGGGACGCGGTGCTGCCGTATTTTTTGCGCGCCGAGAACCACGAGGATGGCGGCAGCGATATGCACGGCGGTGCCGGACCGCTGCACGTCTCGCACCAGAAGTCCCCGCGCCCGATCACGCGCGCTTTCATCGAGGCAGCCGCACAGTTGCAGCACCGCGAGGTGACGGATTTCAACGGCGGCGATAACGAAGGCGTCGGCCTCTATCAGGTGACGCAGTTCCATGAGGCGGCCCGCACCGGCGCGCGCTGTTCGGTTGCTGCCGCTTATCTGCATCCGGTCATGTCGCGCAAAAACCTGACGGTGATCACGCGGGCCCATGCCACCCGCCTGTCGCTGGAGGGCAAACGTGCCACGGGCGTGCACTACCGCGCGGGCAAGCAGGAGAAACATGTGGCTGCCGCGCGCGAGGTGATCCTGTGCGGGGGTGCCTTCAACTCGCCGCAGCTGTTGCAGCTGTCGGGCATTGGCCGGACAGAGGATATCGCCCCCCATGGTATCGAGATGGTGCATGAGCTGGCAGGCGTGGGGCAGAACCTGCAAGACCATCTGGATTTCACGCTGGGCTATAAGACCCGCGACACCGATAACTTCGGCATCGGCCTGCGCGGCACGGTCAATCTGGTGAAGCACGCGCTGGACTGGCGTAAGACGGGCAAAGGTATGCTCGCCTCGCCCTTTGCCGAAGGGGCGGCGTTTCTGAAAACGGACCCCGCGCTGGAGCGGCCCGATATCCAGATCCATTTTGTCATCTCGGTGGTGGATGATCATGCGCGCAAGCTGCATGCGGGGTATGGCTATAGCTGTCATGTCTGTGTGCTGCGCCCGGCCTCGCGCGGGACGGTGACGCTGGCCAGTGCCGATCCTATGGCCGCCCCCGCGATTGACCCCAACTTTCTGGCCGAGGACAGCGATCTGCGCACCCTGATCAAAGGCGCCAAGATGTCGCGCGCTATTATGAAGACCCCGCCGCTGGCCGCGTTCGAGAGTAAAGAGCTGTTTGGCCTGCGGGACGGGATGACGGATGCGGACTGGGAGCAGGTGATCCGTGCGCGTGCCGACACGATTTATCACCCTGTCGGCACCTGCAAGATGGGTATGGACGCGATGGCCGTGGTCGACCCGCAGTTGCGCGTGCACGGCATGCAAGGCCTGCGGGTGGTGGATGCCTCTGTCATGCCAACGGTCACCAGCGGCAATACCAATGCGCCCACGATCATGATTGCAGAGCGTGCGGCAGATTTCATCAAGGCAGATGCGGCGCAAGCTGTGGCTGCCCAGTAAACATATCATTAAGGAGAAGACCCCATGTTAGGACAAATGATGCACATGCCGCTGACCATCGGCAGCATAATCGACCACGGCGCACGCTTTCACGCAGGCGGCACTATTGTCTCTGTCGAGACGACCGGCGGGGTCGAGCAGACGACCTGGGGACAGGTGGGGGCCAACGCGCACCGTCTGGCCTCTGCCTTGCGCAAGCTGGGGCTGGAACAGGGCGCGCGCTGTGGCACCATCGCGTGGAACAACCGCCGCCATCTGGAGATTTACTTTGGCGTGTCGGGCGGCGGTTATGTCTGCCACACGATCAACCCGCGCATGGGGCCGGAGCAGATGGTGTACGTGATCAACCATGCCGCCGATCAGGTGCTGTTCATCGACGCAACCTTTGTGCCCGCCGCGGCCAAGCTGGCACCGGCGCTAAAACACTGCAAGCACATCGTCCTGATGGGCCCGCGCGACGAAGCGGCTGCCGCGACCATCCCTGACCTGATGTTCTTTGACGAGCTGCTGGAGACGGGCGACGCCGCCGAGCCTTTCCCTGTGCTGGACGAGAATTCAGCCTCCAGCCTGTGCTATACCTCCGGCACCACGGGGGACCCCAAAGGCGTGCTCTACTCCCACCGCTCGACCGTTTTGCACACGCTGGCGGGCAACCAGCCGGACGGCATCAACATCTCTGCGATGGACACTGTTCTGCCGGTGGTGCCGATGTTCCACGTCAACGCGTGGGGTGTGCCCTATATCGCTGCGATGACGGGCTGCAAACTGGTCCTGCCGGGGCCGCATCTGGACGGCAAGAGCCTTGTGACCCTGATCGACGAGACGGAGACCACGCTGGCGCTGGGCGTACCGACGATCTGGATGGGACTGCTGGCCGCGTTGAAGGAGACCGGATCGAAGATCCCCAGCCTGACGCGCACGGTTGTGGGCGGATCTGCCCTGCCGCCCTCGATGATCCCGAAATTCGCCGAATACGGCGTCGATCTGGTGCATGCCTGGGGGATGACGGAAACTTCGCCGCTGGGGTCGATGAACCAGCTGTTGCAGCGCCATACCAAGCTGAGCGCGCAAGAGCAGGCGGATATCCGTCTGGGGCAGGGGCGCCCGCCCTACGGCATTGATCTGCGCGTGGTGGACGAGACGGGGCATGTCCTGCCCCATGACGGCAAAGCGCAGGGCGATCTGCAAGTGCGCGGCCCGTGGATTGTGGATACTTATTTTGGCAAGGATGCGCCGACGCTGACGGCGGATGGCTGGTTTGACACCGGCGATGTGGCGACGATCAATGCAGAAGGCTTTATGATCATCCGCGACCGATCCAAGGATATCATTAAGTCTGGCGGCGAATGGATTTCTACCGTGACCCTTGAGAACATTGCCATCTCGCACCCTGCCATCGCCAATGCCGCCGCCATCGCCGCCGAGCACATCAAATGGGACGAGCGCCCCGTGGTGGTGGCCGTCAAGGCGGGCGAGGTGACCGAAGAAGAGCTGCTGGCCTTCTATAAAGGCAAAGTGGAAAGCTGGCAAATCCCCGACCGCGCGATCTTTGTCGACACTCTGCCGATCGGGGCCACGGGCAAGGTGATGAAAAACAAGCTGCGCGAGGAGTTTGGCAAGGTCTTGCTGGAGATCTAAGGCGCGTAGGGGCGCGGCAGGTTATCCGGTCGCGCCCTTGTGCCGTTTCCAGTGTTCTAAAACGGTGGATACTGGTGAAATAACTCTATTGAACTTAAATATTCGAAGGCTGCTAGACAGTGTAAAGGCTCACCTGAAACGGGAGTTTTTCAAGTGATGGGATAGCCTACCTAAAACGGTTGATTTTAGCGTATATATTTTAGCAGGGGGGGGTGTCTCCGATTAGTTGCGCGAGGACCTTCACGGCTATTTTATAGGGTATCTCGTGTGAAACCCGTCGCTCTACTTCATCGCGGCCTTGCACATCATACCATTCAAACATGATCTTAATGAACTCTTCGAAACTCATATATTTCTTGTCACAACAAACCATGTCATGGTCGGTTTCGAATTCGAGGTTTAGACCACTTTTGATCCATCGTGGAATGGGCATGCAGTGATCAAAGAACCCCTCGATTTCCCCTGTGCGCACTGGATCAAAATCTTGAATTCCTAATTTCTCGGCCAAAGCACCAGCAAAGTGGCGCATAACTTCGGGCAGCGGATGACCTTTTGAAAAATGCAACTGACTTGTCCGCCAGTGCTCTGCGTAATACTCTGATGCAATGATATCGGCGCCTGCTTCCATCTCACGTTTTTTGTACGCTGAAATGCCAAACTTAATTCTCGCCCGCAGCTGTTGTTCGTTCAATAGCGTGGCGTTATGATATAGCTCTGCAGTTGCCTTTGCTGAGATCCCGTAGGTGTATCCTGCCGCAATGAGCATATTTTCGTTCGCAGCAAAAGGATAGTTTGGAACGTCACGCCAAAGTGTTGGGACTGTACCAAACATCAGTGCTTCATACTGAAGAGCAGGAACACTGATTAATTGCTTCCCTACCCGATCGGTCCAACTTCTGATGGCGGATGTGGTAATCTCTTCAATAGGTGCGGAGAATAATGGCTGTGCCACAATGACATCTGCCTCTTCCATTTTTTCTAGTAAAAATGGCGCGTCAGATGCTTTCATCAATTGGGCCTGTATTGACTTCAAGCATTCCCAATCGCGGGCGTAGGACTCTGAGCCGTTACGCAAAAAGTTATTGTATTCGAAGCCCTGACAATTCGTTAAAAACAGTATTTTTTTCATGAGTTACTCGTCCAGTTTTTGAGGAGACCCGCCATCCGTAATAAGTATCGTACATTCCGGCTTTCCATAAGTTCAACAGGTTCAGTCTGTTCGCACATAGCATATCATAAACGATGGTTATACAGGCTGCCAGACCTTGAACGGACCTTAAAAAGTGCACAAACCCTCCTTTTTGGCACATTCTCATATCAACCCTGCTTGATGCCGCCAAAAACCCCGTTCAAAACCCAGACAGTTGTTGAAGGGTATTGGCTCTGTTGCCCTGTGCAGGGGCGCGCACTGTGGCTTTGCCGACAGGGCGGTTGAGACAGCGCGCTAGCGCGCGGCAAAGGCCGGATGGCTGGCAGCGGCTGCGCGCACCAGTGTGGCGATGTCTTCCAGCTGCGGCGTCAGTGCGGACGCCTTGCGCCAGATCATGCCTACCGTGCGCTTGGGGAAAGGCGCGCCCATTGATGCGATGCTGACTGTGGCCGAGCGGGTCTCGACCGGCACGGCCATTTCGGGGATCAGCGTGACGCCAATGCCGGCACCCACCATCTGCACCAGCGTGCTCAGCGATGATCCGTCCAGCCCCTCGCGCGGCAGCGTATTGCGCAGCGCGCAGAACGACAGGGCCTGATCGCGGAAACAGTGCCCTTCTTCCAGCAGCAGCAGTTTCATCTGGCTGAGTGTGTTCATATCCGGCACAGGGCGGTCCGCATCGCCTATGGGGCGTACCAGCACCATCGCCTCGTCGAACAGGGCCACTTCGGTCAGGGACGGCTCTGACACGGGCAGGGCAACGATGGCACAATCCAGCTTGCCTTCGCCCAACTCCTCGATCAGCTTGTGGGTCATCGTTTCGCGCACCGCGAGGTCGATGTCGGGGTGCGCAGCCGTGATCCGGCCGATCACCGAAGGCAGCAGATAGGGGGCGATGGTGGGGATCACCCCGATGCGCAGACGGCTTAAGGCGGCACCGCCCGCACCACGTGCCATGTCTGCCAGTGCTTCGGCCTCGCGCAGAATGGTGCGGGCGCGCAGCCCGAATTGCTCGCCAAATGCGGTCAGGCGTACCTGCCGCGCGCCGCGCTCGAACAACTGATGCCCGATGGCGGTTTCCAGCGCGGCGATCTGTGCCGAGAGGGCAGGTTGCGAAATGGCACAAGTCTCGGCAGCGCGGCCAAAGTGGGCTTGGCGCGCGACCGCTTCAAAATAGCGCAGCTGTTTGAGGGTAAAATTCATCATAGGATTATCCTATCACATCAATCAGAAAATCAAACTTAAAGATATCAGCCCACCTTGCTATAGTGAGCCAACAGGGATGCGAATCCCCGCGATATTCATAGACAGTGGAGAGAGATTATGATGGACGGATCAGACAACGGCGCACAGGGCGGCTGCCCGATGGGTTTTGGCGCAAACAAGCAGACAAACAACAGCGGGCGCTCCAACCGTGATTGGTGGCCGAACCAGCTGAACATCAAGATGCTGCACCAGAACCAGCCATCGACTAACCCGATGGGCACAGATTTCGACTATGCCGAAGCGTTCAAGCAGCTGGATCTGGATGCGGTGAAATCCGATCTTTATGCGCTGATGAAAGACAGCCAGGACTGGTGGCCGGCGGATTATGGCCACTATGGCCCGTTCTTTATCCGCATGGCGTGGCACTCCGCAGGGACCTACCGCACAGCGGATGGCCGTGGCGGCTCCACCTCCGGCACCCAGCGTTTTGCGCCGCTGAATTCATGGCCCGATAACGGCAACCTCGACAAGGCGCGCCGCCTGCTGTGGCCCGTAAAGCAAAAATACGGCAACAAAATCAGCTGGGCCGATCTGATGATCCTCGCGGGCAACGCAGCCCTTGAGGATATGGGGTTCGAGACATTCGGCTTCGCCGGTGGCCGTGTCGATATCTGGGAGCCGGAAGACGACATCTATTGGGGTTCCGAGGAAATCTGGCTGGAGAATTCCGGTGGCACGAACAGCCGCTACACAGGCGAGCGTGATCTGGAAAACCCGCTGGCCGCAGTGCAGATGGGTCTGATCTACGTCAACCCCGAAGGCCCTGACGGCAACCCCGATCCGCTGGCCTCTGCCCGCGACATTCGCGATACATTCGCGCGCATGGCGATGAATGACGAAGAGACTGTGGCGCTGACAGCCGGTGGTCACACCTTTGGCAAATCCCACGGTGCGGGCGATGCCGGTCTGGTGGGCGTCGAGCCTGAAGGCGCGCCGATCGAGGCGCAGGGCTTTGGCTGGCTTTCGACCTACAAGAGCGGCAAGGGCGTGGATGCGATCACCTCCGGCATCGAGGGTGCATGGACGCCAACGCCAACCACATGGGACATGTCCTACTTCGACACGCTGCTGGGCAACGACTGGGAGCTGACGAAATCCCCCGCCGGTGCAAACCAGTGGCGCCCTGCAAACGGTGCCATGTCGGACGCCGTGCCGGATGCCCATGACGGCAGCCGCCACGCACCAATGATGACCACAGCCGATATGGCGATGAAGATGGACCCCGCCTATCTGGAAATTTCCAAGCGCTTCCATGCGGATCCCGCACTGTTTGCAGATGCTTTTGCGCGCGCATGGTTCAAGCTGTGCCACCGCGATATGGGGCCGACCAGCCTCTATCTGGGCAGCGAAGTCCCGACCGAGGAGCTGGTCTGGCAAGACCCGATCCCCGCGCCGGATCATGCGCTAATTGGCGAGGCCGACGTGGCCGCGCTGAAAAAGCAGATCCTTGCATCGGGCCTCAGCACGTCCGAGCTGGTCAGCACTGCATGGGCATCTGCGTCTACCTTCCGTGGCTCTGACAAACGCGGCGGCGCCAATGGCGCACGCATCCGTCTGGCGCCGATGAAGGATTGGGAAGTGAACCAGCCTGCACAGCTGGCAAAGGTACTGGACAAGCTGGAAGGCATCCGAAGCGCCTTTGGCAAGCCCGTGTCGATGGCCGATATGATCGTGCTGGCAGGGACGGCTGCGGTTGAAGCTGCTGCCAAAGCCGGTGGCCACGATGTGACCGTACCCTTCACGCCGGGCCGTGGTGATGCCACAGCCGAGCAGACAGATGTGGAAAGCATCGACGTGCTCAAGCCCGCCGTGGACGGTTTTCGCAACTACCAGAGCCGTGATTTCAGCATCTCTGCCGAAGAACTGCTGGTGGACCGCGCGCAACTGCTGACGCTGACAGCGCCGGAAATGACCGTTCTGGTCGGCGGCCTGCGCGTGCTGGGTGCCAACTATGCGGGCACAAGCCACGGTGTCTGGACGGACAAGCCCGGCACGCTGAGCAACGACTTCTTCCGCGCGCTCATGGAAATGGGTGTGACGTGGAAAGCGGTGACGGACACGCAAGATGTGTTCGAGGCGCGTGACACGAAGTCTGGTGACGTCAAGCGCACCGGCACCCGCGTCGATCTGGTCTTCGGCTCCAACAGCCAGCTGCGTGCGCTGGCCGAGGTTTATGCCGCAGACGACGGCGAGGCGCTGTTTGTGCGCCAGTTCGTTGCTGCTTGGGTCAAGGTCATGGAACTGGACCGGTTCGACCTGCGCTGATCTGCGCAGGTCCGTTGAAAATAAACGCGGCTCCGGAAGGGGCCGCGTTTTGCAATGCGTAAGGCACCCTTTTTATGCCGTCAGGCAAACGTGCTTGGCCGTCCCTGCCGCAATTGACCCCTAGGGTCCGTGGACATTCAGGATTCCCATAGCGTTTGATTTCTGGTTCAAACTTCCAAAATGGAGGTTTGAATGAACGAGGATCGATTTGTGGTTTGTGATAGTCT
>Ga0163215_101324_pt1 | contig 16220 bp, 14 predicted proteins | sample SynspAceP_FD_185934 | JGI IMG/M metagenome (GOLD analysis project Ga0163215, IMG submission 185934) | Saline lake microbial communities from Ace Lake in Antarctica - Synechococcus sp. Ace-P (Hybrid Assembly) | ecosystem: Environmental > Aquatic > Non-marine Saline and Alkaline > Saline | place... | reverse complement strand
TATGATGTTTCTGATCGGTGGCACAGTGCGGGTGCAGCAAGTTTCGGACACGGGGGTTCGGACACGGGGGCATGAAATGGTCCTTTACCGGATCAACGCGGGCGACACGTGTGTGTTGACCACCGCGTGCCTGCCTGCTCGTGTTCGGGGATTATTCCGCCCAAGGCATTGCAGAGACGCCCTTGCACGCGCGCTGTTCGACACATTGGTGGCGCAGTCAAAACTTTTGCCTTTGCCGCCTTAACCAAACGCATGACCGATCTGTTTTTGATGATCGACGAGGTGGCCTTCCAGCGGCCTCACGTGTGCATGGCAGACAAGCTGATCATGCTGTCGCGTGATACGGATGTGTTCAAAACGACCCGCCATAAACTCTCGGTCGCGCTGGTGGACCGCGCGCGGCTGGAACAGCTGGCGCGGCACAACCGCTACTACCTAATGCGCGCGGAAGGTCACACGCCCGTTGCAGATGGTCAGCGCGGCCTTGGCTTCCACAATATGCGCAGGGGGCAGCGCGAACAGATCGCTGTCCATCACGGCAATATCCGCCTGCATGCCCGCCACCAGCCTGCCGCGCCTGTCTTCGGCAAACCCTGCCCATGCGTTGTCGCGGGTATAACTGGCGAGTGTATCGTCCAAGCTTTGGGTCTGGTCGGTCCAGTCGGGCCCCAGATCCAGCGGGGCAATTGCGGCGCGGATGTTGGGCATCACATCCACGGGAATGACCGGCCAGTCGGTTGAAAAAATCACCCGCGCACCACTGTCGCGGATGGTCTGCCATGCATAGGCGCCGGCAATCTGGTGCGGGTGCAAATAGTGCCCCACAGCACCTGCCGGAAAAATATGCCCAATCGGCGCATGGCCAGGCTGGATCGAGGCGACAATGCCAAGGGCTGCCAGACGCGGGATATCATCAAGGTGCATCACTTCCAGATGTTCGATCCGGTGGCGGCTGTCGCGGATGCCGTTAGTGCGCTGCGCCGTCTCCAGCGCGTCGATGGTCCGGCGCACGGCGGCATCGCCAATCGCATGTACGGCAATCTGGAAGCCCAGCCTGTCGGCCTCGACGCAGCAGTTCACGAAATGCTCTTGGGTGAACACTTCGTCACCTGCGTTGCCGTCCTTGCCCATGTCACCGGGGTAGGGCTGCAACATCAGGGCGGTGCCGCTTTCGATCACGCCGTCGATGAACATTTTGATATGGCCACAGCGCACCATATCCGTCTGCACCCTGTCCCGCATCGCGGGTGCCTCAGCCGTCATGCGGGACAGCGGGTCGGTGCCTTTCATATGGAACGGCACTGTGCAGCGGATGATCAGACGGCCCTCGGCTTCCAGCTCTGCCAGCAGGTCCAGCTGGTAGGCGTTGCCGTCCATCAGATCCAGCCCTGTGATCCCTTGGGCGGCGCAGTGGTGCAGGCCGCGCTCGATCACGTCCTTGTCCATCTCGCGTTGGGTGGCGGTGGCGGGCGGCACGGGGTCTTTGCCGGTCGTCAGGCCCATCATCTCGCGCCCGCCATGCCGCGTAAGCGCCAGCACGGGGCTGTAGGCACCCGGCTCCAGCAACTCGCCGCTGGCCAGCCCGTCCGCGCCCATCACAATCTCGGAGCCCGCATCTACCACGCCCCCTTCCAGCAGACCAACAGCACGCAGGGCGGCGGTATTGGCCCAGATGGTGTGGTGATCAGGGGCAAACATCGCCAGCGGGCGATCGGGCAGGATATGGTCAAGGTCGTGGCGCGTCAGGGTTTTGCCCGTGCCTAGGATGTCATAATCAGCCATCACACAAAAGATCAGCGCATCATCGGGGTTGGCTTGCGCATGGGGGCGAATGGCAGCGGCCATCGCGTCCAGCCCCTGCACGCCATAAAGGCTCAGGCAGTCCAGCTCGACCGAGCCGCCGAACAGGTGCACATGGCTGTCGATGATCCCGGGCAGGACGGTGCCCCCGCGCGCGTCGATCATTTGGGTATCCGGACCGGCCAGCGGCAGGATATCTGCGTTCGTGCCCACAGCGGAAATCAAACCGCCTGTGATGGCCAGCGCCTGTGCCTGCGGCGCGGCCTCGTCAAAGGTGACGAGGGTGCCGGTGTGAATGATAATATCGGGTGTCACAGGCGCCTCTGGCAAAAGGAAAAACAGCCCCGCGCAAACGGGGCTGCATCGTGGCGTTCAGTTCAGCTTACTTTTGCAGCTCTGTCCAGATCGCAGTGTAGAGTTTGGCAGCCTCCGGCGGACAGGTGCGCGCGATATAGGCAGCCCCTTTCAACTCTTCGGGCACAACAATCTCGGGTGCTGTCTTCATGTCTTCCGGCATGAATTCTTCCGAGCCTGCGATGCCGTTGGCATAGCGTGCGAACGAGGACAGCATGGCCGCGTTTTCAGGATCCATCATGAAGTTGAGGAAGGTCTTGGCCTCTTCTACATTAGTGGCGTCTGCGAGAATGGCGGCATTGTCCATCCAGACGGGGAAGCCTTCTTGCGGATACCCGAACGAGATATCCTTGTTCAACACGCGCGCGCGCATGGACGCGCCGTTCCAGTTGGATCCGGCCGCGACATCACCCGCTGCATATTTCTCGATCATGCCGTAATCCATCGACAGCCAGTTCGGCTTGGCCGCTGTCAGCATGTCGCGCACTTTCAGCAGGACGTCCTTGTCGGCTGTGCACTGCTCGCCACCCATGTAATGGATCGCCATGCCCATCAGATCATTCATTTCGGGTGTGACGTTGATCTTGCCTTTCAGCTCTTCGGGCGGATCAAAGATCATGGCGGCGGTATTAATATCGCCGCCATAGACAGAGGTGTTGACGGTGACGCCAACGGTGCCCCACTGCCATGGCACGGTGTACTTGCGGCCCGGATCAAAATCGACATCGATCCACTGCGGGTCCATGTTCTTGAAGTTCTCCATTGCGTTCGGATTGCTTTCCATCAGCAGCCCTTCGCTGATGAAGATCGGTACATAGGTGCCCGACGGCACAACAATATCGAACCCGTGACCGCCCGCCTTGATCTTGGCCAGTGCGGTATCGTTGCTGTCATAGTCGGTGACAGTGACTTTGATACCCGTCTCTGTCTCGAACTTGGTGATCATCTCGGGCGAGGTATAGTTGCCCCAGTTATAGAGGTTCAGCTGGCCTTCGGCAAAGGCGGGGCCTGCCAGAACAAGCGTCAGTGCGGTGAGTGTCTTTTTCATATCTCTCTCCAGTTGGGTTAGTTTCTAATTTTGCTGAGCAGCGTAAAGGCGATCACCATGATCACCGAGACGCCCAGCAGGACAGTTGAAATCGCGTTGATTTCAGGCGTGATGACGCGGCGCAATTGGCCTAGCATATAGGTGGGCAGCGTGTCTTGGCCGGCAGATTTCACAAACTCGGTGATCACCACATCATCCAGCGAGATCACAAAGGCCAGCATCGCGCCCGCCAAAATACCGGGCCACAGTTGCGGCAGGGTGATGCGACGGAACACCTGCCACGGCGAGGCATAGAGATCGGCGGCAGCCTGTTCCAAACTCAGGTCCATACCTTGCAAACGTGCGCGGATCGGCAGGTAGGCAAAGGGAATACAGAAGGCCGCGTGCGCAATGATCAGGTAGAGCAGACCAGTGTATCCGGTCGCGACCTTGATCATCGCAAAAAAGATCAGCAGCGCCACAGCCGTTACAATTTCCGGCACCATCAGGGGCTGGTTGATCATGGCAAACACCATGGTCTGGCCTTTGAATTTTGGCGTGCGGGTGGTGGCAAGAGCGGCCATGACAGCCACCGAAGTCGCAATGCCAGAGGCCCACAAGGCAATCACCAGCGAGCGGACAGTGGCGTCCTGCACCCGCTCGTTCTCCCACGCCGAGACATACCAGCGCCACGAAAAGCCTTCCCAGAACGCGACGGAGGTGCCGGAGTTGAACGAATAAGCGACCAAAAGGATGATCGGGAGATAGAGCATCACAAAACAGACAATCGCGATGGTGCCAAAGCCGGTTTGTTGTTGGACGTTAAAACTGCGTTTAGCCATGCTTCACCTCCTCCTTGCCCGCCACGCGGACATAGAAAATCAGCGCAATCATCACGATCGCCAGCAGCGTGATCGACAGGGCAGCGCCCAGCGGCCAGTTGCGGCCTTGCCCGAACTGCAACTCGATCAGGTTGCCCAGCATCATCTGGTTGCCACCGCCCATGACACGCGGTGTGACGTAAGCGCCCAGCGAGGGCACGAACACCAGAATGGAACCGGCAATAACCCCCGGTTTGACCAGTGGCACAATCACACGCCGCAGCACTTTGAAGCGGGTGGCGTAAAGGTCATACCCCGCCTCGACGAGGCTGAAATCCAGCCGCTCCATCGAGGCATAAACTGGCAGCACCATCAGCGGCAGATAGACATAGACCATGCCGACAAGGATCGAGAATTCGGTGAACAGCATCTGGATCGGCGCGTCGATGATGCCAGACCACAGCAGGACAGTGTTGATCGTGCCCTCGTTGCGGATCAGCTCCATGATCGCGAAAGTGCGGATCAGCAGGTTGGTCCAGAACGGGATGATCACCAGCAGCATCCAGAACTCGCGCTGTTTCTTTGGACGGGTGGCGATGAAATAGGCCGTCGGCACGCCGAAGAACAAACACGCCAGTGTTGTCATCAGCGACAGCTTGACCGAGCGCCATAAGATGCTCAGATGCGCGTCGGACCAGCCCAACTCATCGGTAAAGATATCGCGCTGGGCAAAGACGTTGAACCACGCATCGGTCGAGAACTGCCATTCGATCCCGCCATAATCACCCGCCGTTAGAACGGAATAGACCAGCGTGATCAGCAGCGGCCCACTGGCGGCCAGCACCAGAATAAACAGGGCAGGGGCCAGCAGCATCCAGCGTCGGCGCGCGGCACTGCGGTTGGCGGTGAGGGAGAGGTCCGCCATCCGCTAGTCCTTCAAAACCTGTGCCACATGCGCGGCAAATTGCACGCCTGCACGGTCTCCCTGCACAAACTCCAAGGCGCTGTCCGCCGTGTTTTGCCGGCGCAGCACACAAGGGGTGCCATCTTCCAGCGTCATGTGGATATGGGTGTCTGTCCCGAAGTAGACGATATTGCCGATCACGCCGGTCAGCAGGCCTTCTTCGGGCGGCACAAGGCTCGCCTGTTCGGGACGCACAGCAAGCGTTACAGCCCCCTCGCGGGTCACACCAGTCGGCAGGCGTGCGGTGGTGGTGGTGCCGGAGGCCAGCAACACTTCGGCCATATCGCCCTGCACCGATTTGATCTGCGCGGGCAGGAAATTCGTATCGCCAATAAAATCCGCTACAAACCGCTCGGCGGGGCGATCATAGATATCGCGCGGGCTGCCGATCTGGCGGATCGAGCCTGCCCCCATCACGGCGATGCGGTCCGACATTGTCAGCGCCTCCTCCTGATCGTGGGTGACGAAGATAAAGGTGATGCCCGTCTCCGTTTGCAGGCGTTTCAGTTCCAGCTGCATCTCCTTGCGCAGCTTGAAATCCAGCGCACTCAGCGGCTCGTCCAGCAGCAGAACTTTCGGCTTGGGGGCCAGTGCACGCGCCAGCGCAACACGTTGTTGTTGCCCTCCGGATATCTGGCTGGTCTGGCGGTCCGCCATCGGGCTCATCTGCACCAGCTCCAGCATGTCGCCCACGGTGCGTGTAATCTCGGACTTGGGTTTGCCCAGCATTTCCAGCCCGAAGGCGATGTTTTGTGCAACAGTCAGATGCGGAAACAGCGCATAACTTTGAAAAACGGTGTTGATGGGACGCTTGTAAGGGGGCAGCTCCAGCAGGTCTTGCCCGAACATTTCCAGCGTGCCGCCTGTCGGATGCTCAAACCCCGCAATCAGACGCAGCATCGTGGTTTTACCGCATCCCGAGGGGCCAAGCAGCGTGAAGAACTCGTTATCACCGATCTCGATGTCCACACCTGCCAAGGCTTCTACAGGCGGGTTGCCGGGGTAGGTTTTGCGCAGGTTGCGCGCGCTGATGGCTATCGTCAAAGTCGTGCCTCCCGTTCCGGTGGTCTGGCCTAATGCTATGATACCGGAGACTTTAGTAAACATGATCAAATCAATTTCGGCTATGAAAATTAACCCCGATAGCGTAGTTTTTTCCTAAATAAGTGAGATTAGTGGGTAATTTTTGTGCAAACTCTGACCCGAAAAGACATTTTTCGCCTGCGGCGCGCCATGGCATCGGTGCACAACGATTCCTTTTTTACCAATTTTCGCAGACTTTTGCGGGGCCGTTTGCCCTTTGATACGTTTCTGATGATGCGCTTTGATGTAGGGGCGCGGCCGACGCTGCTGGGGTCATGGAAGGTAAGTGGCACATTGCCGCCGCATGTTCTGGGCGCGTATTTCGAGGGTGCTTACCGTCTTGATCCCTTTTACCAGTTTGACACTGTCCCCCCCCGGGGCGGCCTGTACCGCATGTCGGATATCGCGCCGGACCGTTTTTATGCCAGCGAGTATTTCCAGCAGTATTTCCAGCAAATCGGCCTGCGCGACGAAATCGGCCTGCTGGCGCCGCTGCCCTCGGGCGGGATGGCGCATCTGTCGTTCAGCCGTCTGGACCATGGCTGCCCCTACAAGCGGCGCGAGGTGCAGTGCCTGCATCATTACAGCCCGATCCTGCTTGAGTTGCTGGTGACCCATTGTGCGACAACCCGGCCCGCCGGTCCGCAGACCCACCCCCATCCCGCAGCCCTACAGGATCTGATCCTGACCGAGATGAACCAGACCCTGCCTACGGCGCTGACCCGCCGCGAGGCGCAGATAGCGGCCTTGGTGTTGCAAGGCCATTCCAATGCGTCCGCCGCCGTGATGCTGTCGATCTCGCGCGAGACGGTCAAGGTGCACCGCCGCAATCTCTATGCCAAGCTGGATATTTCGTCGCCCGGCGCGTTGTTCACAATGCTGCGGCATCTTTTGTAGCGCGCGGCGGCTCTGGCCGCTTGCCATTGCGCGCCCCGCTTGCCACTCTCTGCCCAGCTCATCTTCTCAAGGATCCTGCCCATGCGCCCGCTTGATATCGACCCGTCCCATTGCCTGATTGATGGCACATGGCACCCCTGTGACAGTGGGCAAACCCTGCCGCTGGTGAACCCGTCTGATGGCAGCACCCTATGCCAGATCGCACGCGGGGGAGCGGCGGACATCGACCGCGCTGTTGCATCGGCGCGCCGCGCCTTCAACGGGCCATGGGGCAAAGCAACCGCAGTCGAGCGGGGCCGCGTTCTGCAAAAGATCGGCGCGCTGGTGCTGGAGAATATCGACGAGTTGGCGCAGCTTGAGGCGCTGGACGTGGGCAAACCGCTGACACAGGCCCGCGCCGATGTGGTGGCCCTTGCGCGCTATATGGAGTTCTACGCTGGTGCTGTAGACAAGTTGCACGGCCAGACGATCCCCTATCTGGACGGCTATACCGTCTATACCCTGCGCGAGGCGCATGGGGTGACGGGCCACATCATCCCGTGGAACTACCCTATGCAGATCATTGGCCGCTCTGTCGGGGCGGCATTGGCTACTGGTAACGCCGCGGTGCTGAAGCCTGCGGAGGAAGCCTGCCTGACAGCACTTGCCTTTGGCGAGCTGGCGCGGCGCGCGGGTCTGCCCGATGGCGCACTGAACGTTGTGCCGGGTTTGGGCGCCGAGGCGGGGGCTGCGCTGACGGCGCATAAAGACGTCAACCACATCTCCTTCACCGGATCGGTTGCCACAGGCCGCCTGATCCAGCGCACTGCGTCCGAGCACATCGTGCCCGTCACGCTGGAACTGGGCGGTAAATCCCCGCAACTGGTGTTTGACGATGCCGACATCGACGCCGCCCTGCCGTTTCTGGTGAACGCAGGCATCCAGAACGCAGGCCAGACCTGTTCTGCCTCCTCGCGCATTCTGGTGCAGCGCGGTGTGTATGATGAAGTGGTGCGGCGCATGGCAGAGCGCTATCGCGCTCTGCGTGCAGGCCCCGCCATGAGCGATCTGTCGGTCGGGCCGCTGGTGTCGCAGCGTCAAAAGGAAATCGTCGAGGGCTTCATCGCCAAAGGTGCGGACCTCAATCTGGTGGCGCGCGGCACGGTGGCGGCGGATGCGCCTGGGGGCGGTGCCTATGTCGCACCTGCGCTGTTTGCCGACGTGCCGCCCGATCATACGCTGGCGCAGGATGAAATCTTCGGCCCCGTTCAGGTCATTATCCGCTTCGAGACGGAGGCCGAAGCTCTGGCGATAGCAAACGGCACGGCCTACGGGCTGGTCGCCTCTGTCTGGTCGCAAAACGGTGCGCGCCAGATGCGGCTGGCAAAGGCCTTGCGCGCGGGTCAGGTGTTTATCAACAATTACGGTGCGGGCGGCGGGGTCGAGCTGCCCTTTGGCGGATCGGGCCTGTCGGGGCATGGCCGCGAAAAGGGGTTCGAGGCGCTCTACGGCTTTACAACATTGAAAACAGTAGCGGCCTTTCACGGCTGATTTTTGGATAAAGAAGGAAGAAACGATGCGTCTGCAAGGTAAAACAGCGATCATTACGGGCGGTGCCTCGGGCTTTGGCGCAGGGATTGTGCGCAAATTTGTGGCTGAAGGTGCGCAAGTCATGATTGCGGATCTGAATACCGCACTGGCCGAAGAGTTGCGTCAGGAGATGGGCGCACATGCCATTGTCGCCACTGCCAACGTGGCGGATGGTGCCAGCGTCGCGGCGATGACAGCGCAGGCCATCGCGGCCTGGGGCCATATCGACATTCTGGTGAATAACGCAGGGATTACCCATTTGCCTGCCCCGATGGAGACGATCTCCGAAGAGGATTTTGACCGCGTGTTCGCCGTGAATTGCAAATCCGTCTACCTCACTGCACGCCACATCGTGCCGCTGATGAAAGCGCGCAAGCTGGGCAATATCCTCAACATCGCGTCCACGGCAGGTGTCTCGCCGCGCCCCAACCTCAACTGGTATAATGCCTCCAAAGGCTGGATGAACAACGCCACCAAAGGCATGGCGGTTGAACTGGCGCCGTCTGGCGTGCGCGTCAACGCCCTGAACCCCGTCGCCGGAGAGACACCGCTGCTGCAATCGTTCATGGGCGAAGACACGCCGGAAATGCGCGCGAAATTCATCTCTTCCATCCCGCTGGGCAGGTTCTCCACACCCGAAGACATGGGCAATGCGGCCTGTTTTTTGTGCTCGGACGAGGCGAGCATGATCACCGGTGTCTGCATGGAAGTCGACGGCGGGCGCTGTATCTGATCAAAAAGCTAAAGAAATTTAGCTGTGGTTCTTGGTATCGGTTCGCACTTTTCCTAAATACCCCCTAGAGTATCAGCATCTTTCGTCATGATTCCATATCGGGGCGAGCCGATCAGCCCAGCAGGGAAACATCTGCGGGCCCCAACATATGGAGCACGCGTGTCCCTTCTTTTGATTGTTGCCTTGCCGTTTTTGGGCGCGCTTCTGCCCGGTTTGATGAATCAGGCCGGGCGGGCCGCCTGTGCGGGGGTGACATTCACGGTTACGCTTGCTGCATTGATCGGACTGCTGACCAACCTGCACACGGTGATCGCGGGCGATGTGGTCATGTACCGCGTCGACTGGATCCCCTCGCTGGGGCTGAACTTCACGCTGATGCTGGACGCGCTGGGCTTTTTCTTTGCCACGTTGATCCTCGGCATAGGCTTGCTGATCATCGCCTACGCGCGCTTCTACCTCGCGCGCGAGGACAATATGGGCGAGTTTTTCACCTATCTGCTGCTGTTCCAAGGCGCGATGGTGGGCATTGTCCTGTCCGATAACATACTGCTTTTGCTGGTTTTCTGGGAACTGACATCGCTCTCGTCCTTCCTGCTGATCGGCTATTGGAAGCATTTGCCCGAAGGCCGCCAAGGCGCGCGCATGGCGCTGACCGTGACGGGCATGGGCGGGCTTGCGTTGATCGGTGGCATGCTGATCCTTGGCCAGATCGCGGGCAGCTATGACCTGAGTGTTATTCTGCAAAATCGCGAGATCATTCAGGAGAGCAACCTCTATCTGCCCGCATTGATCCTGATCTTGATCGGCTGTTTTACCAAATCCGCACAGTTCCCGTTTCATTTCTGGCTGCCGCATGCCATGGCCGCGCCTACGCCCGTGTCGGCCTATCTGCACTCTGCCACGATGGTGAAGGCGGGCATATTCCTGATGGCGCGCCTTTGGCCGGTGCTGTCCGGCACGCCCGAATGGTTCTGGCTGGTGGGCGGTGCGGGCCTGATAACTATGGTTCTGGGCGCTGTGATTGCCCTGTTCAAGCATGACCTCAAAGCGCTGCTGGCCTTTTCCACCGTCAGCCATCTGGGCCTGATCACGATGCTGCTGGGCACTGGCACTGCTTTTGGCGCGATGGCGGCGGTGTTCCACATTCTCAACCATGCCACGTTCAAAGCGGCGCTGTTCATGTCCGCAGGCATCATCGACCACGAGACGCACACACGCGATATTCGCCGCCTTGGCGGGCTGCGTCATCTGATGCCGGTTACCTTTGTCATCGCCACGCTGGCGGCCCTGTCGATGGCGGGCATCCCGCTGCTCAACGGGTTTCTGAGCAAAGAAATGATGCTGGAGGAGGCCTATCACACGGTGCTGGGCGGCAATCACTGGATTGTGCCTGCGCTGGCGGTGGTCGGCTCGCTGTTTTCTGCCGCCTATTGCTTCCGCCTGATCGGTCACACCTTTCTTGGGCCGCAGCGCGATGACTATCCGGCCAAACCGCATGACCCGCCGGCCGGTCTGTGGCTGCCGCCGGCACTGCTGGTGGTACTGGTTGTGGTCATCGGGGTGGCGCCGTTTCTGGCGGAACCTGCGGTCAAAGGCATCACTGCTGCTGTGCTGGGTACAACTGCCGAAGTTCCCACGGCTTATTTCAAAATCTGGCACGGTCTGGTACCGGCGCTGTATATGTCCATCGTCGCGGTTGTGGGTGGTTTGGTTGTGCTGGCGCTGTTCAATCCGTTGCTGCGGCTGTGGGATGCGACCCCGCGCCCCGAAGCCAAGACGATCTTTGACGCCGTGATTGAAGGCATTGTGCGTCTGGCCAAAGCCCTGACCTTGCCACTGCACAACGGCGCCTTCACGCGCTATAGTGCTGTGATGGCGGTCACTGTCGTGATTGCAGGCTATTATGCCTGGGCCACCGGCACTGTCGGCGCGCCGACGCGCAGCGTGCAACCCGCAGGCCCGATCGAGATTGCGGGCTGGGTCATGCTGGTGACAGCCGTTTTGGGCATGGTATTCCTGCACCGCAACCGCCTGCTGTCGCTGGTGCTGATCGGTATTGTCGGGCTGATGGTTTCCGTGGGCTTTGTCTTTTTCTCGGCACCCGATCTGGCGATGACGCAGATCACGGTGGAGGTGGTCACAACCATTCTGCTGCTGCTGGCGCTGAATTTCCTGCCCAACGAGACGCCGGTCGAGAGCAGTGTGCTGCGCCGCTCTCGCGATGTAACCGTAGCGGTTGCGGGTGGCCTTGCGACAATGGCGCTCAGCTATCACTATCTGTTGCGCGATGCGATCAGCGCACCGATCTCTGAGTTCCATCTGGCCAACAGCTACAAGGGTGGCGGCGGCACGAATGTGGTCAACGTGATCCTTGTCGATTTCCGCGCCTTTGACACCTACGGCGAGATTATCGTGCTGGGGATCGCAGCGGTCCTGATCTATGCGCTGACGGAAACCCTGCTGGGCGGGCCGGTGCGCGCGCGCCTGCTGAACCGCAAGCCGAACAAGCCGCTGGCGGGCGATATGCACCCGATGATGATGGTCGTGATGACCCGCGTTCTGATGCCTGTTGTGATTATGGTGGCCTTCTATGTCTTCCTGCGGGGCCACAACCAGCCGGGCGGCGGGTTTATTGCAGGCCTGATCGCCTCAATCGGTCTGGTGATGCAATATATGGCCAGTGGCTATAGTTGGGCCACCGCGCGTCAGCGCTATCCGCACCACGGTGTGATCGGTGCAGGCGTGCTGATTGCGGGTCTGACCGGCATCGGTTCGTGGTTTGTGGGCAAGCCCTTTCTGACCACAGATTTCACCTATGTCCGCATCCCGCCGTTTCAGGAGTTTGAGCTGGCAACAGCCGCGCTGTTCGATCTGGGCGTTTTTCTTGCCGTGGTCGGCGCGGTGATGCTGTCACTGGACGGCTTCTCGCGGCTGGCACGCCGCGCACATATAAAGGAGAGCGACAACGCCATGGACATCAACCCTGCGCGATCCGAAAACGACGCGCTCAAAGGGCAGGGAGTATAACATGGAAATTCTTGTCGCATCCGCCATCGGTATCCTGACAGCGGGCGGTCTTTATATGGTCATGCGCTTGCGGACCTTTCCGGTGATTTTGGGCATCTCGCTGCTGACCTATGCCGTAAACGTGTTCCTGTTTGCCTCTGGCCGTCTGGTCATCGGCGCACCGCCGATCCTGACGGATGCCACCATCTATACAGATCCGCTGCCGCAGGCGCTGGTGCTGACGGCGATTGTGATTTCCTTTGGCATGACAGCCGTTGTGGTGATGATCGCACTGGGGGCGTATCTGGGCACAGACGACGATCACATTGATGACGCACCCGGCCGCGGGGAGGACGCAATATGACCCATTGGCTGATCATGCCGGTTATTCTGCCGGCTATCCTTGCCCCCTTCATTATCCTTGCCGCGCGCTATCACATGGGCATCCAGCGGGTGTTTTCTGTGGCGGGTGTTCTGGCGATGATTGCCATTGCCCTCGGCCTTGCCGTCCAGACATCCGACGGCACGGTGATGCTGTACCAGCTGGGCGATTGGGCGGCCCCTTTCGGCATCGTGCTGGTCGGCGACAGGCTGAGCACGATGATGGTGCTGCTGATGTCGGTGCTGGCGCTGTTTGTGTTGCTCTACGCCATCGGATCGCGGTGGGACGAACGGGGGCGGCACTTCCATGTGCTGTTCCAGTTCCAGCTGATGGGCATTGCTGGCGCATTCCTGACGGGGGATCTGTTCAACCTGTTTGTGTTCTTCGAAGTGCTGCTGATCGCCTCCTACGGTCTGATGATCCACGCAGGCGGAAATGTGCGGCTGCGCGCGGGCGTACAGTATGTGCTGTTCAACCTGCTGGGATCTACGCTGTTCCTGTTCGCTCTTGGCGCACTTTATGCCGAAGCGGGCACGCTTAACATGGCCGACCTGGCACAGCGGGTGCAGCTGATCGGCGCAGATGCGACCGTGGGCATCCGCGTGGCCGCTGTGCTGCTGATCCTTGTGTTCGCGATTAAGGCCGCGATTGTGCCGCTGCACTTCTGGCTGCCCAGCTCTTATGCCGAAGCGCCGCCGCCCGTGGCCGCCCTGTTTGCAATTATGACCAAGGTTGGCGCCTATGCGATCATCCGCGTTTACACGATGGTCTTTCCGGTCGATCTGGAGGTCACGTCGGGGCTGCATGGTACATGGCTGTTGCCGGTGGCGATGGTGTCGCTGGCGGTGGGGGCTGTGGGGGTGCTGGCCGCGAAAAAGCTGGACCGGCTGGTCGCTTTTGCCGTGATCAGCTCGATGGGGATGGTGATGATTGCGGTTGCCATGTTTACCGAAGAAAGCATCGCCTCCGCGCTTTATTATATGGTGCATTCCACGCTGGCGGCGGCGGCCCTGTTCCTGATCGTCGATCTGGTCCGCCAAAGCCGCGGGCATCTGGATCTGGTTACCGACGCGCCCGTGAAAGGCGCTGCCCTGATTGCAGCCCTGTTTATGGTTGCGGCCATTGCCATCACGGGCCTGCCGCCGCTGTCGGGTTTTGTCGGCAAACTTATGGTGCTGAACGCTGCATTCGATGACGGGCTGGCAGTCTGGGTCTGGAGCTTTGTTCTGGTCTCCAGCCTGATCAGCATTGTGGGCTTTTCGCGCGCGGGCTCTGTCCTGTTCTGGAAGGCGCAATCGGACGGTGCGCCTGTGCCAGAAGCAGACCGCGCGATGCCTTCGGCCTTGTCATTTGTAGCGGTTGGGGGATTGCTGGCCCTGTTGGCCGCACATACCGTCTTTGCGGGGCCAATGTACAACTATACCACTGCAACGGCTGCGCAGCTGTTCAGTCCGGATGACTACATCAGTACGGTAATGGAGACACCGGGCAAACTGAGCGATGCAAAAGCGGGGGACTATTAAAATGACACGATTGTTTCACTGGCTCCTCCCGCATCCTTTGTTGACCCTTCTGCTGGCGCTGGTCTGGATCATTCTGCAAAACGGCTTTTCCGCCGGTATGGCCGTCTTTGGCCTGATCCTCGGGATCATCATTCCACGCGTTTCTGCCGCCTTCTGGCCAGAACGTCCGGGCGGCTTTCGTGCGGGCAAGATGCTGTCTTATGCGCTGATGGTGATGTGGGACATCATGGTGGCCAATATTCAGGTTGCGTGGATTGTGCTGACCGTGCCGAACTCAAAACTGAAACCCGCATGGATCATTATCCCGCTGGACCTGCGCCAGCCCGAAGCGATCACCCTGCTGGCGGGCACCATCACCCTGACCCCCGGCACCGTCTCTGCCGATCTGTCGGAAAGTGGTCATTATCTGCTTGTTCACGTCCTGCACACAAATGATCCGGATGCCGAGCGTGACGCGATCAAATCCCGCTACGAGGCCCGCCTGAAGGAGATTTTCATATGACTTTTGCAACCGAGTTGATGAACTATGCGATGATCGGGGCTTTTGTGGTTGTCGGGCTGTGCCAGCTGATGGCGATGGTCCGTGTGGTGATCGGGCCGGAACCGGGGGACCGTATTCTGGCGCTCGACACCATGGTGGTGAACGCCATCGGCCTGATTGTCCTGATGGGCCTGTCCCAAGGCACCCGGATCTATTTCGAGGCCTCGCTGATCATCGCTATGTTGGGGTTTGTTTCTACGGTGTCCTACGCCCGCTTTATCCTGCGCGGAGACATCATCGAATGACCTATGAAATAATTGCCCTATATGCTGTCTCATTTTGCCTGATTGTCGGCGCTGCCTTTACGCTGGTTGGCGCCATCGGCCTGCTGAAATTCAATGATCCCATGACCCGTCTGCATGCGCCGACCAAGGTTGGCACCGTGGGCGTGGGCGCGCTGCTGCTCGCGTCAATCATCTACAATGGTGTGTTTGGCGACGGGGCCATTCAGGAGTTGCTGATCATGGGGTTCTTGTTTGTCACAGCCCCGATTTCCGCGAATTTCATCGCCAAGGTGAACATGCACCGCCGCGCCTGCGAGATGCCGCCAGATTTGCCCGCAGGCGAGGAATGGGCAACCTATGACCTGCCCGCCAGCGATATCGACGTGCTGGATGACAAGAGTACATCGGCCTGAAGGGCTGCAAAGCTGTCTGAGAGACTGTCAAAATAAAGATGCATCCGCTGGACTGTGTTGTCGTTTGCAATACCTCATCCAAGGTTCGCGTTCGATGTAAATTGTTCAAGAACCAGTCGTTTTCAGAGCATGCTGAAAGTCACCTCCGAGCCTGGAGCCACCGATGACGCGCGATGCACGGACGTTACTCTCACGAGAGGGCTAAAACGTTCAACAATTGTTTAGATTTTGAAAGGGGAAATTGTCAGGGTGGCATGATTATGCTGCGTGTGGCTCAGGAGCTAATTCACCGCGGGCAAATAATTGGCGCAGTAATTTTGATGGAGCAGGGACGCTTTCCGATCCATCACAGTCCAGTTGCCCTCGTATTTGGTGAAGGGAGCTACCTCAATCCTTATGCATTACTGGAAAATCCAGATGTCGTTTTCAAAAAAGCATATCCGGGCGGCTACCATGTCGAGATTATCAGCGGTCAACATGGGCAGTATTTTCAGCCTCAGAACATTGCTTCATTGGCATCGGTCGTTACAAAGCATATTTGTGCGCATCAACATCAAAGTTGAGCGAAGGTTATTTAGGCGATCCGAAACTACCTGGTCATAATTTAGGATGTAGCCGCAATCTTTATCATCGTGCGATGTGTCTAAAGCCGGTCCGCCCTAAGGTACGAAAGAATGCTCCGATTGCCCTGTGCTTGTGATGTCATTTAACTAGGGTCCGTGGACATTCAGGATTCCCATAGCGTTTGATTTCTGGTTCAAACTTCCAAAATGGAGGTTTGACTGAACGAGGATCGATTTGTGGTTTGTGATAGTCTGTGGGTGCGGCTTGAGCCTCAGTTGCCGGGCAAGGCCAGCGATAGTGGCGTGACAGCACGGAACAA
>Ga0163215_101320_pt1 | contig 16274 bp, 10 predicted proteins | sample SynspAceP_FD_185934 | JGI IMG/M metagenome (GOLD analysis project Ga0163215, IMG submission 185934) | Saline lake microbial communities from Ace Lake in Antarctica - Synechococcus sp. Ace-P (Hybrid Assembly) | ecosystem: Environmental > Aquatic > Non-marine Saline and Alkaline > Saline | place... | reverse complement strand
GTCACCTTATTAGTGGCGGCATTGTCGTTGGCCTGCGCCATTATTGTATTAAGTAAAGACATGAAACCGCAGAATATGTTGCTCAGAAGTTTAGGCGTATCCCGCCTGACGAGCCAGTTACTGGCCTTATTTCAATATTTGTTATTGTGTATTGTGGCCTTAGTTTTTGCCACCCCTTTTGGCATTTTGCTCAGCTGGATTTTGATTAACGATATCAATTATCACGCCTTTCAGTGGACCTATCCATTGCAGATCAATCTATTCACCTTACTGCAAAATTATGCCGTCAGTTTAAGTGTGGTATTGCTGATTATTTTTATCCCTACTTTTAGGGCCAGCCGCAAGCCCCTTATCGAGGACATACGATGGCTAAATTAAATAAGCCCACTTACTTGGTCATTATCTTGTTGTTGGTGCTAAGTAGTTTTTTAGCCATCAAAGCTAACTTTTTTGACGGCTCTGAGGCGCAAGTACAAAACACTGGTAGGGTAAATCGACTGGGTTCTAGTTCAAGTAATCAAGCTACCGTTGGCCAACAGGTGCTTGCTAATTACTCCATCAGTTTCCCCGCTGACCATGGCGAACACCCAGCATTTGATATTGAATGGTGGTACCTGACAGCCAATTTGGAAGATGAGCAAGGCAATATCTATGGCTTACAATGGACGCTGTTTCGCTTTAGAACCCCCACTCAACTGGCAGACAAGACAAGCTGGTCGAATGATCAGCTGTATATGGCCCATGCGTCTGTTAATAGCCTCGATTCACATTGGTTCGCCGAAAAATTTGCTCGCGGTGAGGTGGGTAATGCGGGCGTGGAATTAAGCCCATTACAACTGTATATAGACGATTGGAACTGGCTAAATGCAGCCAATCCCTCAAAAAGTGATGCAAGTTTGAGAGCGCAACTATTACCTGCAAATTTAGTTTTTCAAATCCCCCTGATTAATACCAAAAAAGCACAAGAAAACAGCTTATTAAATGTATCTTTGGCACTGCAACAACAAGGTCCTTTTGTATTGCAAGGTGACAAGGGTTACAGCATCAAATCGGCAGATGGGGCCTACGCCTCCTACTACTATTCAAATCCAAGCATAGACGTTGCAGGTCAGCTTACTTTTGCCCAAGATAAGGTAAATCAGCCATCTTCATCCATAGCCGTTAAAGGACAAGCTTGGTTTGATCATGAGTGGACATCACAATTAGTTGATAGGCAAACACTGGGTTGGGATTGGTTGTCACTGCATTTAGACGACGGCAGCAAATTAATGGCCTTTAGAATGCGTATTGAAGGCCAAGCGGATTATATAACGGGTACCTTAGTGCAAGCCAATGGCACCCAGACTCTACTCACTGAGGAAAATTTATCACTTGAACCCAGCGCTTGGACTGAAGTGAATCAACGCAAACTGCCGCTTAGTTGGCAGCTTAACATCCCTCAATTCAATATAAATATTGCAGTTAAAACCCTAAAAAATGAGCAATGGAACCCTGCCCTTATTGCGTATTACGAAGGCATGGTCGGCGTTTCTGGCAGTCATAACGGTAAAGGGTTTTTAGAACTTACCGGTTATTAAACATTACTGAATGAAATTTTGAATATACGCTTTGTGATAGATATTTAAAAATTAACTTGTTGTTTTAAAGTGCCAAAGTGGTAATTCAGAAGCCGGTAATGGGCGGCTAAAATAATAACCTTGAAAGCCCTCACAGCCCATTTTTATAAGCAATTCCACTTGTTCAATGCTTTCTGTTCCTTCAGCAATGATGTCAATTGAGAGATGATGAGCAATGCCTATAATAGTTTTAATCAATTCAGCTGAACTCTCATCATTAATTTTATCGACAAAGGATTTATCGATTTTTAATACATTTAAAGGGAGTTCTCGCAAGTAAGATAAGGAGGAGTAACCTGTACCAAAATCGTCTAATGCTATAGTGATGCCCTTTGCTTGGATTTTTTTCAATACCTGAACTGCATTATTAATATCATTTAGCAAACCAGATTCAGTAATTTCTAGCTCTATCAAATTAGGCGATATTTGATAGTTTTCTAACTGAGAAAAAAGAAAGTCAACAAAGTCAGTTTTTAATAATTGTACTGGCGACATATTAATTGCCACCTTGCAGTTAAAATTATCTTTTTGCCACTTAGACAACTGAATACAAACGTGCTCAATGACCCAATCACCTACGTCAATAATTAGGTCACTCAATTCTGCTATGGGAATAAACTCGGCTGGTGAAACAAAGCCCAGTGTTTGATGCTGCCACCGAAGCAAGGCTTCGGCACCGATAAGCGTGCCGTTTTGGTCAGTTTTAGGTTGGTAGACTAAACTCAATTGGCCCGATGTTTTTAAGGCAATACGTAATTGATGATCGATATACTGACGACGCTCTAAGACTTCGAGAAGTTCGGATTCAAATAAGGATGCGCATCCTCTGCCTTTTGATTTTGATTGTGAAAGCGCACTCTCAGCGCATTGAACGACATCATATTTACGCCCTGTTTGTTGCGGAAATATCACCGCCCCCATACTAAAGTCTAAACTGACTAGTTGCGCACCAATTTGCACCGGACGACGCAGAATCGCTCTGAGCGCCTCCCACTGAACATTCATAAATGCGGTAGCCTGTACGCCAATACGTGGAAATACCACAGCAAATTCATCACCGCCATTGCGAGCGAAGAAGATATCACCCGTTTGATATTGCATTAAACGGTTGCCAATTTCACGCAGAACCTGTTCACCTGCGTCGTAGCCGAGATCACGGTTGATATTGGTGAACCTATCAATATCAATTAACATCAGTAAGGCGTCATGCTTATCTGTTTCTCGACGACTAAAAGTCTCGTTGACGACTTCAAATAGACGAGCCTTGTTAGCTAGACCTGTGGTGTAGTCAACATAAGCCATTGTGCGCAGTTTGGTTTCCACTTTATCTCGACGAATTTCAGCAGATGCTCGTGCTGCAAAGACCTGAATGGCCTCAAGTAATTGTGGAGATGGAGCAATAGGTTTTGTATCTAATAAGGTTAATAAACCAATAAGTTCATCGTTTTCGCCAATCAAAGGAATACCGATGTAAGATTGGACATGCATATCAACAAGTAGCTGATCTTTTGGAAAAATATGAGTCACATCAGACGTATAAATACAGGTTTTATTATTCAGTACTTTTTGACATGGCGTATTAGCTAATTCATAAGAGAAATTTTCAGCCACCTCACCATTTATCACGAAGGCTTTAGTTGTAACTGTTTTTTCTTTTATTTCAGTGGTATCACTTAAGCCAATAAAAATGTAGGCGTACTCGGTAATGTCATACAAACTTTTCAGCATTTGATGGTAAAAATCAATACCAGAGGAGAGGTTGGTCCCTTTTGCCAACTCAGAAAAAGATCTTTCTAAGTACAGCGTTTTTGTCTGTAGTCTAGACACGATATTGGTCTGAACCCGAAAAGAAAATGCGCCTAAAATACAAATACCAAAATTCATAAACATCATAGGCAAAGCGGCCACGTATACAAATGCAAGCCTACCGTTATCAATCGCGTAACCCACACCAACAGCTGCAAGCTGTAAAACAATTGACATCAACAAAAGCATTGCAACATAACGTTGCTGGGCCTTGAATAATGTTTTAACTATCACTAACAATGCTAATAACATGCAGAAACCGATTGCATGAGACAGCAGACCGGTAAATGCAGATTCGCCGGTTAAAAGTGTAATGCTCTCACCAGTCCAAATTTGCATAACTTTTAGTTCATCAATCGACGTAAATCTCAACGAATATTCAGAAAAACTATTAATCAAAAGTAACACTACCGATGTAACAGTAAAAAAGTAGGTGCCTAAAAGCGCTTTAGGGTGGTTAGCCCAACTAGCAAAAGCATAAAAATATATAGGCATCGCAAAAGCGATAGAAGATGTTTGGATTTTTAACCAAAAAATCGCGTCATTTATTTGATAGCTAGAATGATAATACATAGTAGCATACTGATAAATCACCACTAACATACACAGTGCCGCAAGAGCCATTAAACCGGGAAGTTTTTGGCGGAGCCCACTTATAAGGATGAGCAAAGCTGTAATCAAACTAATAGATATTGTTGTCGAAAAATAAATAGGAATAAAATTGGCTGAGAACAACACTTACACCACCCAGAACATAACTATTTTCATTAGTATACACATTAGCTCAATAAACGGTCTAGAACATATAATCACGAGTTAAAGTAGTAAGCAAATTAACTCCTTAGGTCTGCCACATTCCGCCAAATGAGATTAACAAGTCTATGTAGCGATGTGCATTAATTTGATAGATTCAACTTATACATATGTTCGGTTGTCCATGGTCAAACCCACAGCTAAAAGCAAAAAAATTGCGACAAACCTACCTGATGATCATTTTTAAATAGATGTAGGTTGATTGCATTGTTGCTTGAAGTGATTTATCGAACACTATATATATTTTTTACTAACTCCCTTTGGCGTGTGCATTATAAGCATTCCAAATAAGCTTTGCTTTGAATTAAGTTATCAGTAAAACGCTTTTTATTTAGAGGATGATTTAACGAGTAACCCAATCTATTTAATAATGTCATGACAAGATATACCCACAATTTAATTTTTTTAAGCTGAGAGCTAATTTTTTTTGTAAAAAGAGGTTAAGGTCTATAAAACAAGAATTTTAAACACCACGCTAAGGAGTCATTACCCCATGCAAATCACTTCTATTATTAGACGCGCAGCGCAAATTAATCCCCAAGGGATTGCCACCATCTATGAGGGCAGGCAACAAACTTGGACCCAAATGCTGGAGCGGGTCGCGCGCTTGGCTGGCGGTTTGCAGCAACTAGGTATGAAACCAGGGGATAGAGTGGCCTTGTTGTCACTAAATTCCGACCGCTTTATTGAATATTACTTTGCCGTTGTCTGGGGTGGTGGAGCGATGATGCCGATGAATATTCGCTGGGCTGGCGCTGAATGTGCCTATGCACTGAATGATGCGCAGGCTGAGATACTTATCGTGGATGAGACGTTCAAAGGGGTCGCAGCTGAGCTTAGAACCGAGGTTAAGGGCCTTAAGACTATAATCTATTGCGGCGATGGTGAGACTCCTGATGGCATGGAAAATTACGAAAATATTGTGGCATGCAATGCACCTGCAGAGGATGCAGGTAGAGGCAGCGATGATCTAGCGGGCATCTTTTATACCGGTGGTACAACGGGCTTTCCTAAGGGCGTTATGTTGTCGCATACCAACTTTTATGTGGGCGGTGTGGCCAATGCTCATGAGCTAAACATGGAAGAAGGTACCGTCTATCTGCACGCCGCTCCGATGTTTCATATTGCTGATTTAATTTGGTTTAGTGCAGTCAGTTTTATGGCCGGAACCCATGTGATTATTCCGATGTTCACACCTGATGGCACTCTAGCGGCCATCGAAAAACACAAACCCAGTCAAGTGCTGCTGGTGCCTGTTATGCTGCAGTTGGTTATGCAAAGTGACAAGCTAGCACAAACCGATGTATCGTCCTTGCGTCAGATTGCCTATGGCGCTTCACCCATTACTCAAGCGGTCCTTGTCAATGCGTTTAAAAAGTTTCCTAACAGCTCTTTCATACAAGCGTTTGGTCAAACTGAGCTAAGCCCCATCGCATCTGTGCTGTCTGCAGACTATCATGTTTTGGAAGGGCCAAAAGCAGGCAAATTGCGTTCAGCAGGCCGTGCAACGCGAGTCTGCGAGATCAAGGTTGTTGACGCCGACATGCAGGAGTTGCCACGGGGCGATGTAGGGCAAATCGCAGTTAAAGGGCCAACCACCATGTTGGGTTATTGGAACAAACCCGAAGTTACTGCCGAAACAATCCGCGACGGTTGGTTACTAACAGGGGATGCTGGCTATATGGATGAGGACGGCTTTATTTTCCTCATGGACCGCGTAAAAGACATGATTGTAACTGGCGGCGAGAACGTCTATTCGGCCGAAGTTGAAAACGCTCTGGGCCAGCATCCGGCCGTAGCTACGAGTGCCGTGATTGGAATTCCAAGCGAACAATGGGGTGAAAGCGTGCATGCTTTGGTCATACTGCATCCCGGTGCTGAGATAAGCGCACAAGCCTTACAAAAACATTGTCATACCCTGATTGCTGGATACAAATGTCCCCACAGCATTGAATTTAGAACGACACCGTTTCCGCTATCGGGTGCGAATAAAGTACTTAAGACCGAATTGCGTAAGCCCTATTGGGAAGGACAAGAAAGGCAAATTTCTTAAAACGATTACTGTGTCGGCAGATACCTCGCCGTTTAATGATGCAGGCAAACGCTATTTACAAAATCACTTGGTCGAATAAGGCAGCTTTATAACAAAAAACACCTATAAAATGAGTAGGTGTTTTTTATTGATGATTAACAACATGTGAAGTGTCGAAGGTAGCAGCGCCATTGGTTAATTGTGCTGCTATCCAAACTATATTAAGAGTTTTTCTTATAGCGACGAGATGCCAAGCCGATTATTCCTAAGGCAAAAAGGGCAAGTGAGGTTGATGCGAAACGAAACTCATTATAAACCCAGTTTCTGACTCCTAATGTCGGGCTTAATAATCCAGTCAGGGAAGTGTTTTCAGTCAAATTGAAGATTTCAAACTGTTCAGAATGCTCCTCCTCTTACTCCAACAAAAAACGACGGACCCCCATCTGATTGGCATCTTTAATGAATCTAAATAGATGTTACTGTTAAAAGAACACTACTTCTATCGTCGTTAACTTCAAGGCCGCCAAACAAGGCAAAGAGCAATTCATCCGCTCAGATTTCAGCTGGCTTACGGCTTACGCCACAGGTTTTGGCATCTCAGCTTAGTAATGATAAGCAAATGATACATGCCGAATCGTATCAAAAATCAGTTGCAAGCATGACCTGAAACACCTCTGAATCATTGTTAATTTAGACGAAAAAAAGGCGCTGAATCAGCGCCTTTTTGTTACTCAGGTATCATACCAGAATAACGATAAAGTAAAGATAACTAGGGTAAAGTCACCAGCACTTTTTCTAATAAAATACTGTCACTTTCTGCCGCAGTACCGGCCAAACTAGCATTTAATTGCAAGGCAACCCGCTGAATAATCGCCAGGTCACCACTGGCATTATCTACCGGGTTAAAACTAAAGGTATTTGAGCCAGCAACCAACGTTTGCACACCACCGTAAATGCGTGCATAGGAAGGATCTCCTGTTTGCACATAACCCTGCGCTGTCATGCCTGCATCAACTTGTGCTTGCGTGGCAGTTAGTGTGTACTCGATGCTGGCACCATTAAAATTAGTCCCGGCAATTTCTCGGATCAGATTTTGACTAGTTGCCGTTACATCCGGAATTATTTCCGCGGCTTGCGCAGCACTATTGTGTACCACCGAAGAATTAGTGCCATAGTCATTGCGCCAGCCCTGCACATTGCTTACAAAATCGTATTCCAACTGAGTACCGGTGGGCGCTTTAGGTGGAAAGGTCACCGTGACTTTTTCCAGTAAGACGGTATCGTTTTGAGCTGCTGTACCAAATAGATTGCCGTTTAACTGAATTGATACCCGTTCGATAATTTTAATATCGTTATTACCGTTATCAACTGGCGAATAGCTAAAGGTGTTTAATCCAGCTACCAAAGGTTCAGCAGGCCCATATATGCGAGCATAGCTGCTTTGCGCACCGGTTTGCACATAGCCTTGGGCCGTCATTCCCGCATCAACCTGAGCTTGAGTAACACGCAAGGTATATTCTACTGTGGCGCCGCTATAATCGGTTTCGGCAATTTGACCAATGACATTTTGCACATTCACCGTCCAGTCTGGCACTATTTCAGCCGCTTGCGCCGCCGCGTTATAGATGAGTACTGTTGGCGTACCATAATCACCACGCCAGTTTTCGAGCCCTGAGAAAAAGTCATATGTAACCACAACAGGTGCCGCACTGCCTGGTGCACGGACTGTCAAATCAAATACATTACTGGTGTAGTCAGCCACTTGAACTTGGATCAACAGATTACTTTGTCCACCATTAGGCTCACCTGTCACCACAAGTTCACCATTGCTCGGATCGAGTGTAAATGCGGATGCCGAACTGCCACCCAATATTGACCATACAATTTCTGCACCTGAGGCTATCGCCTGTCCACCAGCTGCGGTAGCACTAAGGGTAGCAACAACTGAACCTTGAGCTGTATCTTCAGTAATATTGATCCGTGTAGGGGCGACAATTTCAGGTGACAAACCGCGTATATAACCACGTAACCAAACTAATGCAGGTTTTTCGGTGCCGTCTTCTAAAGCCAGATAAGCCCCTTGGTTTTCGCGCCAATGACCGGGTAAATAGCCCCACAGAGTAATCCCCTTAATTGCCGGATGCTCCCAAAACATCGGGAATAGTCGCTGATAATCGAGTAACTGAATAAGATCAGTCGGCCCGTCGATATCCAGTTCTGTCACATACAAATCCAGCCCTGTCTGTGCGAGACGATCCATATTATTAATCATGTTTTGATTGCTGCCCGTGGTTGAAAAGGCATGTCCCTGGAAGCCTAGTGCATCAATTAAACCACGGTCTAGCAATAGGCCAGCAAGCTTGAGCATCTTGTCGGTGCGTGTGGCCGTATTGATAACACTGTATTCATTAATCATTAATTTAGTCGAGCTGGGGAATATATTTCGCGCCATCTGAAAGGCATTAATGATCCAGTCAAATTCTGTCGCTCGACTAGTTGCTGTCTCAATATCATCACCTTCCAGCATAAACTGCGCAATTAACTCATCAGTGGTCGTCGGATTAAATAATCGCAACGCATTAACATAATTTGGTCGACCATTGCCGCCATCAGGTGGCTGGTTATCAAACTCATTAACCACTTCAATAAAATCAATCGAAGCGTAGCGGTTGTTAACCGCATTATACCATTCAAGAATTTCCTCTAATTGCTCCGCCGCGGGCAAGGCACTAATCCAGCTAGGTTGCTGACTGCCCCACGTCAGTACATGATGTTTGTAAATAAAGTTATTTTCTTTTGCCAGTTGGTAGGATTCATCTAACTCAGTCCAGTTGTATACGTCGCGCACGTTTTCAACCGAACCCCATTTACCAGCGTTTTCTGGTGTAACCTGATTAAAGTACATTTCAAAGTTGGGTCTCTGTCGGCCGCAGCATACACCGCCGACAAACTTGTCTTTACCTTCTGCCATGGGTGGACCCTGCGGAACATCATGTTGCAGCACGCCATTAAAGCTGAGTGCTTTACGCTGTAATTCGAAACTGGTTCTGAGTGTAATGGTTTCACCAGAGGCGAGTTGACTGTTAGCCAAGGTAAAATAGGGTACACCCAGCGCACTGAGTCCGTCTTCGCCACTTACCGGAATGCTAGAGCTATCAATTAAAAGCCGCAGCGGCCCGTTGATAGGCTCAACATCGTTGTTCGTTATGCTCACGTAAGACATATAAACGCCGTTTACCCGATCAAAAGCCGGTCGTGAGTTGGTAATGCTGATGTCAGCGTTTGGCGTGATCCAAGCTGCAGAAGCAAGTTGCGTAAACATAACAACAGCTGTGCAAAATAACGCTTTTATTGTCTGTTTAATTTTCATGATATTTGCCCCGCGTACGAACTTGTTTTTTTGCGCAGCATTAAGCCTACAAAACCCAAAGCCAATAACACGACAGAGCTTGGCGCGGGTACCGCTCGACTCGGGATTTCGCTCAAAGAAACATTATTGAGGATTAAACTCGAACCAACAAAATCGGTAAAACCACTGTTATCTGCGCCCAAAGAAAGTTGAAAGTCCAGAAACCAGCCGGTTTGATTAACAAAGGAATTGTCCAACATAAAACTCAGGTTAAAGCTCTCAGCTCCGTCAATGGTGCCTGCAACCAAAAAGCCTAATGCGCCGTATTCATTATGATAGTTACCCAGTCCGTCATTTAATGCGATGGTAAAGTAATCGGCAGTATCAGGGTCCAAACCGGTAAATTCACTGTCGACCATAAAATCCATGCTTAACAAAAAAGTACTGTTAATGGCTGCAGTAAAATCCAGTTCTTGATATAAGGTATTGGCAAAAAAAGCCTCGGTGTTCCCATAGTCCACATTGATTGATGCGGCGCAATTGGGGCTGCTACCGACCATGGTAAAATCATCTCGTACAGAGACATCACCAAAACCGTCAGTATCTTTTTGCCAACCACTATAATCACAACTACTAAAATCCCCATTCACTATGGCAGTAGCTAGCGCTTGCGATGTTATGCAGCACGCTAAAGTTAAAAAAGCTAGTTTTCGAAAAATCATATGTTTTTACTCATTCCGTTAAAGGTTTTAAAAGTCCAGTCAGCCAGCAAATAGGCAGATAATTGTTCACTTAATTTGACGCCAGCAGACAGGTGTCTAATTCATGCTAGCAAACTTTTTAAAACAAACTATTAACATAAAAACCGCAAAAATCATTAAGCGCGACAAACAAAAAACAAGTTCTAAAAGTCATAGCGCTAGTTTAATTATGAAGACCTTAAAGCCAGCAAGGCTTGCAGAGTAATTTGGGATTTAAGGCCTAGGGCCTTTGTTAAAAATGACCATAGACTTAACAAAATGCGTAATTTTTAAACCCATTAAATAAAACAAGAAGGAAACAAAATTTCAGAAATTTGAAAACGAGCCTAGAGTTTGAAATGGCCCTATTCGGCCTTTTCTACTCACCGGTTTTTAGCGGTATTTTTGCAGTACTGAATTTCTTGAGCCTAGCTAGTCAAACTAAAAAGCTGTCATGTCGATTATTGCCTAACGAAAAATCGATTTTACTAGTAAGTCATTTAACAAGGGTGGGCGAATACTGCGTTTTACGGTTATGGCATAAAAATGCTCAAAAGCCTTAGGTAAACTCAAGTATTCGATTAACACACCGGCGGCTAGTTCATCCTTAACAACCACTTTAGGCAACACGGCCAGTGAACCACTATCACGAGCGAGTAGGCGCAACATGGCCATGTCATCAACTTGGGCATGGATGTTAGGTTCAAACTGAAAGTGGCTACAGAATGCATCGAAGCTGGCACGAATTTCACTTTGCTTGCCTGGCACTACCCAGCGAAACTCTTGGTATCCAGCAGGGAAATCTCTTTGTGGTCTTAGAGTAGGCGGACCGACAATTGACAGCGGTTGGCGCCCCAGCAATTGCACTTGCCATAAATTACCGGCATCTACTGCCACATTCACATTAGATAGCACCACATCGAGCTTGTGATTTGACAGGTCATGCAACAGGTTGGTAATGCCTTTGGAAACCAAGGTGAATTGCACATCGTGACGCTGTAACAGCGGCGAAATAAAGGCTTCAATAAAATTTCTCGACATAATCGACATCACGCCAATACGCAGTGGTTGAACTGCCGATTGTAAATCTCCCTTTAACAACGACTCAAGCTCTTCGCCTTTACTAAAGATGTCTTGTGCCAAAATAAGGGCTTGCTGTCCGGCTTGACTGAGGATCAATTTACGTCCACGTCGCTCAAACAATGTCACATCCATAGTGTGTTCTAACTGTTTGATTTGGCTAGATAAAGCAGATTGAGAAGTATGCAACTCTTGGGCTGATTGGGTTAGGTTGCCACTTTTAGCAACATGCCAAAAATAGTATAGATGGTGATAATTTAAACGGCTCATAGTTCTCTAATTCAGAACGGTTAGATAATATTTATCTATTTTACTGAATGAAATTGAATTTGCATACTATTGCCACTTATAAATGTGGAATTCAATGGTTATGCAAATTCTCCTATCCGTACTCATACTTTCAGTCGGTTGCTGTTTTGCCCTGGCATCGGTAAAAAGCGAAGTGCCGCGACAATGGCGTAATATGACTTGGTGTTACAGTCTGGCGTTAATTTTATCACTCACTTACGGCATAATTAAATTCTTCAGCCATGACCTTCCTGCCCTGTGGTTTAACCCTTCAATCTTAACTGACCTATTAATGCCACTGGTTGCGTTTCTCGCTTTAATATTAACTCGTTATGCCCGCAGCTATCTTGCTGGTCAGCCGCAAGTAAGCTATTACCAACGTTGGTTTGCCTTAAGCCTACTAAGTGTGTGGGGAGTGCTGACGAGTAACCATATGGCACTATTTTTTGCGGCTTGGGTTGCCATTAGTTTATGTTTCCATCGTTTACTTATGATCTTCCCAGACCGACCGCGCGCCGCTCTTGCCGCCCATAAAAAATTCATTTTTGCCCGTTGCGCCGAACTCAGTTTGTTTATCGCCTTTTTACTCTTGTATACACATTGGCAAAGCCCTTGGATAAGCGACTGGACGAGCAACATCGCTCAGCTGCAAGGTCTGCCAGTCTCACTGATTGTGGCTAGCTTATTGTTAGTGATTACCGCCATGATTAAATGTGCCCAGCTACCTATTCATGGCTGGTTGATTCAGGTGGTGGAGTCACCTACCCCAGTCTCAGCCTTGCTGCATGCCGGTATCGTCAATTTGGGGGGCTTTTTGATCATTTTATTCGCCCCCCTCATTAGTTTGTCGCAAGTTGCTATTTGGACCTTACTCATTTGGGCTGGACTTAGTGTGGTGATTGCCGCTTTGGTGGTGCATACCCGTATTAGTGTCAAAGTACGTTTGGCTTGGTCAACCAGTGCCCAAATGGGCTTTATGCTACTTGAGTGCGCACTCGGTTATTACGAGTTAGCGGTATTGCATTTGTTGGCTCACTCCCTTTACAAAGCCCACGCCTTTTTAGCGTCTAGCTCAGAGGTGAATAAATACCTACAAGGTCAAATGAGTGGACCCAGCCCAGTTAGCTTTAAAAAAGTGGCGGCTAGCCTCTTGCTAGCGGCATTGATGGTAGGACTGTGGCACAACATTATGCCCATCCACCCAGCCATGGCTACCCTGTATATTGTGATGTTCTCCTTGCTGTTTAATCAATTCTTTAGCCGTCAATATTGGTACGTGAGCATCCCCCTCGGTTCAATGCTTTTTGTGGCGGTCTATGTCGCCCAACAGATAGGTTTATCTCACCTGATCACCCTACCTGAGTTTAGCTTGTCGCTGTGGCAGTTAGTGTGGGTATCGATGCTGTTTATCTTGCTAGGTAGTCTCTACTGGTTATTAAAACTTACCGCAAACCAGCCTATTGGTCATGGTTTATACCGCTGGTTGTATGCAGGATTTTATTTAGATGAATGGTCAACTCGACTCACGTTGGCCGTATGGCCCACTGAGTTACCCAAAAACCAAGTTGTTAGCATAAAAAGTAATCAACAGGAGACGTTTAAATGAGCCATGTAGCCAGTGCAGCGAAGAGCCTAAGTGAACAGCAAATACAACGCCTGCAGGTGGCTTGTCAAAAAATCGCACCCAGTTGGCCCTTAGATAATTGGATTGCGGTTAACCCTTGGTGGCGAATGCATGATCAGCCTTTGACAGAGGTTAGCGCTAAACTCAAGGTTTTGGCTGGTGCCAAGTGCACCATGCCCAAGTCATACTTTTTAAGTCGCTGGCAACGACAGATAAGCTCAGCGCATTTAAGTCAAGCAATCGCTGAGTCTGAGCTAAGCGTTGAGCTTAGTGATGTGGTAGCGCATTTAAGCACTGCGGACACTCAGCATGACTTTATGGCATTTAGCCGCTTACTTGATTTACAGCGTAATCCGCAGCGCCAAATAAGTTGGCATGATGAAATCATTCATCAAATATCACAAACCGTGGCCAGTTATGCCTTGCAAATGGAGCAAGGTGAAACCCAACAACAAACCCTTTATCAATATTGGTGGGATCATGTGATCCACGATAAGGGCATCGGCATCGTGATGGCTGCGCCAAAACTCAGCAAAGTATTTGCTAGTTTGCCCCGCGATCCTCAGCAAATATTAGCCATGACCTTAACTGAACTCGACATTGCCGCGGGTTACCAAGCAGAATTTGCCCACGCTATGTTACTAGATATAAACGGCTGGGCGTCGTGGGCTGCACATCAGCAATGGCTTAAAACCGATATTGAGCTTGACCAGGATCAACTCTGGCAGTTACTGGCCATTAGAATGGCGTGGGAATGGGTGCTGTACCGCTATATTACTCAGCAAGAAGCCGATGAACATCGGGCTTTAATTCACCGTTGGCATCAACAATTTGTGGTTTTACCTTTACTTATCACTCACGTCAAAAGCCAACAAGAACTTGATTGGCTGTGGCAACGAGCAGCAGAAATCGCTTATCAGCAAAGTTTGTTTGCAACTCTGCGTCAGCGCAGCAATAAAGAGTCGCAGACGATTGCGACTCCTGTGATGCAAGCGGCTTTTTGTATTGATGTGCGCTCAGAGGTTTACCGACGGTCACTGGAAGCACAGGATCCACATATCGAAACCCTTGGATTTGCTGGCTTTTTTGGTTTGCCCTTATCTTTTTCGCCCACCAACAAGGGTTATCAACGGCCGCAACTGCCGGGTTTGCTCAGTTCCAGCATAGAAGTAAGACAAAATACACCGACTAGAGGCTTTTCCCGTAACTTAGGTCAATCTTGGGATACCTTTTCGTCGTCGTCTGTTTCCATGTTTAATGCAGTGGAAGCCAGTGGATGGTTTTACGGTCTGAAAATGATCAAAAACACTTGGTTTGCTGGCGCCCCACTCCACCCAGTAAATGACAGTCTCAATAGCGCCCAATGGCAATTATACAAAGAAGGTCAACTGTTAACTACAGCAGATAAAGTCACTCTAGCCCATGGTGTTTTAACTGCCATGGGACTGACCAAAAAGTTAGCCCCGGTCGTATTGCTCGTTGGCCACGGAAGTCAAAGTTGCAATAACCATATGCAAGCCGCACTAGACTGCGGCGCTTGTTGCGGCCAAACCGGTGAGGTCAATGTGCGGGTGCTGGCAGCTTTGCTCAATGACTCTGATGTGCGCTTAGGCTTAAGTCAGCAAGGCTTGACTATCCCTGAGCTTACCCAATTTGTTGCCGCCTTGCATAATACGACAACAGATGACATCGCCTTGGTGGCTAATGGTGATGCCTTGTCACACGAGCAACAGCAATGGTTACAACAAGCATCGGTACAAACCCGTAATGAGCGAGCTAGCCGCTTGACCACTGAGGCTGAACCGTCCACAACGACACTATTACAACGCAGTCGTGACTGGGCTGAACTGCGGCCAGAATGGGGCTTAGCCAACAACGCCAGTTTTATCGTGGCCAAACGCCAGCACACCCGTGGCTGCAATTTGCAGGGGCGCAGTTTTTTACACGACTATGACTGGCAAAGTGACAAAGGCTATCGCACTTTAGAGTTGATTTTGACTGCACCTATGATCGTCACGCACTGGATCAACTTTCAATACTATGCCTCAGTCACTGACAATAATGTCTATGGCTGTGGCGATAAAACCTTGCATAACGTAGTGGCCGGCCACCTTGGTGTGTTTGAGGGAAATGGCGGTGACTTAAGAGTCGGTTTGCCCATGCAGTCACTGCATAATGGTCAACAATGGATGCACGAACCGCTGCGTTTAAGCGTGGTTATCGATGCACCACAAGATATTATTCAAACCCTCGTTGAGCGCCACGAATCGGTGCGTCAGTTGGTCGATAACCAATGGCTCTATCTGTATGCTTGGCAACCAGAAAATGGCCAGATACAGCGTTTATTTCAAGGAGTGTGGCACCATGCATGAGCGTATTAGTCATTTACGTCAATTAGAAGCCGAAAGTATTCATATTATCCGTGAAGTGGCTGCCTGCTTCGATAATCCCTGTTTGTTTTATTCTATCGGTAAAGATTCAACCGTGTTGTTACATTTGGCACGCAAAGCCTTTTACCCAGGCAAGGTACCCTTTCCCCTTTTGCATGTGGATACCACATGGGAATTTGCTGAAATGGGGCGTTTTCGCGATAAACTGGCCAAAGAACTAGAACTGGATATGCGAGTGCACATCAATCAAGAAGCCTTAGATTTAGGTATTCATCCAATAAGTTCAGGCTCTATTGCGTATAACGACCACATGAAAACCAAGGCCTTAAAACAAGCCATGGCCCAGTATGGATTTGACGCCGCTTTAGGCGGAGCCAGACGGGACGAAGAAAAATCCAGAGCCAAAGAGCGTATTTTTTCAGTACGTGATGGGTTTCAAGGCTGGGATCCTAAACAACAGCGTCCTGAATTATGGCAACTTTATAATACCCAACTGAGTCACCAAGAATCAGTGCGGGTTTTCCCTCTATCTAATT
>Ga0163215_101317_pt1 | contig 16303 bp, 15 predicted proteins | sample SynspAceP_FD_185934 | JGI IMG/M metagenome (GOLD analysis project Ga0163215, IMG submission 185934) | Saline lake microbial communities from Ace Lake in Antarctica - Synechococcus sp. Ace-P (Hybrid Assembly) | ecosystem: Environmental > Aquatic > Non-marine Saline and Alkaline > Saline | place... | reverse complement strand
GATTTCGATGCCGGCGATCGTGATGGGGGCGGGCGATTCGGGTTCTTGCTTGCTCATTGGCGATAGAGAGCGCGAAATCGCCTGTCCGTGTAAAGATCAATCCAGACGGATTATTGAGCAGTTACGAACGACGATTGTGGTCACCGAGCTGTATCCGTGGGTTTCTGATACATTCGCGACGCAAGTATTCCGTAATAGTTTGAAGAGCGAAGTTGAAAGTGCACATCAACTCAGTCTTGTGAAGGGTATCGACATTGTTGTGAACAACACAAATCTCCGAGCGAAAGAAGAAACGGTTAAACGCGGGAAAGAGCTACAACCCGCCTACAAAGAATTGACGTACGACGAAGAGAGCAAGCACCCGGTAAGCGTAAAGATCCTCGCTGGAATCATTGATTCCTCGCCGCAGGAGGCCGGGTGGAACGTTTACTGTAACGGTCGAATGGTTTTACAGTCTGACAGCACAATGATAACGGGATGGGGAGCCGGTGGCGATCAGAAGATTCCTCGGTTCCACAATCAGTTTTCACGCTTCCGTGGGTTCGTGTTCTTTGAGTGTGACGACGCAACCAAATTGCCTTGGAACACAACAAAAACGGGTGTGGACACCAATTCGGCGATTTATGAAGCGACACGAAATCATATGGTTGAGGCGATGCGTCCTGTTATAGACTTCCTCAATGAGATAGATAGCGAGAAGGAACTTCCTGAAGATGAGCGACACCTAACCCAATACGTCGATCAAGCTCGCACCGTGAGATTGTCGAAAGTCACACAGCAACAGGCATTCGGCAGCCCCAAGCCTCTTACGCGAACGCCAGTCGATCGACTCGTTGGCATTTCGTTTAAGGCGAATGCAGACGAAGTTGACGAGGTAAAAGAGTCACTTGGGGTGCGGACTAACAAAGAAGTAGGCGAGGGAGTGTTTGCCTACTACTACGACGTGGAGTGTTGAGCGTGAGTAGAAGTTATGAGCGAATCAACTATTCGCTGCGACCCGCTAAGCAAATCGAACGAAAAATGATTTTTGAAGCGTGCAAGCGGCTCGAATCATACGCGTTGCTGCCCGCGTATCGTTATGTCGGTTTTGGTTCGATATTTTTTTCCGACTTCTCGCTGGTTCATCGACAACTCAATATTTCTAAAATGGTGAGTATTGAGAAGGACGAAAAAAACAAAGAACGTTTCGAGTTCAATCGACCGTTTAAGTGCATTGACCTTCAATTTGGGAAGTCGTCAACCGTATTGCCGACTCTCGACTGGAGCGACCGAACAATCCTTTGGCTCGACTATGACGGACCACTTGACGCAAGCGTCATTGCGGATGTCGAGTCATTTTGTGTGTCGGCGTCTTCAGGCAGTGTCCTAATTGTCACGGTCAATGCGATTCCTCCACTGGCACCTCTCCCCAACAAATCACCTATTGGCAGTGACAATGAAGATGATCTTGGGTCAATAGCCACTAAGGATACTCAATTCGACTTCTTGCGGGAACGATTGAGCGAGGATGTCGGTAAAAATCACGTTCCTCATGATACGGAGCGTTCCGATTTTGCGGGGTGGAATTATGCAGCTCTGATGAGGCGAATTATTCACTCGACCGTCGAAGATGCGATTCGTCGTAGAAATCGAGAATTGAATGGTTATGCCATTTTAAACTGGAATCCAACATTCTCCTTTGACTACAGCGACGGATGCAATATGACCACGTTTGGTGGTGTACTTTCGTCCAAGGGCGAGCAAAAGCATTATGAATCCGGGTCGTTTTCAGATTTTGATTTTTACCAATCCTCTTGCGACAAGTCGTTTAGGATCAAAGTCCCTATTCTCACCGCCAAAGAGCTTCGAGTGCTTGATTCAATGCTCCCCGATTTCGATAACGAGGGTGTTTCGGGCGATGGCATCCGATCTGCCGATATCGCAGCGTACGCGAAAATCTATCGTTACTTCCCCAACTTCGCAGAAATTGACCGCTAGCTCATACCTCAACGGTTACTGCGATTGCGTCTTCTAACGAAGTTCACGAACGAAGGTCAGGTAGTATTTGCGTGCGATAGACGATCGGCGAGAAGGGACGCCCCAGTACCCCTCGATATTGTGCGAATGCTCTGCGATCGCGTTTGCCGTTTCTGAGTGACCGTGCCGTTCGGCGACCCGTTGAATGCGATCGACAAACGTCGGATTGAGACGAGACGGGTGGGCCACTTGTTCGTGGCCCAGCAGCCACTTCGCGACTTCCGTGTGACCGTTTGCGGCAGCGTCATGAACCGGCGTGTAGAGCTGGTTGTTGGTAATGAGTGCCGATGCGTGATGTTTGATCATCAACTTCACCATCGGCAAATTTCCACGCTCCGCAGCGACGTGCAGCGGCGTATTCCCTTGGGCATCGCAAAAGTCGGGATTGGCGTGATGCTCGAAGAGTAATCGTGCCATGTACCCACCGCCTGACTTGCTGACGATGTGAAGCGGTGTGCGTCCACAATGCCCTGTGGAGTCTGCGGGCATCCCGTCCGCCAAGAGAACAACCATGCAACCGATGTCACCCAACTTCGTCGCCAGATGGATCAGACGATCACCTCTTTTTCCAACCGCCCCGTCGCTATCGGCTCCAGCTTGGATCAACTCACGAAGCATCTCTGGTTGTCCTGACCGAACGGCAACCTCCATTGCGGATCGTCCGTCGGGATCTTCCGCATCGATACTCGCTCCACGCGTGACAGCTTGATTGAACACGCTGCGACGTCCCAGTCTGATTCCTTCCAACAACTGATAGTCGCGTAACATCGCGACGATTAATGCCACAACAGCAGCGCAATCGCAAGGCTCGCTTCTTAGTCATCCACAACCAACCGTTTAAGCGTCAAGAAAGCCTTGCGCGTCGATGAGATATGCGGTAGCGTCAAATCGTAACAACGTGCAATCGCATAAACACAGATACGACGGACATGATCTACGCATTTCTAAATCAAAAAGGCGGTGTTGGTAAAACCACACTCTCCATCCATACAGCCGCCGAACTTTCGGGGCGTGGGCGGCGCGTGCTCCTGATCGACGCCGACCCCCAAGGCAGTTCCTTGGCGTGGTCGAACTATCGCGAGACCGCGGATTTCACGGTGGTTGGTATGGCTAAGCCGACTATTCACAAAGAGATCGACATGCTGTCGGCAGACTATGACGACGTCATCATTGACGGACCGCCACGTGTCACTGAACTCGCGAGATCCATCATTCTGGCCTCAAATCTCGTCATTATCCCAGTGCAGCCGTCGCCGATGGACGTTTGGGCTGCTGCCGACACCGTGGATTTGGTTCGGGAGGCTCAAGTTTTCAATCCCGCAATCAAGTGCTGCCTGACGCTGAACCGTAAAATCGCAAATACGGCAATCGGAAGGGATGTAAGAAATGCACTGGCCGAGTTGGAAGTACCGGTTCTGAAAGCCGATATCGGTCAACGCGTTGCGTTCGCCGAGACTGCTGCGAGCGGTTCAACGGTCCTCGAAGCCAAGCGTTCCAAAGCAGCCAAAGAGATCAAAAAATTCGTCAACGAACTGAGGAAAATCCAATGAGCAAGAAAATCACCATGTCGGCGCGCCCAAAGCCGTCACCTAAACCTGAAATCGATCAATGGGTTGAAAAACGAGAAGCACCGATCGAAGCGAAACCGGACGTCAAACAGAAGCGATTTACGATCAACATCGATCCCACGTTGCACACCGATTTAAAAGTAAGCTGTGCAAAACGCGGAATTCAAATTGCCGATCTTGTTCGAAACCTCATCGAACGCGACCTTCGCAGTTACGAAGAATCCGTTGCCAAAGGCTAAATCAGCCGTCAATTACCATAAGATATATTATCACACTAGTCAGACTTGCTGCGATCTTCGTTCGGTGAACTGGTCAGCAGATGAAAGTTTCTAGCGATTGCATCCGTTACTGCTAATTGTTCAAGTCTTAGAACCTTTGATATCTCCGCCTCGCACCAACGAAGTCTCTCTGGAATCGTTCGATGGTCGCGACTTGTAAATGGCGCATCGGATTCGGTCAATAGTCGTGTAAGCGGTATGCGCGAAAGCAATCCCAGCCCGCGTTTGGTTTCTAGCATTTGATGATTCACGCTAAAAAAACATCCAAGCTCAATTGCCCTTTCTAGTTCTTTTATGCTCCCTGAAAACCAATGTAAAACTGGCGTGCCTGCCTGCGGTTGCTTTTCGATGCAGTCCAATACCTCACTCCCGGCTCTCCGGCTATGAATACTCAGCGTTTTACCGCCTGCCATCATGCATTCATGCAAGACTGTTGCGAAAATTTGCAATTGCTGGCCCCAAGACTCTTTGAACCTCGTGCTTCCGTCCAACCCGACTTCACCAACCCACTGAACATCGTTGATGTACTTCGTAAAAAGGTTAATGTCTTTTGGGCGGCTGCCGACGACCTCTGGGTGCATTCCAAGTGCAGCATGAATTCCTTGCTCTTTCCTCGTGAACCTTAAAGACCCCCGAAACGCCGCTGGGGTTGTCGTAACGGCAACGGCCTGCACGCCATCATCAATTAACTCCTGCAAAAGTTTTCCCGGATTGGAATGTAAGTCAATATGGCAATGGGCATCAACGCTCATGGCGAAACGGAAGCTAAATAGTCATGAACTTCCAAGAGGCCGCGACCGGCGACGGCAATAAGCTTTTCGTTTTCATACCCACTCGCAAACGCCAGACTAGGCAATATTTTCCGTTGCAACCATGAGTAATCAGCGTGTCGTCGGGAACCGATGGTGGCACACTTCACATCGTCCGATGCAAAAAACTTCGTGGGCTCATCTTTTGGACCGACTTCGTATTCCGTCGTGTCGGGAATTCCCGCCTTTCGAAATGACGCTCGGCGGATGATACACGGAACACAACGACCGCAGTGCTTGTTAAGCCGCTTGGGTTTTCCGCAACTCATTGAGGTGTGAAGGACTCTCGCCAGATCATCTGGCCGCGTGCAGTTCTGGAACATTTCGCCCTTGGTCATGTACTGGTATTCGTTCTTGAGAAGAATATGAAGTCCGAGACTGTCGAACAGGCTCTGAAGTTGCGTAATGAAGCTTGGATGAGTGGTGCGGGTACTTGCACTGCCTACCCTTGCGGAGGTTAGTGGTGGATTGAGCGAAATCAGTCCGTTTTCGCTCGCGTGTATGGTTACGGGAAGTCCGTTCTGATGAGCGTGGGTGGATGTTGCTGCGACGAGTGCAAAGGCGAAAAAACCAATGGAGCGAGCTCGTTGCGATCCGTCCGCTATACCTGGGACTCTCACCCCATGTGTCCAGCCAAGGTGCTTCGTAGCCGACGCGAGTTGAGCAAATTGTCCTTGTATAGTCGTTTCTGACGAAGTTTGACTTACCGCGATCCACTCAACGCCAGATTTGGCAAGGTCCAATGCGCCGACAAGGCTGTCCGCACCTCCAGAAAGCAACGAAACGCAACTCCCATCAAGATGTCGTCGTCTGTCGTCCGGGCGTCCGAGTTCCATCGTATGATTCTTGAATCGAAGCGTCCAAAGATCGCCGCTCAGAAAGTTGAGCATTCTCTCAACTGCCAATTTGCGGTCTGTCCATTCAGAAACTAACTCGACCGGAACCTCTAGATCGATCTGCCTCGTCCAGTTGTTCTCCGCGTCGCTTCGAAGGACACCACGATCCGCCGCAACGACGGCCATCGCAATTCTCAGAAAGTCTTTTGCGGCAGACGGAACTTCAAATCGCTCGACATGAATCCGACGAGCAACATGCGAACCGATGCCGGCCCATCCAGCTCGCGGTGGTTGAGCGAATAGGCGAACGGGCAGAACGTCAGGTTCAAATCGCTCAAGTGTGTCATAATCAAAGCATCTAACCCTCATCAAGAAACTCCTCGAAGATGAAATACGCATCGGCGACGACACCTCGGCAGGTCTGTTGGATCTGACGATCATTCTGATTGGCAAGTGTTGATTCGCCTCGACGCCCTCTCGCTTCGTTAGCCTGCTCAAAAGTCTCGCAAAAGAAGCTGTAAATTTCAGCTGCACGTTGTGCGTAAACAATTGGACTGCATTTGGTTTGCAGGTGCAGCGAGTTTTCCGTCATGAACAGCTCGTAAGCGTCGATGGCAAGATAACGTTCAAGAAGTATCTCGCGTTGGAGGGGGTTTAAGGCGAATAAGTCGGCATCGGGATCAACCGTCAATAAGTGTTGTAGAGCTTCGGCCGTCGCATCCTGTCCGATCTGACTTTCGATCGTTCCATCACTTGGACTAGCGACTGCCGCGATCGCCGCTAACAGCGCGTCTGAGTCCGAAAGATTTTGAACCGCCTCGCGAATGCTATCGCGTTCCTGACTGAACCTGGTATCGCCGCTAACGATGCCCGCGAGTCGAGCGCCTCTGCTTGCCGAACCAGCCGATCGCTTGGCTGCGGTGGCTGCACCGCCTCGTCCAGTGCGCACATAGTTCCCGACACTTCGACGCAAAGCGGATCGGTCGCCGCTACTAACGTAGTCCGTCAATGCACGTCGTGTGCTGCCCATAGGACCGCGAGGTGCAACAGTCTGAAGAGGCGGCAGTTCAACCTCTGCGTCCTTCCCTTTGCCCTCATCTGATATTTCGGGCGAAGCGTCGGACGCTTGATCAGCAAGATCACCTTCAGGATCTTCAATCCAACTGGGCACTAGCGGAGAGCCGCCACCCATGCCCGGTAGTGATGCGGAAGTTCCCATTTCTATCTCTTTCCCATTGCTCGAATAACGCGGTGATTGTCTGGGAACATTGTTCTCAAGTGCCGGTCGACATTCTTGAAATGCGGCTTTCCTTTAAATGCAACAACGTACGGGGGACTCCACCAGGACTTGTCTCGATCGATGAGAGTCGATACGAGCAACGGCTGTTGTTCAACATGCGAATCAGAGAAGGCGACACAGCACTTCAGCCGGTCTAAAACTTCAGCACTATTAGCAGAAACTAATCGCTCAACAAGGGCACTCATGATATTTGCCGCTTCATCGGTTGGCACGACCCTAATCCGATCTTCAAATTGCCGTGCGGTCGCCGGATTTGCAATTAATGCTTCCAATATCTGTGTGCTGTCAGGGCTAAGCACGACGGCCTGCAAGAACACTTCATCGGCACCGCGGCTGACATGGAAAGATGGTCGGAGGTCAATGTTCGCCAACATAGGGTCCAGCTCTAACCAGGATTTCGCAAAGTCACTTCCCCAAAGCTCCATCGTCTTTGGATCACCGATCGTGCTATTCGTCGCTTTTTCCGGTTCGGCATCACCTGCTTCGGAGGAAGGAATCTCCTTCGTCTTCTCCAAAGCAGCCAGCAGATCGGACTTGCCGCCGATCGATCTACTCACGTCGGCCTCAAGCGACCGCACTAACTCGGGTGTACCGCATCGCTGAAGTAGCAAAATTTTTGCAAGCACTTGTTCATTAGTTGCGGCAGGCAGTTGCAACTTTTGGGCAAGTGATCGACGGACCGAAAGGCTGTTCATGAAACGCTTAACTAATCTCGGATTACCTCCGATATGCTTGGATGCGATTAAAAGCGGAGCCAACCGCTCAATCATCAATATTCGTCGCTCGAAGTCAGCGTCCATTTCATAGTTCTTTGCAATATCCATGATCGTTTGCCGAGTAACACGAGCCCCGCTCCACGTCTGCCCCAGAATCTTACATAGTTCATCGCGGATGGCAGTTCGATTGGGCGCCGATAGCTTTCGCTGTTGTCCAATTACAAGCAAAGCCATATACACCACGATGTCAGAGACACTGAGGCTGGGGATACGAAACGGCAATTGAATCAGTTTGTCGTAATAACTTTGAAGGTGTTTGGTGTCGAGCGTTTGGCCGGCAACTTCAAAATGCTTCCGAACGGCCAGACGAAGCATCTCTTCGTCGGCCGCGATTACGAAGACTGTTTGTTTGACAAAGAAATATAGCCGCATCGCCTCCAATGCTTCGATGGTTGTTTCCGGTAGGCATCGATCAAGGTCATCGACTAGAACAATCAAGCGGCGGTTGAGTTGTTCGAGGGTTTCGCCAAAATCTTCGCAAATTTTCTGGATGTTCTCGTACGGACTGTGAGTGCCTTTCTCGCCCTCAGGAAACAGACTTGCGATTTGCGTTGCCGCATCCCCAGCCACTTTCTTAGTAGCGGCAATGTCATCCGCTGTGATGTCACCGTCGATCATGTCTGAAACAGCACTAACTCCACGACCCACCAACCCGCCGATGGGAAGTCCAGTTGCAAGCGTCAATGCACCCCCGAGACCATAGCCCGCGATTCGCATTAGATTGGCACGCTTGATGATCGCTTCCGCTTTTTTCTTGATCTTCGGCGTTATCCCCTCAGCATCTTTGATTGCCGTGGCGATGCATTCCGCGAACGCGGCACGGACATTGTCTTGGCCTTGATGTCGCCACGGTTGGAAACTAACGATCAGAGGCTTGGGTTCGAGCTTCGCCAACTCGACCGCTAGCAATTCGAGCGTTGACGATTTACCAACACCCCAGGCGCCTGACACGCCGATGGACAGCGGTAGGTCCCCGTTCGTTTTAACCGTATCGGCAATGACCGATGCGATCACGCCAAAGTTAAGAAAGTCTTCAGTTGCAGCGTTGTCGGACCACACGTTAGTTGCTCCCCTTGTAATCGATCGGGAAATGGCTGACTAGGTTTCGTATTAGCGACGCAGCACAAGATCTGTTGATTCTCTCGTTCTCATTGTGTTCCATCATCGATCGTGTCTCCTTTAAGCATCAAGTGCTCTATTAATTCCAAGCGTGTGCATTCTCAATACTCCCATCTTTCATGCCTGACTGGCAAGTCATTTAACCGTTGTCGCAGGTGCTCCCAGTTGGGTAGGTGCAGGTCCATCAGGCTTCGGAAGCGGGCGTTGTGGGTTGGCTCGTGGATGTGGATCATCTCGTGGACGACGAGGTATTCCAGGCACTCGGGCGGTTTCTTGGCTAGATCCGTGTTGAGGCGGATCGTGCGGGTGGTGTTGTTGCAACTGCCCCATTTTGTTTTCATGCGGCGGATGAACAGGTCTGCGACTTGCACGCCGATGATCGGTTCCCATTTGGCGATGAGTGGCAATGCGGCTTCGCGAAGTAGGTCACGATACCATGATTCAAGGATGCCCTTGCGTTTGGCTTCGTTAGTTCCGGGGCGGACGTGGAACTGGATCGCTTTGTGCGTGAGTTCGATGTGCGGCGGCTTGTTGGTTTCGATGATACTGAGTTGACGGCGTTTTCCCCAAACGTAGTGACTCTCCGCTTCAAGATATTCGCGAGGTGTCTCGCGGTCTTGAGCCCGGAGCTTGCGTTGTTGGTCTTTGATCCAACTGAGTTTGGAGATGGCGTAGACGCGGATCGTGTCGAGGCTCATCCGGTGCGGTGCTGAGATGCGGACGTGTCCGGTCGGTGGCATCACGCTGAGGTGGACGTTCTTGATGTCCTTTAACGTGACGTCGGCGTCGAATTCGCCGAGGTTGATTTGTGATTTTGAGCTTGTTTCTGGCATGGACTTAGTATTCCTTTTGAGCTTTGATGATGCTGAAAATGCGTTCGACTTCACTCTCCGTTTTCAGGATTTTATGCAAGGCAGCTTTGATCACACGCTCGCGTGCTTGGACGCCGCGCCAGCCGCTCGGGCGAACTGAATGCACGGCTGCGTCAATTTTCAGTGCCAGCGCGAGAGTGCTGTCAAAATCTGCAGGCGTTTCGTGGGCCTCGCCTTCAGAAGCATCTGTAGCTGCCTTTCCCGCTAAGCTGCTGAGGTTGTTGTAGAGTGCCCGCTTGCCTGGTGTGTCAAGTTGAACAGGTGTTTCTTCCGACTGCCCCGCTTGTACCTTCGCCGCAATCGCCGCAACCCTCTTCAGGTACTCCTCGTAGTCGATTGCTCCCGCTTTTCGCGCAGCGATGACCTCGTCCAGCAATGACGACATTTTCTCGAAATAGGCGGGATCGTTGAGCTGTTCCTCAATGATCTTGCTGCGAACGTTGTTCTCGATCGTTTCAGCGACGGCGGTCTTGTTGCCGGACATCTTGCCGAGCCTCGCCGCGATCGCGTCTGCAATTCCCGTCTTAACGATCAGCTCTAGCAATCCCAGTCCATCGAATGGCGATATTTTTCGTGGTTCTTCAGCTTCGATATAGGTATCGATCAGGTGCCGCATGTCGGCTTCGTAGGTTTTCAGGTCCAGGAACTCACCGCTCTGCTTCTTGATGATATCGCGAAGATCAACGGCGTCTTTAAGCGTACTCGCAATCCGAACCTGGTCGGCCTCGGTGTAGCCCGCTGCATCCATTTCGTCCTTGATGTTCGCGTAGGCACGGACGAGCGATGCGACAGCTTTGTAAAGAGCCGAGCGTTGCGGCTCGCGTTCTTTCAAGTCGGTTGCGATTTCGGCGTTGCCGCAATAATACCGCATGTAATCCAGGTCAGACTTGGGCGGTTCGACCGGTTCACAAAGCAGCTGGAAAACTTCGATCGCATCATCGAGCCGCTCCCGGCCCTTGCTCATCCGATCTTGTAGCAAGATATCCGGGGACGCTTCGCCGTCGCCGGGATCAAGTTCGGATGCGTAAACGGCGATCGCGTTTTCAACCTTCTTGAACAGATCCATGTAATCGACAACCACGCCGTTGACCTTGTCCTCACCGTCCAGACGGTTGGTGCGGCAGATCGCTTGGAACAATCCGTGATCCTGCATAGATTTGTCGATGTAAAGATACGTGCACGACGGCGCGTCGAAGCCCGTGAGCAGTTTGTCGACGACAATCAGGAGCTGCATGTTGGCAGGTTGTTTAATGAACTTGGCCTTGGCATCTTCTTCGTAGGTCTCCGTCTTATTCATCTTCGGACGCGGCTGAACGTCCTTCAAGAGCTTCGTGTAGGTATTGTAAATCGCCTGCTTTTCGGTCTCGGTGTTGGCACCGGTTTCTTCAAGCGTCACGTCGCGGGCGAGTGGGTTGTACGACGTGATGACGGCGCAGCGTCCTTTGAAGGGCGTGTTCTGGAATAGTTCGAAGTACCGGCACGCTTCGAAAATGCTCTTTGCGACCAAGATCGCATTGCCGCGTCCATCGGAAAGCCGAGGTCGGACGCTGAAGTCGAACGTGATGTCCTCGACGACGCGTTTCAGACGGTCGAGCGAGCCGAGTACTTGTTGCCGTGTGCCCCAATACTTTTTCAATTCATCTTTTTGCCAATCATTCAGTCCCTTCGTTTTCGCTTCAAACCAAGCGTCTATCTTCTCGATGCTGCGAAGTTGTTGGTCGATATCACGGGCCTCGTAGACAAGGTCGAGAACGACCTCATCCTCGACGGCCTCGTTGAATTTATAGGTGTGAATGTAGCCACCAAACACTTCATTGCTGGTTTGCCTATCTTTCTTGAGCAGCGGTGTGCCAGTAAAACCGATGAAAATTGCATTGGGCATCATCGCCTTCATCACGCGATGCAATTTTCCGCTCTGCGTGCGGTGACATTCATCAACGAAAACATAGATATCACCAACCGTCTCTGACGGACTGGCCTCCAGTTCTTTGACGTAGTCATCGAAATCGTCCACGTCCTTGCGTCCAAACTTGTGAACGAGCGAGCACAGCAAACGCGGGAGAGGATGCGATAGCTGACGCATCAACTCGCTGCCCGTGCCAGATCTCTCGATCTTTTCACCCGTATCGGTAAAAACCCGTTGGATCTGTTTGTCGAGCGCATCACGGTCGGTGATGATCGCGACACGGGCATTCGGGTTGTTTTCTAAAATCCACTTGGCCAGCATCACCATCACGATGCTTTTGCCGGACCCTTGAGTGTGCCAAATGATCCCGCCCTTGCGCTGCTGAACGTGTTCCTGCGCGGCTTTGACCCCGAAATATTGATGGACGCGGGGAAGTTTTTTCACGCCGCCGTCGAACAGCACAAAATCGAACATCAGTTCGATCAACCGTTCTTTGTTGCACATTTTGCGCAGATACTTGTCCAGCTTGTAGCCATCGTTGTCGTCCTCGCCTTCCTTCCACGACAGGAAATACTTTTCACCGGTCCCGACGGTGCCGTATCTCAATCCCTCGGTATCGTTGCCCGCGAGAACGAATTGGATGGTGCTGAAGAACCACGCGTTGAAATCGGTAGATTGGTTTGAGAGGTTTTGGCGGATACCGTCCCCGATGCTAACGCGGCTATTCTTCAGTTCCAGAATGCCGATCGCGATGCCATTGACGTACAGCACAACATCGGGCCGCCGCTCGTGACCACCTTTCAAGGTCACTTCTTCGGCGATGTAGAAATCGTTGTTCGTCGGATTCTTCCAGTCGATCAACTGGACCGTCTCGGACGGTTTTCCCGCTTCAGTTCGCACGCTGACACCAAAACGAAGAAATTCGTAGACGGCTTGGTTGTTGCCATACAAGCCACGACTGTTGTGATCGGCTTCGGTGCGAAGCCGGTGGACAACCGCATTGACTTGCGACTGGGTATAGCCACCTTTATCGATCAAATAGCGAGTGAGATACTTTTCCTCGATATTTGTGTTGCCCAGGCGATCGGACCAATCTCCCAAGAACTTATAGCCGAGTTCACTGCGGAACAGTTTGATCACACGGTTTTGCGTATTGCGTTCAGGTTTTCCCAGATTCATTCTGTGTCCTCTGCACAAATTTTGCGGATGGCGTCATGCACCCAGGCGGTGACGGTTTTGGTGTCGCGAAGCACTTTAGAGCGTTTGGATGGTGGCAGCCAATCACGAATCTTGTGAATGACCTTCTCATCGACTTGATCTGGTCGTAGCGATTTCAGTCCGTGCACAATGATGGCACTTTCGTCGTATTTGAACTTCATTTCTTTGGTGGCCACATGCTGAAAAGTCAACTGCATGTTTCCGTATTCGTAACGACGAGAAGGGCCATCGGAAACCAAGAAAATTTGAGCAGGAACTTGCGTCGAAACGCCCATCAAATTCAAAGCAGAGGCTCTGTTTGGACGAATCTCCCAACCGAATTTTCGAGCCAAAGCTTGCGCCACTTTGTAAGGATCAGGGCCTAGTGTTTGTTCTAGCAGTTCGCTGTAACGGGGATAGTCGTAAATACCCGCAAACACGCGGCCGATCGTTCCATCGGAAACCAACCGCCGCAAAGCAGAGTTCACTGTGGTTGTTCCCGCAATGTCAGCAAAATCCGCACCTGAAAACACCGCACCCCGGCCCCAGCCGTAAATTCGCGTAACAATCTTATTAGCAACCGTTTGCGTCATCGCACCCCTCTCTGATTTGCATCAAAAATAGCGTACTTTTCAATGCAAAGCAAGTCATGTGGAAAGATCCGCGAGGGAGCAGCTCCTTCACGAGGAAAGCCGCAGAGTAGCGGCGTCATCTCATCGGCGACGCTTTGTACTCAAGATCAACTTGACGCCCAGTTCTTCCATCATTTCAAACGTGTTCTTGTAAGGAATGTCGAACTCCAAGCAGACATTCGGCATGGGAACGCGTTTCTTCGCTGCCGGAGCGTATTCCTCGTGAGTGACAACGGTCAGGTTGTTAATGGATGCGTAAGCCATGACCCAGCCATCGGCGACAGAGGCGAATTCCGTTCTCGCCGGTGTATCGAACGGTTGTGAATAGACCCAGTCGATCATCTGCTGAAATAGATCGATCACCTTTTGATCTTGCGTTTTTTTGAAGAACGAATCCGGGCAATTCGCTTTCACCCACTCGGACAGCTCATCGAGCTGGGCGGTGAGCTCGTCGTGAACTTGGTCGATACTATACAGGCGACCTTTGGCGTGCTGGTCGAGCAATGACATCCAGAATCCAGGGCAGATCCCGAATCCGTAGTAGCGGTTCTTGGCTTCGATGAATGGATTGGCATCGAGCAAAAATTTGGTCGGGACTTTACTGCCGCTCATTCTTGGTTCTTTCAAGAACTTGAGTAGCAAATTTGTTAAACGTGTCTCCCTTCATTCCTAGCAATCGATGAGCATCGCTGTAAAGCAGGCGTCCCTCACGTACGCTTCGCACGACAGCGTCGGAGAACGGCCGCCCGAGCCGGGATGCCTGCGTGGCATAGAAATTCCCGCCTCCTCCCTTCTCTTTTTGCGCTCGCTTGCGTTTGAAGTACGCGGCGCGGTCCGCTCGATAGAAACGAAAAAAGTCGGATTCGCTGATCAAGCCCAGATCCAGTGCTCGCCGCGCCGCAACAACCGGACTGACTTTGAACCATCGGCCGATATTGGCAAAGGGATTTGCGGTGGCCTGGGCATCATCCCAACGCTCAAGCATCTTGTGTTTGGGAACCAAGAACTCCGCAGCCACACTATTGCAAAACCGCTCGGTCGTATCATGGGCTGGCATGAAGTCGATCAAGTTCACAATCGCGTCTTTGCCGATCCAAACATGAACCAGTTCGTGCGTGAGCGTGAACATGCGAGCTGATTTGGAATCGCCATCGTTTAGGAAAATCGTGGGGGCGACGTTATCGACCAACACGAACCCACGAAATTCTTCGGGATCGAGCGGACGATGATTGTTGTTGCCGACAACACTATTGCTGAAAACCAGGATGCCGCTGTCCTCGCAGCATCGGCGGAGTTGGGTCAGGGCTCCTTCCCAGGTGGAAAGTGATTGTGCCCAATCCGCCGTCAAGCCAAGTTGCTGACGAATTTGCTGAGCAGCGGAAACAACATTCCCTTTCGCCTCGCGACTGGCGACAAACGGAAGCGGTTCAAACCCCTCTTCGATCCGAAGATCCCGGATGAAGCTCTGGCGGCGTCGAATTTCATCAATTGTTGCCAAGAGGTTGGGGCTGGGCCGAGACACCTTGCTATCACCGACGGTGCGAAAGTCCGGAATCCCCAACTCCTCCACTGGCGGTTCACTGAGCAGAAGCATTCCAAATGGCGTCATTGTTCGGCGAGCAAAGTCCTGCAATTGCCGGAATGTTGGCTCCCGCTCACCACTCAACCAGTCGTCCAGCTTCACGAACGGTTTGCTCAATTCGTCCCGGCTCAGGCCAGACCGATCAATTGCCCATTGCAGCAGATCGGGATTGACTTGGACGGTGGGCATCGAAAAAACAGGCAATTGGAAAAATAGGGCGGGGCCAGCTCAACCCTCATTCTAGCTGAAACCTGTCGTGGGCTACATCGCAATTTGGCATGACGGACTATCGCATCCGTTCACGGATAAAACTTGCGACTTCGGTTTCATCGTGCTCGCGGGCGTCGATGTACCCGTCGGTCGATCGTACGCCATCAACTTCGGCATCGTCGAAGCGAACAAACATGACTCGGTCGTTCTCTCGCTGCGTGATGATTTCCCGGATCGCTCTCCATTCGACGCCGCTGCACCATTGCTTGTCCTGGTAGTGCTTGGATATGAAGACGACATTCAGTTTCGCTCGCGTGTAGATCTCTTGCAAATACAAGTCGAGTGATGGACGAGCAAGCTGAGCCTTAAAGTTTTCATCGTAGAAACAAATTTCACGCCCCTGTTTCTCCACCAAAATTTCGGCGACACGACGAACGTATTCTCGATGTTCACCTGGGAACGATAGGGCGACCGGAAAAGCGTGGTCTCCTAAATTGAACGTTGGCGAAGTCAAAAGACTGTGTTCGCCCATCTCCGCGAGTGCGCTGCCCAAGTCAACGCGTTTGATGGCCCAGTGGGTTCGGTTGTACTCAAATTTCGCTATGTCAAGCAGCAACGCATTCTCCTCGAATTTCTTTAGGGTGATAAACTCGGGCTGCGTAATTTTAAATCGACATCGGAACTCGCTATTGCGAACGGTGACCGTTTCCAGCTTTCCCAAGTGGGGATCGCGTCCGCAACCGCTTTCGTAAGCGAAGACGCACGGGTATTCAATCAGTTCATCTAAGACGGCACGAGACCGACATTTAAAATACGCTTTTAACTCTTCATCCGTGTGTTCCAGAAATCGACCGAGAGGGAATTCGAGGACGGGTTCTTTCCAGTCTGTGTCATCACCGGACATCAGCAAGTTGTAGAACATTAGTTGGCGTCTCCGTCGGTCATCGAGATAAAGGGAATTGGTGGCAAGACGCAGGAAATCGAATTGGGTGTAACCGGCGTTCCGCCGCTTCGATTCGGGGTCTTGCGGGATCTGGGTAACAAAAGAGCGGCTTTCCTGCGATGATCCGGGTAAGTATATCCGTTTGACCAAGGCAGGAGGCCGCTTTCGATGACTCTCGCGAATTTAAACCCCACTGACAAGACCACTTCGGTATCGGAGCAGCCCGCTGCGGTTCGCCAAGCAATGCAGCGAATTGATG